>Ga0116227_10016672_pt1 | contig 10480 bp, 11 predicted proteins | sample S1TSphgellanicum_FD_89693 | JGI IMG/M metagenome (GOLD analysis project Ga0116227, IMG submission 89693) | Host-associated microbial communities from peat moss isolated from Minnesota, USA - S1T2_Fb - Sphagnum magellanicum MG | ecosystem: Host-associated > Plants > Peat moss > Unclassified...
AGATTCCCTATCAGGTATTCAACACTAATTAGCAACGCTGCTACTTCCCGTTAAAGTTTCATCAAACTTAGTAACTGTCCCTTACCAAACCAACCGGCGGGCCGGCAGTACTTCCCTAACGCAGCTTATTCTATCCCGAGCGCATGCAAGCCTTCGCACACAGCCTGTCAATCCCGAAAAGCAGGGTTTACATGGTTTACACTTTTTTGATATTTTTCAAGCTAAATATCTAACAATCAACACATTGACCATTTACACGTGTAAACCCTCATTATCATTCTCCTTACCGTTAAACCCATAACGGAAATAAGGATGCGGATCATTATTGGCATCGGCCGCAACACCTGCCCTGCCCGGCATCAGCATCCCGAAAGGATAATAATCCTGCGTAGTTATTACATCGGCGTTAAGCGTTTCTAACGTGGTGGCAGTTTGGTCGGCCAGGTTTTGTACCCGCCGGTTGCTTACCGTGGCGAGCACGTTGCCCAGGTGGTTGGTCAGTTCATATTGTTTATTGCCCGAGCTTAGCCAGCTGTTGGCATCCGTTCCCGGCGTCCAGGTGCCCAAGCGCGAGGAGCCGTACAGGTCCTGTTCCTTCCAGTTGATGGTGCCGCCTGCATTGTCATAGATCGCAAGGGGGGTCCCCTGTGCATCGCGCACATAAAAGGTGATTAAGCCGTTATTAGTCTTACTTGCCCGTTTACCACCCGGATCGTAAGTGTAAGTTACACTTTTTGTAGCATTAGTATTGGTTATTTTGTAAATCTTTCCGTAAACCGTCTAGTCGATATCCGTTATTCCCGATTGTACATCCGATTTCATGTTACCTATCGGGTCGTAGGTATAGTTGGCCGCTGTTTACATGGATATAGTTCAACGGAAAAAGCCCGGTTGTTATTTAACCAGACTCAATTCTATAATGTAGTCAAAGACTACATGCATAGATCATAGAAATCGGACAGCAAGGATCACCTCTACGTGGAGCTGAGCAAACACATTCCCAAAGTAAAGTTTAATCATGCCGTTCAACGGCATGCACCCGGAACAGTTCACGTATAATATACGCACAATTTTCGCAAAGCTCGCTGAGCTTACACCCCAGCGAACGCACTTTGACGGGCAGATCGCCTTTGGTTTCCAACAGGTCTAATTGCAGCACAGCCTGATCGGCCGTATCCTTACTACCGGTAAGGCCTTCAAATACCGATTCGGCAAACACAGGGTCGCTACCTAAAAAATACTGCCCGCAAACTTTAAAACCGTCCGGCGTGCGGAAACTGATCAGGATATCAAACTCACTTTTCATCACTCGCTAAAAAAGAGGAAGGCCCATAACGGGCCTTCCGGGTTAAACAAATTTAAAGCTGACATTATTTGATCACTATTTGCCTGCGCACGGCTTTGGCTTCCTCGCGTTTAGAGATATCTATCCTCAGCACACCGTCGGTATAGCTGGCTTCTATACTTTCCGCGTTTGCGCTGTCAGGCAGCGTGAAAGAGCGCACAAAGGAAGTATAGCTGAACTCGCGCTTGCTATAATTCTTTTGTACATCGCTGTTTTCGGTTTGCTGTTCAACCGAAATGTTCAGCACGTTACGGTCCAGGTTGATTTTGAAATCTGATTTCTGCAAACCTGGTGCTGCCAGCTCCACATGGTAATGGTCTTCGGTCTCGCTGATGTTGGCAGCTGGTACCCGTGTAACCATGCGGTCATTAAAGAAAGTGTCATTGAAAATGGAATCAAAAACGTCATTAAAGCCTGGCAATAATGAACCATTGTTTTTGCGGTCGGGATTGAATTTAACCAGTGTCATAGGTTTTCCTCCTTAAGTGTTTTAATGATTAAAACTTATAATTAATTAAACTATAGAAACGTTTTCAAAGGTCATGCCAAGCCAAAAAAACTGAAATTTTTTCACTTTCCACTGTCAAAATTTCAATGGCAATTCGAACCAGAACGTGCTTCCTTTACCAAGCCGACTGTCCATCCAAAGGCTGCCCTTCAGGCGGTATTGATCTCCTGCGAAAGATATAAACAGATCTCTCCCCGCCGGTTCAAGTGTCCCTCACTTGAACCCCAAAAATTGTCACCGTCCCGCTGACGTTCATTTATAAACGGAATTTTACAAATCGTACCATAAATATAACCAGTATCTTATTAAGCGGCAATATCAATAAGTGAGCGCCCACTGTTGGCAAAATGTCAGACTATGTCTATATGCCGATGGCTTTCCGCTTTTACCTTTCCAATAGCTTTCCGCCCCATATCAAACAACAACGGCCCCTCCGGCAAATGGACGCTATTGTTTTCGCCTGGTTATGGCTGATTGCCCGGGGGGGTGGATAAGATTAGGGCGGCATTTCAACACAATTCGTCAAAGCTATATAACAGTTAAAACTTTAAAACTGTTAACTTAGCCGGTACAACCGTTATAAACCGTTAGGTGCTGGGTTATTCGCCGGACGAGATTGTTCCGTTCAGCAATTCATCGCTAATTTTATTCACAATATGATCTTTAAGAAAGCCTCCTATTTAGTAACAGCATTCATTTTGTTTTTCATTTGCTTCATCAAATCGCAAAACAAGCATGGAAAAGCGCAATGGATAACTGCGACTGACTGCAAGAATGATTCAAACACCTGGATAGCTTATCGTAAAGTAATAGATCTAAAAAAGGTTCCCTTAGCAGCGATAACCAAAATAGCTGCCGATAGTAAATACTGGCTTTGGATAAACGGCAAACAGGTGGTATTTGAAGGCGGGTTAAAAAGGGGGCCAAATCCATCGGATACCTATTACGATCCTATTGATATAGCACATTATTTAAAACCCGGCAAAAATACCGTCGCGGTACTTGTTTGGTATTTTGGTAAAGACGGGTTTTCGCACAAAAGCAGCGGTAAAGCGGGATTATTTTTTGACTGCAGCACAAAGGGACTTTCGATTGTAAGCGATAAAACATGGAAATGCACCATGCTGAAAGCTTACCAAACAGCAGGAAACCCGCCGCCGAACTATCGCCTGTCCGAATCAAATATTTTGTACGATGCCCGTTTGAATATAGGCAACTGGCAATCGGTGAATTACAATGATTCCGCTATGGAGGATGCAGTGGAACTGGGTACGGCCGGATCGTCACCATGGAACACCCTGGAACCCCGGCCAATTCCTTATTGGAAAAATTCGGGCATTAAAAATTATACCGATGTAAAAACGATCTCCTCGGCTACTGCAGACACCCTCATCGGTAATATTTCTTATGATGCACAGGTTACCCCTTATTTCAAAATTGAAGGCGGAGGCGGTCAAAAAATTATCATGTGCACGGATAACTACCTCTTCAACAATGGTGGGGAAGCCAACCTGCGTGGCGAATATATTACCAAAGCTGGCGTACAGGAATACGAAAGCTTAGGCTGGCTGAACGGGCAGAAAGTTTATTATATCATCCCGAAAGGGGTAAAGGTTTTACAGGTAGGTTACCGCGAAACCGGCTATGATACCGAATTTTCCGGAAGTTTTACAAGCTCCGATCCTTTCCTGGATGCCTACTGGAAAAAGGCACAGCGTACCCTGTACCTTACCATGCGAGACAACTATATGGACTGCCCGGACCGCGAGCGGGCGCAATGGACCGGTGACGCTACCAATGAGTCGGGCGAAACTTTTTATGCTTTGTCTCCATCAAGTAATTCATTAACAAAAAAATGGCTGCACGAATTAACAGGCTGGCAAAAACCTGATGGAAGTATTTACGCGCCGGTACCATCCGGCTCGTGGAATCTCGAACTGCCGGACCAGTCGCTCGCCAGCATCGGGTACTTTGGCTTGTGGAACTATTACCTGAACACCGGCGATAAGCAAACACTTACCGATGTTTACGATGGAGCCAAACGATACATAGAAAAATGGAAAATGAACGATACAGGTACCGTTGTTTTACCAAAAGTCGGGTGGATCTGGGGCGATTGGGGCGATAACCGCGATATTACGGTAATTTATAATTCGTGGTATTACCTGGCATTGAAAGGCCTTCAAACAACGGCTGCCGAATTAGGCAAAACAACAGATGCCACCAGTTACAGCGCCATGATGAACACTTTTAAAATAAATTTCAACAAAGCCTACTGGAATGGAGCTGCCTACCGGAGCCCAACTTATAAGGACCTCACCGACGACCGCGCACAGGCCCTGGCAGTAGTTAGCGGCCTGGCCGATAGCGATAAATATCCTGCGATCCTAAAAGTGTTGCAAATAGAGGAACATGCCAGTCCTTACATGGAGAAATATGTTTTAGAAGCCTTTTTCAGGATGGGATATGAAACAGAGGGATTATCAAGATTTAAAAAGCGTTTCGAAAAGATGGTGGACAATAAGCAATTTACCACCTTATTTGAGGGCTGGGGCATTGGTAAAGACGGCTTTGGCGGCGGCACCGTTAACCACGCCTGGAGCGGGGGCGGCCTTACCATCCTGTCGCAATATCTTTGCGGCATTTCCCCGGTAGCCCCTGGTTACAAAACCTTTCATATATTCCCGCAACCTGGCGATGCGGGACATGCATCGGCTCAAATCGCTTCGGTAAACGGAAATATAAAGGCCGGTTTTGTTAACAATGCAAATAAATTCACGCTAAACGCAAGCGTGCCCACCGGAACACAAGCCATTATCGGGCTGCCGGGAAAAAAATATAAGCGGATAAGGCTTAACGGTGTGGCTGTTTGGGCAAATGGCAAATACATTAACAATAAAAATGCATCGCCGCTTCCTGCCGTAGCCGCAGACCGTTATAGTTTTAAAGTAGGAGCCGGGCATTGGGTATTAATAGGAGAATAAACAGTTTAAAAAGATCGAAGTAATCGATAGTAAACTCCGCCAATATTGTTTAACGGCGGCAAATGAACATCAAATATCAAATGAAGCTCAGCAACAAATGATAAGTGGCAGCGCTGTACGCCCTTACCCTGCATGACAGCTAGAACACGCAGTTGATCTTGTCCGAAACGCTTGCAGTCCTTTCAATCTCCTTAAGGATGGAAGGATGAACTTCAAACCCGCAACGGCTATCATATTGTGTAGTTAATCGTAAGGTGGCATCTATATCCATGCCGGTAAAATAGTACAATGGCGTGTAATGCTATAATCCCAAAAAATATCGACTACTGAATAATGCGGGCCTTCTTGCGATAAACATCAATTATAGCGCTCATTGTTAAGCGTACTTAATTATCCATCGACTTTAATAATTCGTAACGGCGCGTTTGCTGCCTTAAGTTGTGCAAGGCTTTGTTTTTGATCTGCCTTACCCGTTCACGGGTGAGGCAGAAACGTTCGGCTATTTCTTCCAAAGTGTAAGGCTGGGAATAATCGATGCCGAAAAATAATGTCAGAACAGATCTTTCGCGGTCGGACAAGGTGCTTAAAACCTTTTTGATAGTTACTGAAACAGATTCTTTTAACAATGCGTCGTCGGTTGTTCCTACTCCGGAAGCGATGGTATCCAGCAATGAATTTTCGCTTTCATTGCCAAAGGGTGCATCAAGTGACGCTGTTCGCCTGGAGAAGCTCATTACATCGGCAATTCTATCTACGGTTTTTTCCATAGCTTCTGCCACTTCTTCAACAGATGGTTCACGTTCAAATTCCTGTTCAAGCCTGGAATAAGTTTTATTGATGCCTGAAATTGAACCGATCTGGTTAAGCGGAAGCCTTATGATACGGGATTTTTCGGCAATGGCCTGCAATATGCCTTGCCGTATCCACCATACCGCATAGGAAATAAATTTAAAACCCTTAGTTTCGTCAAAGCGGTAAGCTGCTTTTATTAATCCTAAGTTACCTTCACTAATCAGGTCATTAAGGGGTAAACCCTGGTTCTGGAATTTTTTAGAAACGGATACCACAAAGCGCAGGTTGGCACCTGTTAATTTATGCAAGGCTGCCTCATCGCCTCCGCGAATAAGACGGGTTAACGTAACCTCTTCCTCAGGCGTTACCATGGCTATCTTACTAATGTCATTCAGATATTGATCAAGCGAGTGGCTATCCCGGTTGGTTATCGATGGCGTAATTTTCAGTTGCCTCATTAACGAAGATATTTTGCTGCAAATACAGCTTTGTCGTCCCTGTAACTGCTCACTGCGCCCACGCGGTATAAAAATTTAATATATATCCAGGCCAGGTCTAATTGGTAAGATTTAAATCCGCTTCGTGCACTTTTAGGATACAAGTGATGATTATTATGCCATTCGCCGGCTACGATGCCCGGCCAAAACTGGTTGATCGATCTGTCGTTGCGGTTATAATCAATTCCATCACGCTGTTTGTCTTTACCATGCCCGTGGCCGTCATAGTTAAACGTACGTACACCGACCGCCCAAATACCGGCTGCGGCAAACAATGTACAGGCCAGCGCATGCCCGCCCATGAGGTAAAAGGCGGCATACCAAAATCCCCAATTCAGTAACCATGCCGCTACAGCGCGAAAAGGATTGACATAAGACCCCCAATGTTGATACTGCCGGTAGGTGTTCGCCTGCACGCCTGTATGAGCCATCAGGCGCTTAACGCGCGAATAATCATTTTCACATAGATTTTTAGCGATAGGCTGATGATTAACGTCTGCTAAAAAGCAATACCAAAATCCACCCTGTGCGTTATAAGGATCACCCGGCTGATCTGATTTAGCGTGATGAACATGATGTGAAATAACATAAATTTCTTCCGGAATGATGTTAATGGTTAGATTTTGAGTAATAAAGCGCCAAAACCGATTTTTGAAACGGTAAGCACCATGCGTACAAAACCGATGATGCCAAATGGTACCGTGTGATCCCATTATGATCATTCCATAAAGAAATGCTGCGATAAACATCCATAAGCTAAAGAACTTGAAAACAAATAGTACCACAAACGGCACCAGGCATAATACCTTTAGCCAGCTGAAAAAGGGCAGCCAGTTTTTTCGGTCCTTAAATACGTTAAGCCTTCCTGCAAATTCTTTAAAAATAGCGGATATTCGCGGCCTGGTCAACTCTCCCTGCTCATCGCTCCAGCCGTAACTGGGCTGTTGCAGCACATGATCTAAAAATGCCATAAATTGGTATTGTAATTATTTGCGACTAAGTTTGAAAGGGAATGCTGCAAGATGTTTTTTCTCATCCCTGGCGATATCATTTTCAGTCAATTCAAGGTCGCTGCTGCTAAGTATTTGGTGTAATCGTTGTTTTACCACTTGAAATACTTCCAGCAATGCCGCCGGCTTTAGGCTGGTTGAGATCACCGGATAATACTGCTTTTTCAAACCTGCCATTTCTTCGTCTGTTGACAATTGCAAAGCCCAGGAATCATCGGCCTTAAAGCCATGTTCGCTGGCTTCATTTTTCAAATCAAATAAAAAAAGATCAGCCATACCGGCTGCGGAATTTTGTTGCGTGGTAACGCGGCCCAATGCGGGCGTTTGTTGATAACTCATAAATACTTAAACTGATCCGGATTAATAAATTTAAAGCTTAAAGATCACCTGAATCCGTTGAGGGTAAAGTCTAAGTAACGACGAACTGTAGGTATAGTGTGCAAGGTAAGCATTATATTGACAGTGGCAGTATGTCAGGTAATTTAAATTAATTTTAATTTTTTTAACGAAAAGTAAAATAATGCCAATTATTAAGTCTACCTTGCCCCCTCATTAAAAATAATAAAATGCAAAAAGAAGGAACCGTGAAATTTTTCAATAACCTGAAAGGTTTTGGATTTATTTCACAAACTGATACAAGAACAGATGTTTTTGTACATTCAACAGGCCTTATCGACGAGATCCGCGAAAACGACCAAGTAAGTTTTGACGTGGAGAGTGGCAAAAAAGGCTTGAACGCAGTAAACGTAAAAGTTATTTAACTATCACTATATCTTACTCGTAACACCTGCTCAACCGGCAGGTGTTTTTTTTTAATTATTTTCTTACACATATGGCAAAATCAAGCGAAACATTCAATAAAAAGGAAAAAGAAAAGAAGCGGCAAAAAAAACTACAGGACAAAAAGGAAAAGGCAGCGGAGCGAAAAGCCAATTCAGGTAAAGGAAAAGGATTGGAAGATATGATGGCATATGTTGATGAAAATGGAAATATTACCTCCTCGCAACCAAAATCCACGCAACCGAGAGTGATCGAACTCTCAGATGTTGCAATTGCAACTCCAAAGATGGTTGAAGATGCCGAAGAACCCTTAAAGTCTGGGGTAATTAGTTTTTATAACACCAGTAAAGGTTTTGGATTCATCCGCAATGCTAATAACGGTGAAAATATATTCTTTCACGTAAACCAGTTAGGTTATCCCGCTAAAGAAAACGACAAGGTTAATTATCTGACGGAAAAAGGCCCCAAGGGACTGATGGCTATAAATGTTAAAAAAGTAGTTTAAATCATAGTTATGATTTGATTTCAATAGGCTGATTTGGCTCTGTAAATCAGCAGTTGCGGCAGGCGGCTTCTACTTACGCCCGTCAGCCGCACTGTAAAAGCAAGCCGCCACTGCTGTCTGAATAATGCCCTTGATCACACTTTCGCGAATATAGCCCCCATGGCATGGCCTTAAAGGGTTTTCGCGGCATAAAACGTTCCGCTTCCCTATTTATTCCACGTTCCCTTGACAGCCATCCCTTCTTACGCTTTTAGTTGCTTAAGCGGTGATTAAGGGTTGGGCGTTCAACAGGAATAACTAAGAAGCGGCAAATGCAAATCTATCGCCGTGGCCCGCGGCTGATTTCCATTTCGTTATCGCGGTCGGGTGCGGGCGGATTAAAATGCCGTGATATTTGTGCTAAGCTTTGCTTTGCCCACTTGGGCGAATAATCAGCGAAGAAAATAAGTTGCCTGTTCTGTACACTAAATAATGATTTCAGTTCGTATAAGCCTCCCGATGCGTCTATAAATTCAACATTATCAAACCTGCCTGCATAGTATACCAGATTTTTCAATCCTTCCTCAAAGTTATAGCGGATGCTGTCTGTATCCACGAAATGGCCGCCACCTGCTACACGAGCGGTAACACGATCCATTGATTGTTGGATGTCACTAAGGCCGAGATAAACCATGCTTATGGTGTAACCATTTTCTTGAAAACGGTTTACTATATTCAACCAACTGGCATCCCTGAAATTCGTTTCGATAGTAAAGTCCCTGCTGTTTGTCAGGGCGCTATCTGCACAGTCGAGGAAATATTGATCTACGGCATAAGATATACTTTCGGCGGGCAGGCCGGGATAACGTGCTTCGATCTTTGCGATTTCTTTATCTGCATCAAAGATAAAGGCATCCACAGATGACAAATCTTTCGAGAAGGTAGATTTACCTGCACCGTAACCCCCGCTATAATGAGTAGTTGCGGGTTGTCCAAGAGTATAATTAAAGGGCTTTAATAAAGTGCGCTTTGCCTTTGTCCGTCTAAAATATAATATTTACGAATTAAAATAAGTAAATACCCGCTTTTAAATTAATAGTTAGGTGCTGATTTGTTTTTGAACTTTTCCAACTCAAAAGCCTCAGGAAAATAACTTCTGAACTTGTCAGATATTATTTTGTCTTTAAACTTAACAATAGTATAGCCACTATCAAAACAGATTATTTCAATTTCGGCCTTTGGATGCTGTAGATTTCCGTCCTTCCATATCTTACCGTTTCCATCTGCATAAGGCAGCTCGTCTACATTGATCTCAATGTGTGAATCTAAAGGAATACCCAGCAGCACGCCCCATACCATTTGAACATCTGCTTTTACCAGTTCAGTAAAATTGTCGGCAGATAATATAAAACATTCATCATCCATGTTAATTGGTAGTTTGAAATCTGCCCAAGAAATGTATTCAACATCCGATATTAACCAGTTAAATTTCTTAATATCATCTAAAATAGGATAAAGTACGGCCGATAGGTTTGTATGATAATCAAACTTGTTACTTTTTCTTAGGATATAATTCATTTTAACATTCGTTCGTTTTTAACAATATTTTCACCAATTAGGTGATCAATCTGTTGGTTTTCGGAAATACAGGGTTGAAGTTTAAATGATTATCGCCTTTAACGACAATCTTAGGACGCAATATAAGATTTATGAATTTACGAAGTGGCCTAATTTTAGTTCTTATGCTGATCATCTGTTGCAGCAAAGGTAGCCCGCGAAGGCAGGGCAGTAAAGGGCTTTCGCGGCATAAACCACAATCCTTTCACGCACCTGGCCATTTATTCCCCCGCATGCCAAGTCGCCAACTTGCCAGGTAAACGAGCCGCTAATCCACTATTACCTTCACCAAACCTTTAATTCCGCAATAATCCAGTGCGCTGCTATAAAGGTTTCCGTAGGCGTTCTCTACAAATCCAGCTACAACCGGATTTTCATGCTTGTAGTCAATTTTTGTTCAATCACCGGTAAGCTCCACAATTCAATAGGGTGGTCATGCTGCTGCCAAAATTGATTTTTGGAG
>Ga0116227_10016674_pt1 | contig 10479 bp, 8 predicted proteins | sample S1TSphgellanicum_FD_89693 | JGI IMG/M metagenome (GOLD analysis project Ga0116227, IMG submission 89693) | Host-associated microbial communities from peat moss isolated from Minnesota, USA - S1T2_Fb - Sphagnum magellanicum MG | ecosystem: Host-associated > Plants > Peat moss > Unclassified...
CCACGTCCCCACCGCCGCCTTGCCCCCGTCAAACGTATGGAAATGCTTGTAAGCGCGCAGAAAAGTTTCCTGCACCAGATCCTCCGCGTCGTGTTCATTGCCGCTCATCAGAAAAGCCAGCCGGAAAATGGGCGCCGTATGCCTTTCCACCAGCACGCGAAAAGCCTGCCTGTTTCCCAAGCGCGCCTCAGCGGCGGCTTCTGCGTCGGTCCATTCCATCCGGCTGCTCTTGATACACCCAATCTGGCAGACGGTCACTGAAACCCGCGAACTTTTTCCCAATTGGGACTAAAATCTGAGTAACACCGCTTTGAGCCAAATCGACACCATCACAATCAAGGGCTACAAATCCATACGCAATCTGGATTCCTTCAAACTCGGCAATATCAACGTGTTGATTGGACCAAACGGAGCCGGCAAGAGCAATTTTGTCAGCTTTTTTCACCTGCTGAGGGACTTGATCGACAAAAGGCTTCAGCTTGCGGTGGCCAAAGATGGCGGCGCGGATGCATGCCTATACATGGGGCCTCGGGAAACCAGGGAGTTGAGAGCTAAACTGCAATTCGGCGTAAATGGATACGAGTTCGCGCTGGTTCCGACCGTTGATAACAGGCTGGCGTTTTCGGAAGAAACTGCCCTCTACAGCGGCAGACTAGTAAAGCCGGGCGACATTTGGCATGACTCGCTCGGCTCAGGCCATTTCGAGGCAAAGCTCAGAGATGACCGCGACTGGATTGCCGCAAGAGAAGTGCCGCACCCTCTTTTCGAGGCGATATCAGGCTCCGTCGTCTACCATTTTCACGATACCAGCCTTGTCTCCGGCGTTCGCCGCGCCGGGCAGATCAATGACAACAAGGTTCTGAGGAAGGACGCAGAAAATCTCGCTGCCTATTTATACCGCTTAGTGACGACTCATCCTGAGCACTACAATCGGATTGTCGACGCCATAAGAATGGCCGCGCCATTCTTCGACGACTTCAAACTGCGCCCCATTCCGGCAACGCCTGACCTGATCCAGCTTGAATGGCTGCAGCGCGGCTCCGATTACCCACTTCTGGCCAGCCAACTCTCAGACGGCACCCTGCGTTTTATTTGCCTGGCTACGGCTCTCAACCAGCCCCAGATGCCCTCGATTCTTCTCTTCGACGAGCCTGAGCTTGGCCTCCATCCTTACGCTTTATCTCTGCTCGGCGCTCTGATTCAAAAGGCTGCTGCGTCAAACCAAATCATCATCTCCACACAGTCCGCCCTCCTGCTGAATGAATTTGCTCCAGAGGACATAATCGTCGTTGAGCGCGTCAACAATGAGTCCACTTTTCGCCGCTTAGACCCGACACAACTCAGCGAGTGGCTGTCCGAATACACGCTGGGCGAACTCTGGCAGAAAAACATTCTCGGAGGACGCCCCCGCCTGGACATTCCCGGTCTGCAGCCGGCATGACCCGGGTCACCATCATCGTCGAAGGACCAACGGAAGAGTCCTTTATAGACAACATTCTGGCGCCGGACCTTTGGAGTCATAACATATATCTCACTCCCATCATTCTCGGCGTTCCCGGACACAAAGGCGGAAACGTCAACTACGCCAGGGTGAAGAAAGACATACTTTTGCGCCTCAAACAAGACCGGAGTTCCTACTGCTCAACATTCCTGGACCTCTACGGCATTGGAAGAGACTTCCCTGGCCTTACTGCGTCAGATAATCTGACCGGCCATCAGAAAGCCCAAAAAATTGAACAGGCCATCGCCGAAGACATAGCCAAAACCATTCCCGATCTAAGGCCCGAACTGCGCCTGATCCCCTACATCCAACCCCACGAATTTGAAGCCCTCCTGTTTAGCGATACCGACGCCCTCGCCAAATCACTCGGCAGAGCGCCCCTCGCAAGCAACCTGAGAAACATCCGGAACTCCTTCCCTACGCCAGAAGACATCAACGACAATCCCCTGACTGCGCCATCAAAGCGAATTGTTGCTTTGCACCACTTGTACAAGAAAGTCCTCGACGGAACCAGAGCCGCTAAAGCCATCGGCCTCGACACCATGCGCCGCGAATGCCAGCACTTCCGCACCTGGCTTACCCATCTTGAATCCCTGTCCCCCGTCCCTTAAGCGATCATGGAGCAATGTGTTTTTCAGCAGCAGCTAACTTTGCCGGCAGCGGAGTCCTGGCCGCCCTCGGCGTCGTCACCCTCACCAAAGTCAAACACCGCCGCGAACTCCTCTTCGCTTCCCTGCCCACCCTCTTCGCCGTCCACCAGTTCATCGAAGGCTTCGTCTGGCTTGGCCTCGACGGCATCCTCTCCCCCGTCGTCACCCGGGACATGGGCGCTGCCTTCATGCTCTACGCCCAGGGCCTTCTGCCGTTTATCATGCCGACTGCCGTCCTCCTGTTTGAATCCAGCGTCAAACACCGCCGGCGAATGCTGCCCTTCATGATCATCGGCGGACTCACGTCGCTCTACATGCTCTGGGCGCTCATCGCCTACCCAACCGAGATCTCCGTCAAAGCCAACAGCATTGTCTACATCAACCCGGCAACAAACAACACGGTGCTGGCCGTGCTCTATGTGATCGCCACCTGCGGCTCGCTCTTCTTCTCGCGCATCAAAGACATGGTGCTGTTCGGCGCGGCCAATCTGTTCATCCTGCTTGTGGTGATGGCCGCCAAACGCTATGCTTTCACGTCACTCTGGTGCGCCTACGCCGCAGTTGCCAGCGTCATCATCCTGGCCTACTTCTGGAAAAGCGCGGGCATCAGGCCCTTCAAATATATTGAGGCGATTTAACGCTACTCATACCGCAGCGCCTCCAGCGGCTCAATCTACTCCCAGTTTCATAATCTCAGCAGACTTTCTACCCTGTCTGGGTAGACGCTCTTCTCAGTTCCGCGTCTTTCCCCGCGGGCATTCTGGATACAATGCCGCTAATACATTACGGAGGTATTTATGGGAAATGAACGCGTCACCTGGCAGCAGGCATTTCAGGAAGAACAGAACCGGATCGAAGCGCGCCGTCTGAAGGATGGCCGCAATTCCAGCAGGCAACCGGGCGAAGGCCTCACCGGACTTGCCATTTCCGGCGGCGGCATTCGCAGCGCCACCTTCGCTCTCGGCGTGCTGGAGGCGCTGCGGCGCTTAGGTCTGCTCCCGAAAATTGACTACCTGTCTACCGTTTCGGGCGGCGGCTACACAGGCGCATGGCTTAGCGCAAACTGCCAGCGCGCGGAGGAGAAAAACCGGCCCTCCTGGCTCACCACCGAGGCCGACTGGGAACCCTCCGTCGATCATCTGCGCCGTTACTCCAATTACCTCTCGCCGACACTTGGATTCTTCAGCGCCGACACATGGTCCATGGCGGCCATCTGGTTCCGCAACACCCTGCTGGTTCAAATCACCGTTATCCTCGCCATTGCCGTCGCACTGCTGCTGCCGCGGCCTCTCTATCAGCTCTTCGAGTACTGGCCTAATATGGGTTACTTCCGCTGGGCCACCATTTTCCTCTTCACTCTGGGCGCGGTGGGTATCGCGGGAAATCACCTTCGGCTGTCGAGTTCCTGGGGTAGCAAATTCTTAGTTGCCAAAAGCTGGCGTCCCGGACTTATTGCCAGCGCGATTCTGCTGGGCCTGGCCGCCTGGCTCGGCTTTGCTTTTCAATTTGAGCCATTCTCCGATGAAGCCATGCCCTTATTTCCAGGCGTCGCCATCGCCTTCCTGCTCATTGCCGGAGCCTTCTGCCTGCAGCCCGTGGTGGTCAGGCTGCTCAGTCTCATCTGGTCTGGCTCCAATTCGCCTGATGAAATTAACTACACGCAGGCTTGGGTGCAAGGCGTCGTTGTCGTTCCCATGATGGCTGTCGGTTTTCTGGTGGCAGCCATCTTGTGGGGACAAAGCCACTCCGCTCACAGCCATCTGTCGCAGGTAAGCACCTTCGGCGGTTTCTTTGCCGATGCCTGGCGCTATTGGTCCTTCCCGCTCGCCGTCGTCTTCGCTTCTCTTTGGCTGTTCTCTTTCTGTTCCGCGCGCGCCACTGACGAAAAGAAGAGGTGGTTCGAGGACTGGCGGCGCATCGCCGTCGCTCTCCTGTCCCCCATCCCCGCCATGCTGACTCTCCACGCCCTGCTCTCGGCCATCATGGTTCTGCTTCACAAATGGGCGGCAGAAGGACCCGAAGGCAACTGGCTGGCTTACATCTGGGCGCCGGCCATGGTGCTTTACTCCTTTTCGCTCACTGTCGTGGTTCTCATCGGAATGCTGGGCCGCCAGTCCAAGGAAGGCGTCCGCGAATGGTGGAGCCGCTTCGGCGCCTGGCTGATCATCTACGGCGTGGGCTGGATGGTCGTCAGTGCCGCCGCCTCTTTCGGCCCTTTGTTAAGTGCCGTGCTGTTTCAGGAAAGCACCTGGAAATGGGGCGCATCGCTCACCGGCGGCTGGCTGGGAACAACCTTGGCCGGACTATTGGCCGGCAATTCCGATGCCACCGGCAAACGCGCCACAAAAAGCACCAAGGACAAGGCTTTGGAACTCATCGCCCGCATCGCGCCTTTCGTCTTTATCTTCGGCTTGCTGGTGGCCATATCCACTGTGCTTCACCTGGTTATCCTGAACAGCTCCAGCATCCATTGGGCGACGGCTGCCGAACTCCAGGCGCGGCATTGGGAATTCTTGAACGCCGCCGCTCCCGCCATCGTCGCCGCCGTCATTGGCTTCTGTGCATTCTCCGTCCTCCTGTTCGCCATGCGCGTGGACATCAACGAATTCAGCCTGAACGCCTTCTACCGCAGCCGGCTGGTGCGCTGCTATCTGGGCGCCACTCGCGTCACAGACCCCTCCCGCTCTCCGCAAAATTTCACCGGCTTTGACGATGACGACGACCTGTCCCTGCCAAAACTGACGGCAGGCCCGTTCCACATCGTGAATTGCGCGCTGAACCTGGGCGGCTCCAAAGATCTCGCCCTTCACACCCGCCACAGCGCCATCTTCACGCTCACTTCGCTGCGCTGCGGCACAAGATACCATGACCTCGGCTATTGGAGCACGGAAGAATTCTGCGGTCCCACCGCCATACCCACTCTTGGCCAGGCCATCGCCGTCTCCGGCGCGGCGGCCAGTCCGAACATGGGCTATCACACTTCGCCCGTCGTTGCCTTCGTGATGACTTTGTTCAACGTTCGCCTGGGCTGGTGGTTCCCGAACCCCCATTGCCGTAAGAGCGGCAACTCTTCCCCCTGGTTTAGCTTGCGCTACTTGGTGAACGAACTGTTCGGCGGAGCAAACGACCAGTCTTCCTACGTCGCCGTGTCCGACGGCGGCCACTTCGAAAATCTCGCCGCCTATGAACTCATCAAGCGCCAGTGCCGTCTCATCATCATCAGCGACGCCGAATGCGATTCGGAATACGGCTTTGAAGGTCTCGGCCGTCTGATCCGCATGTGCAAAGTGGACTTCGGCGTCACCATCAGCATCGATGTCAAACAGATACGTCGCGCCAAATCCAAATGGAGCACCCGCCGCTTCGCCATCGGATCCATTCAATATCCAGGCGAACCGGGCCTCGGCATTTTAATTTATCTGAAGGCCTCCATGACCGGCCAGGAATCCACCGACGTCCTTCAGTACAAATCAGCCCACCCCACGTTTCCCCACGAAAGCACCGGCAACCAGTTCTACGCGGAGGACCAATTTGAAAGTTACCGGCACCTGGGTTACGACATCGCCATGCAAACCTTCGAAGGCTTCGGCCGCGACATCAACATCCTGTCGCTCGCCAAAGCGCTCTATGATCGCGAGTTCGCCGAGCCGACAGAAACGCAGCCGGAGCGCACCCGCCCCGCGCACGCCAACTAAAATGCGGACGGATGAACCAAATTAACTCCGCTGTTGACCATCCAACTGCGCTTAGCCAGCTTCCAGTCACCATCGCGCTTCACCCAAACATCCATAGTTCGAAAATGCCGCTCCGCCTGGTTCACGCCAGAATCCACCGGCCAGAATTCATTCAGCGAAGCAACCGCAAACTCCGGACTAACTCCCACGTCTGTCAGCGGAGCCCGATACTCTTGCATTCGCGCACCAGCTAGCCCGCGCAGCAAATCGTCCAAACCAAGCGAAGCACTCGCACTGGAGACTGGCCCGCTAATGCTGCAATCAATCTGGAAATCCTTGTCCACCAGCCGAGCCAAAGCCGCTTTGTCCTTAGCCTGCAAAGCCTGCGCAAACTGATGTTCGCGCTCGCGAATCACCGCCTTGTCATCCTGCGCCACAGCAAAACCTGCGGCAACTAAAAGAAAACCCGCCAGCAACCGATGCATAAATCCCCCTCAAGTCCGGGTCAAAATCTTCGTAATGTCGTTATAGATCACAAACACAACCAGCATCATCAAAAACACAAACCCAAGCTTAAACACCGTCTCCTTCACCTGCAAACTAACTTCCCGCTGCAGCAGCATCTCAATCAGCAGCAGCAGCAAAGTCCCGCCATCCAGAATGGGAATCGGCAGCAAATTAAAAATTGCCAGTTGCAGACTGACAAACGCCATCAGGAACATGTAGCTCCAAGCGCCCTGCGCCGCCGCCTCGCTGGACATCTGCGCCATGCCAATCGGCCCGCTGAATGACTTCGGTGAAACCCGCCGTTCTAAAATCCCGCCCAAAACCTGGAACATCATCGTGGCGTTGTGAATATTGAAATCCACCGAATGGCCAAACGCTTCTCCGAACCCCAGCTTCACAACCTGGTAAGAAGGCCTGTTCAAAACACCCATCTGAAATGGCATTGCCGGATCTTTTGACGGCTCCGGTGTCACCGTGACATCTTTGCTCTTGCCTTCATGCATCACCTGCAAATGAATGGGCCGTCCGCCGCTGTGCCCCACAATCTGGCGCACCGTCGCCATGGAGACCACCTTCTCGCCATTCGCGGTCAGAAACACATCACCTGGTGTCAAACCCGCCCGCTGCGCCGGACTCCCGTTCAGCACGGTGCCAATCTGAATATTCTGTTCGCCGCTCCAGCCAATGAGCCCCACGCCTTCTTTGGCATCCAGTTGTGGCGTGACGCTAAACGCAAGCTGCTTGTTATTGCGCAAAACCGTCACGTTCAGGCTCTTGCCCGCGCTCACAATTTCCTGGGAAATAATTGAGTCCCAGGTAGGGTGACCCTGGTCGGCAAACTTAATAATTTTGTCGCCAACCTGGATACCCGCCTGCACTGCCGGAGAATCCGGCGTCAAACTGGTAATCGTCGTATCCACTTCCTTCGGATACGCATACATATAAAGACCGGTCACCAGGCCCACCGCCAGAATAATGTTCATCAGCGGCCCAGCCACAATCACAATCGCGCGCTGCCACCGCGTCTTCGCCTGAAACGACCGCGGGTCCACTGCATTCTCGTCGCCAGGCTGCTCACCCAGCATGCGGACATAACCGCCAAACGGAATTGCTGAAACGCGAAAATCCGTCTCGCCGCGCCGAAAACCCCACAACCGCGGCCCGAAACCGATGCTGAAAGTCTCCACCTTGACGCCCACACCCAGCGCCGCCCAGAAGTGACCCAGCTCATGAATAAGGATCATGACCCCCAGCAGGATCACTACCCAGAACACCGGCCCTAAAAACGCCACGCTCACAGCCTTTCTCAAGTCCGCGCCATTCGGCTGAACTCCCTTACTCCTATATAGACGTGCTAGCAGTCATGTCGCCGCAAAAACAAGACGCAAACCGAGCCGCAAAAACAACTCTTAAAATATACCCCTAAACTGCTGAACCGTGCAGAGCTAGGCGTGAACCCTGAGCCACTTCCCTTCACTCACCACCGCTTGCGCGGTTCGGCGGGCACCCAGATCGGCCTCAATCACTTCGCCAATACTCCGCGGCTCCACAATCGGCTCGCGGTTCAAAGTCTCCTCCACCGTCTGAGCAATTGCCGGAAACGGAATCGAGCCATTCAAGAAAGCCGCCACAGCAACCTCATCGGCAGCATTTAGGATGCACGTAGCCGAACCGCCCCGCTCGTGCGCTTCGTAGGCTAGTTTCAGCGCCCGAAACTTCTCCAGATCCGGTGCAAAAAACTGCCAGTTCCGCTGCTGCGTCCAATCCAGTCTGGGAACAGGAGCCTTATATCGTTCTGGGTAAGTAAGCGCATACTGAATCGGCATTCGCATATCGGTGGCCGAGATTTGCGCAATCACACTCCCGTCGTTATATTCGACCATGGCGTGAATGGACGATTGCGGATGCACCACCACATCCACCTGGCTCGCCGGCAAATCAAACAGCCAGCACGCCTCAATCACTTCAAATCCCTTATTCATCAGCGTGGCCGAGTCCACCGTAATCCGCTGGCCCATTTTCCAAGTCGGATGATTCAGCGCCTGCGCCGGCGTCATATCCCAAAGGTCATCCTTAGGAGTATCGCGAAACGGGCCGCCCGACGCCGTCAGCAGCAGTCGCGTCACCTCGCCCCGCGCCCCGGCGCGAAAACACTGATGCGCGCCGTTATGTTCGCTGTCCACAGGGATCATGTCGACTCCCAAGCTGCGAACAGCGTTCATCACCAGCCGTCCGCTCGCCACCAGCACTTCTTTATTCGCCAGCCCAATCCGCTTCTTCTTCTGAATCGCCGCATAAGTCGCTTCAAGACCCGCAACGCCGACAATGGCCGACATGACGAAATCGGTCTCCGGCTCCACAACCGCCGCCACTCGCGCCTCCGCCCCCGCCGCCAGTTCCGGCCATTGCGCACGCGCCAAAGGCATCGCCAGCAACCGCTTTCTCAGCGCGTCCAGAACCTCTGAATTCGCCACAACCACGGTCTTCGGGCCGAATTCCAATATCTGGGAACACAGCATATTCAGATTCTGGCCCGCTACCAAATTGCGTATCTCAAATTTCTGCGGGTTCTGCCGGACCACATCCAAAGTGCTCACACCAATCGAACCCGTTGATCCTAAAACAGTAACCCGTATCACCTTCACCTGCCCTCTGCATACGGAATATATGAAATTTGAAAATTTATAATCAAACCACTTGCATTCCGTAAATTCATATTCTAATATTGGAAGTAAGCCAGGGAGGCAACTCCCACCAAAGCGAGACTAACCTCATAGAAAGACCCCTGAAGCAACAAACCTCCCTGGCACCCTTCGGGGTGTGGGTCTTCTAAAAGCTTTCCTTCTTCCAAACCCCTCACAATCCTATAACGAACTGCGTGTCCGATTCAGATCATTCCCACGATTCGCTGCGCCCGGAAACCGGCGTCCTGACACGAGGCTTCGATCCAACGCTTTCTGTCGGCTCAGCCCGCCCTGCTGTTTTCCGCAGTTCGACCTACGTTTTCTCGAGCCCCGAGGCGGCTGAACGCGCTTTCGACCTCATGGCAGGCCGTGCCCAGCGCACACCCGACGAAAACGTCGACCTCGTCTATTCCCGCTTCAACCACCCCAACGCCCAAATTCTGGAAGACCAAATTCTGCCGCTGGAGCCCGGCTCCACCTGCGCCGCCGTCTTCAATTCCGGTATGGCCGCCATCATGACCGCCATGCTCGCCGTTTTGAGCCCCGGCGACAGCATTATTTATACCGTCCCCATTTATGGCGGAACCCAGACTCTCATTCAAGGTTTTCTGCAGCCCTTTGGCGTCAATGGAATCCCTGTCCCCGCCGGCCACGCCGACGCCCTGGACGAAGCCATCCGAACCGCCCAAAACCTGAAAATCGTCTTTATAGAAACGCCCGCCAACCCCACCATCGTCATGACCGGCATCCGCCGTGCCTGTCAGACCGCCGCGTCCCGAACCGCGCGCCCCCTGGTCATGATCGACAACACATTCCTCGGCCCCGCCTTCCAGCACCCCCTCGCCCTGGGCGCGGACATTTCCATCTATTCCGCCACCAAATATCTGGGCGGTTACAGCGACATCATCGGCGGAGTCGTGCTGGCCAAAGATACCAGCCTGATGGCCAAAATCCGCGCGAAACGGAGCCTCTTCGGCAACATCCTCCAGCCCGACGAATGCTGGATTCTCAACACCCGCCTCCCCACCGTCAACCTGCGCATGAACCGCCAAAGCAAGAACGCGCAGAGAATCGCCGAACATCTCACCGGCCATCCCAAAATTGACAAGGTTTACTACCCCACGCTTTTCACCGACCCCGACCAGGCCAGCATCTGCAAGGATCAGTGCGACCACCCCGGCGGCCTCGTCTCGCTCGACATTAAAGGGGGCAAGCCCGCTGCCTTCAATTTCCTGCGCAGCATCAAACTGGCCCGCAACGCCGTCTCCCTCGGCGGAGTCGAAACGCTGGCTTGTCATCCGCGCAGCACCACCCACTCCGCCTGGTCCCCAAAAGATCTAAACGAAGCCGGGATTGGTGACGGCCTCGTCCGCCTTCCTCTGGCCACCGAAGGCTGGGAAGCCTAATTAGCCGACTTCCCCCAGGCCCGGGGTTAGACGTCCGAACATCTCCGAGTGGCGGGC
>Ga0116227_10016675_pt1 | contig 10479 bp, 5 predicted proteins | sample S1TSphgellanicum_FD_89693 | JGI IMG/M metagenome (GOLD analysis project Ga0116227, IMG submission 89693) | Host-associated microbial communities from peat moss isolated from Minnesota, USA - S1T2_Fb - Sphagnum magellanicum MG | ecosystem: Host-associated > Plants > Peat moss > Unclassified...
AAAGTTTTGGAATTCAACTTCACAGGTAAAAGAAAAGATGTTAAACTCTTTAATATAACTAGCTATAATGGAGGAAATTTTTGTAAATTTTCAATTGGGATGAATGATTCAAGGGTTTTATTGGCTTTGAATATCATTGTATTCAACCATATGCATTGTTTCAATGAATGCATTGCTAGTTATGGCTTGGTTGACATTTCACTCAAGTATGGATTAGACATACATCTTGTCACATTCAATCTCTTTCATTGTCAAGTTGTAAATCTTTTGCCTTCTAGCCAAGTTTAGCTCACCATGATGTACAAACCGGTATACCACAAACAAATATGTTGAGCTCCAAGCATTTGCATTTCGCTTCATTACAATAATTGGACTTCATAATATGTGAATTTTTGTTTCCTGCTTATTAGAATGTGTGCTTTGGTGCTTGTACAGAGAATGTGTGTTTGATGTAAAATCAAGAAGTTTGATACAGTGATATTTCAACATGGCTAACATTGGAAGCCTTTGGTTCGAAAGCAAAAAGGTAGTATCCATCTTTAAGGCTAGGTAATTCTTATTGCTTCAAGCTTAAGGTGGTTGGGTCGTGAGAAGAAAAGAATAACCATCAATTCAATTGTGGTAATGTTGAAGACTTTTTCTTTTCACCTTACATGCACCTTGTATTTAAACAAAATTCACATGCTTGTTTTTTGGAAGCAATTTAAGAAGTTGAGTTGAATGAACCTTGTGGTGTCTGATAGAAATGTGCACAACTGGAACTTTACAAGCCCAAAAAGCCTTACTATGCTTACTTCTACAATAGCACAACAAATTGGTGATGGCAATTTCCACACTAAACCTCTTCATATCATGGTTAGTTGTGCATTGCCATGTGCCTTATGTTGCCAACTAAACACTTGATTGCTTAACCTTTGGAATTGTGCTTCTTTTGGTTTCCTTTTCGAATATGTAGTACAAAGGCTTGAAAGCTTATTAGGAAGATGGGTCTTTGGGAAATGCAGTATTTGAATGATGAAGGTGATCAAGTACTATTGGCCACTAACGAAAATCTAGTGGCTGCTGTAAACTTTGCTTGCATTAGCGGCTTTCCATGATCTATTGTGGCATTGCCACACAAATCATGAAATTATTTAGAGTGTAACCTATGATAATTATGATGATTTCCAGCATGTCAACTTCATATTTTCATAAAAATGCATTTCACTATTTTGAGGATTATTTAATGATGAAATTGACCTTAGGGTAACATAATTAGTTGCCCTAGCCATCTTCAGAGTAGGTTAGGGCATCAAAGTATGGCTAAAGGCCATTTTGACTTAAACCCTTTTTTGGACCTAAGTTTGGGATCTGATTGAAGCTTAACCAAACTATAGTGGAAGAGTGTTCATTTTTTAAAAAGTTGAACACTCTCCTTACCAAAGCTTATAAGGAGCTCTTTCCCGCTATAGTTGCAGAAGCTTGATTGCTCACTGAGCATAACAATTTGAGCAAATGTGACTTTTCCCCATGTGAGATATTTAGTGCCTTAGTTTACTTTTAAGCTATTAATTGTAAGAAATGACATTTGAAAAAGCTTGAATGGAGTATGAGTGTTTCCTATTGATTTTGTCTCAAGTTTTTCTATCTTCTTTTTATCAAGGTAGTACCTAAATTTCAGGTTCAGTGGTAATTAAATTATTTCTTAAAATGCCAAATGTTTAAAAAAGTAGTTATTTCAAATGCTGAAATTTAAGGAAATTACAAAGGAGAAAAAAATGGATAAAATTGTGGAAACTTAAGTCAATCCACGATTGTAAAACATGTATCCAACAATTAACAACATTTCTTTATCTTATCATTTGGTTAAACATTTTGTCTGCCCATTTTTGCAAAAAGAAGCCATAGAAAATGTTATAAAATGTTTCATTATGTTCGAAGTTCAAAAGAAGAGAATATGCCAAAGAAGCTAAGTATATTTATTACCAAAAAAGTATTTCATTAATTAGTTGTGGAAACACTCCACATTCAATTTCTCTTTTTTTGTGATGGGCATCTTTGATTGGCCCATCACAAACAAATTTAATTGAGCTTTGGAGAATCCCAAAATACATATAACCTAGTCCCTATTTTGGGCTGCTTTAAATAGATTACAAGAGTAGAACTTAGGATAAAAATAAAGATGGATAAAGTGATTAACTTTTGTAGTTGCTTTATGTTTCTAGACATGCCAAAAGCACCTTTGACTGGGCATGCCCACAATTACTACAATTGGCTCAGTGTAATCAAACTCTTTCCCATATTGAACACCAAACCCCAAACCTTCACAAAATGAAGAACCCACATCCCACAATGATGTCCTCAACAATGTTCAACATTGTCTGTGTCTTGAGATGTGCAAGTCCAAGAAGCGTTTAAAGTTTTTTCTTAGCACAACCTCTTGCAATAATACATTAGGATGATATATTCTATGTCCCTTGCACACCATGTTCTCCATGCTGTGGGTTCTTTTAGGAGAACCATCTGTTCTTAAAAATAATTCAAAAACCGCAGAATTGGAGGGTTCTTGTGTTTCTAAAAAATATTTTAAGAACCAAGACAAGAGGTTTTTTAATGTTGAAAATATTAGAGAACCAAAACGAGGTTATGAGACTCTGAAAATCATGAAAAAACTGAAACCTGAGGTTCTTTGTTTTCTTTAGTTTAAAAAGCCCAGAATGAGAGGATCTTAACAAAATCAAAGAACTACCTGACACTAGTTGAAGTGCATCAAGCCAATGAGGTCTCAAAATTTGAGGATCCCTGCAAATCACAAGGACAGAAATTTACTGCTGGAATGAGATCTGAGCTGAGGATTCAAGAATGGGAAATTTGAGCCCTCAAAGATCTTGGTCTGTACCCCCAAGGGGATGGGTCACTGGTATCACCCTACTAGACCCCTGTACCACAAAAGGTCATGGGTTCAAACCAATGTTGTGCTCCTAAATGGTTTAGGATTTACACTCCATGCAAGTGTAGAACACGATATGTGTTCATGTAAATTTATTTTATGTCATGTAAAACAGTGTAAGTGTAAATACATATATGATTTTATGTGATCATGTAAAAAAAAAAAAATTTACTTGAGGAGGGGAGAATTTCATAAATTTTTGGTGATAGGCCGACCGAACAACAAAATGACCCATTGCAAGAAAACATTTGTGCTTTGGGATGCACCACAACTAATTAAATGAATTAAGATGAATCACAATAAATACTTAAGCTCTTGTAAAAGTTACAATAAATAGTACTCAATATTGAAAGTTATGTAAAAATAGTAGTAATAATAAAAGTTGTATTCAGCAATGAGATGGGGAAAAATGTGCATTCAAGATATTTCTTGAAATAAGACCACCATAGTCCCATATTGGTAGAAAATGCTAATGCTTAGGGAATATCAGTATATCATGATTTTTTTGTCTATGACTAATCAAAACAGTCCATTGCAAAAAAGAAAAAAATGGACTTTGGGATGCACCCACAACTAATTAATATGAATTTGCAAGAAGGTATGGTCATTAAGCGTATATAGTATATACTCTTACAAACCCCAAAACATTTACACAAGGCCATGAAGTGTTTTTGACAAACATTTACATTGACATCATGTAAATGTAAATTTGTAAGTCCATGCTAAAATAAACACCTTTGTGTGTAACCACTATTGAAAAGCACATTTTTTTTATTCAATTTTCACAAGCTTTCCAAATGCTTAATTTTTAAAATGGAATTGTGTGTACAATAAAAAAATTTAGAACATGTAAAATTTCAAAAGATTTCGACAACATTAAAAGGTTGAAAAGCACTAATTTAACATTGTAACCACTCCTGACTTTCTTGAAATGGATTAAAATATATTTAAGTTTTCATCATGATCTGTGTTTTGGAATGTTATAAACTATAAGACTTCAATATTTTCACGTTATAAATTATTCTTATACAATATTGTATGAAAATACAAGGTCATTGATTTATGTATATTAATTTAAACTTATGTGTACATGGAGGTGTCAAATTTTCAAATTAATTTTATATTTTCTTTTGGTATAAAAATTCTACAATATTACATTTACGATGCAGAATAATATTTCCATTATCTTATTGAAGTTATAGTGTCAACTTCCATTATTCTAAATAAATTAGGAATTTTGATATAATTAAATATTGGTTTACAAAAATGGCTAGATGGATGAAAGTAGAATGTGACAGGATGAAGAAATGATTATGTTAAAGTTGTTCTTGTTAGGTTTTGTAGCTCAATGGTCAAGATCATTGGGCGATGCAAAACACATATCACAACCATCCAACCAAGTGTCTTGAAAAATGTTTGATTTTGAGGGAATGTACCTTGCATCAAAATTGGAGCTCGAAAGATGAAGCTCAAGAAGGAAGGCAAACCTAGTCTTTGTATTTGTGAAAGACCTAGACTTGCTTGTAAATGCATGTTGTGTATTCCTTACTTTAAAAGTGCAAATTAAATATTATGGACTTTATATTTGTCAAAGACCCCAGACTTGGTTTTCAAAAGGGGTTTTGTGAAAGAACATGGATAAGTAACTTGAGCATACTTGTCTAGGCTTTTGCAAAAGAACTAAGCTACAAACCCATGTAAATCATGTAACCAAACACTTGCCCTCATCTCATACCCGCCCACAACTAGGTTTCTAAACCCAAACCGAAGCAATTCTTTAAAACTTATGAATGTAAATACTTGAACCTGGGTGGTTCTTTCAAGTTTTTTTCCTCCTAATGCTTGGACCCAGTTAGCATTTTGAAATCAAATACCTGCCCAACATTGGTCAACACATAGTCCGTGAAACATTATCCATTCACAACCACATAAGATTATATGTCAACTTTCCGTCTATTTTCAAGAGGTGGCAAACATCATACATGGATGAGTTTGGCACCTACTTCTTTAGCTATTTTATGATTAAACCATGTCTAAATTTATGAACAAAACCCCACCAAGAGGTGACAAATATCATATGCATAGATGAGGTTGGTAGCTATGTTGGGCTGGTATCACCACTTTGTGATACGGGATTGGTACTGGTATAGAGGGTTCTCCAAAATTTAGATACCATATGCATAATACTATCAAAGCATTTTCAAATATGGTATATATGGTATGATATATATAATTAAAAGATATTGAATGTGTATGCAATGGCAGCAACATATATTTTGTGAACTTTGATATCAGCAGGTATATAGAAGAACTCTGGTATCCATAATGGTCCCATTGATGATGCACTTTGGACATGATCAGCCATTGAATGCTGACATGTGTTCACCTGCACATTGAAGGAGAAGCATGGCGGCTGGCTTGCAGCAACGGTGTTGCAAATGTTTAAGTACGAGAGGAGGATGAATACCTGGTATCGAGTATTAGAATGGTATAATATTTTTAGATACCAGACTTGTATCGTATTCACCAATTTTTTCGGAATTTGATAGCAGGGGTATAATGGTATCAGGGGGAATATCTGAACATTTGATACCAGGCTGGTATGCTATTTGATACCAGTACTGATACCAGCCTAACACTGGTTGGTAGTAGATACCTGCTTCTTTAGGTAGTTCATGATGAAACCAGCCTTTTCTGAATTTATTAACAAAAAGCCCACCAAACCAGAGAGGATTCAGCTATTTTTAAAGTTTTTTCCGAAGCTTCTATAAGAGGTCAATGAGAGCCGTCAAGCTACAGGGTGTAGCTGCCCTACTGAGACCCAGTGAATGAATGTCATGTCAACAAATTTTATCAAAACCCTATGAACACTGATACTTGCTGAGGAGAAGCAGGGTCTCAAATGAAGTCTAGTTTATATGTTGAACAAGGCTATATTGTACACACCCATCATTCTCCAACATGCTATGAGGAGGAATATGTCTTAGAATGCCAATGCAATGCAAAACAAGTTCAATCCCCAGTATGTTCCATTTGACACACACATATATATAACTTTACAGTAATCTACTGAATTCTACCATCACAAGTCAGAATTCCATCCCAACATGAATTGGGCGAGACTCTTTACAAAACCCCCACTTGAGGAAGCATTGAACCAATCCTCTGGACTGATAGTACACCAAGTTGTAACTAGTGATGGTCTGCTACTGATTTGTAAACATATCAGCCTGGTCCTCCTGGTATTGATAATTTAAAAAATTTCCACATCAATCCTGCTATTGGTGCCTTTTAAAAACTTTCCGATGGGGTGGCAGGTATGAAGCCGGTATGTACCTGATATTGAAAAGTTGATATAAAACTTACACAAGGTTGGTGATGCCTGAGTTCCCTACCAAGTTGGTGTAAAAGACCCATGGAAAGTTTGAATTTTGATATACAAGGAAGTCAACGTCAATAAAGGGCATTAAATGATGAAGGCATTACATGCACGCCAATGAATGGACTGTTGGAAAACATGAGGGTATTGCTTACACACCATTGAGTGCTAAATGCAATTAACATCATTGAAACATGGGGGTTATTGAATAAAAAAATTGAGACAAAAAAAAATGCGCCCAAAACATGGGGATATTGCATGAAAAAAATTGGGCAAAAAGAGCCCCACCTTCCCTTTCGCATGAGGGAAGATGGGGCAGGGAGTTTTTTAACATTAGTGGTAACCAAACTGGTCACTTTGAAGAGGGACAAAAAATTAAGAGTAAATGAGGTGAGAAATTGCAACGAAGATTAGTGTTAGCCAAATTGGTGACCTTTAGCAATTGGACCTTCAACCACCATAGTCAGTGGTAATTTGATTGTTGCATCCACAATAGATCCTTCAATTTCCACTAGTAAAAAACTCTCTTTTTTTAATAACATTTTCAACTCCTTTTCAACTATAATTTTTAGTTGAAAATAATAAACTTAGTTGGAAAATATTAATTGCAACTGAAAATATCGCAATTGAGAAGTACAAGTTGAAAGTGACATTCCAATTGAAAATGTTAGCCACCTATCAACACCACATCAATCCCCACTTCAAACCATTTTAATTATGAATGACATCAACTGTTATAGTTGAAAATCATTTTCAATTTGAATAATAGGGTGGATGAACTCCATCCAGTGACATTTCATGATGTCATCATTTTTGTATTTCAATAAAATAAAAATTAAATATAAATATAAATCATCCAATTTAAGAAGGGAGGATATTTTGACACGTGGATTAAAGATACGTTGACATGTGACAATGACAAAATATTTTAAAATTAAATATTGTTGATAAATAACATTAATCTAGATTGCCCATCTTGCATCTAATAAGATTTTGACACTTGGACATAAACTTTATATTTCACTAGGCCTAAATGTCGACTTATTTGATTGAATTTAAGTACCTATGTAGGTAAATAGGTAAAATATTTACTTACCAAGCTATGTTTGGCTAAGTAGGTAGCTAAACTACCTACCCATCAAAACCTATTTACTAAATAAACTAATTTAGGATAATCCTATTTTATTTTTGGTTTAATTTTTGAAATCAAACCATTTTGATTGGCTCATCCCAAGTACCATTTGTCTTATGAAAATGGTTGGTGCATCTAGTTATATAGTTTGTAAACTTGAAGCATATGACAAAAAAAATGGGTCAAACATTTTAATTACATATTAGTTGCAACTATTGGGATACACATGCTGATAACCTAAGGATAAAGACTTATAAATATTTGTACATTGCTCTATTGCTTTTGAAGTCCAAACACATTTTTTAGCCCTTTATTCGGTGCATCTAATGTAATAGAAATTGTTCAAATCAATGAAAGTTTGAGCAAGATATGCCTTTTCCAAGTGAAGGGAGTCATGGGCATGATGTGGGTTGGCACATATGACTAGTTTGCGTTTTGTTGTCTAAGATCTTTGGATGTCATTCTATTGTCTTTGCACTTCCAAAATATTTTGTAAAACTTTAAATGGTGCATCGCATGCAACAAGAATCACTCAAATCGATAAAGGTTCAAACAAGATATGCATTCTCCAAATGAAGGGGGTCATGGGCATGATGTGGGTTGCCACAGATGACCAATTTACATTTTGGAACTTAAGATGTTTAGAGTTCACTCTATTGTTTTCAAGGGTTTTGTAAAGCTTCAGATGGTGCAATTAATGCAACAAAAATTGTTCAAATTGATGAAAGTTTGAACAAGATATGCATTCTCCAAGTGAAGGGGGTCATGGGGATGTGGGTTGGCATATATGACCAGTTTGCATTCTAGAGCTTAAGATCTTTGGTTGTCACTCTATTATTTTTGCACTCCAAAAAGGTTTGTAAAGCTTCAAATAATATTTCCATAGTTTTTTTTAAAAAATTTAAATAAACAAAAAATGAGGAAGAAATGAAATTTGAAAATAAAGGGGTTTAAAATGTTTTTTTCCTCTTTGAACAAGCTCATCCTCTTCTTGCTTCTTTGTTTTTGGAGTTTCAAGAAATATTGTAAATTTTCACTTGGTTCACCCATGGTCATGAATTGTCTTCCAAAAAAACAAAAAACTTCAAATTTTTTGTAAAGGTTTGGTGATCAATGTGTCTACCTTATCCATTAATTATGTTATACTAAGTTAATCCACCCATTAGTTATACTAAATATTAAACATAAAAATATCTAACAAATAAAAAAACCTATTATCATCATTATTAAATATTTATAATAATAATAACTATTAATATTGATATTATTATATTTTATCTTGCTAGATATTAACTATAATTGTATTAATTAAAATTTTCAAATAATATTATTAATATTCAATAAAAATTTAATTATATTTAACTTCTTATTTATAATTAATTATGTAATTGATGGTAGTAATCATATAAAATAATACATAAATTTGATATTTTAAAAAATCATTTTACAATATCTTGCTGAACATTAATTGTAAATATGATGATTAATATTGTGCATGATAATAATAAATATTTATAAAAATTAATACATAAAATCAATTATTATATTAATATACATTAATGCTAGTGTAAATTATATCTATAATTAAATCTGGATATTATATATAATTATATTAGTGAATAATGGTTGATAATATTATCAATATTGATAATAACTTATAATTTATACATAATAATAATATATACCTAAGTTATATTAATTTTGGTGAGATATAATAACATATATATGTTGGTAGCTAGTAAATAGATACCTATTAAGGACTTAGTTACTTTGTGTTTTAAATACATACTAATTAAATACCTAATTACCAATAGGTAAGTAACTAGGTAGGTATATACTTACTAGTAATTAATAAATACCTAATATAAGTATGACTTATTATATTTACAAATAGTCCTTATAGTTGAAAGATAGTTGTGGCAAAGTTGTTACTAAGACATCAATCCATAATTGCATTTCATTTGTCCAGTTGGCATTTATCATCCATGCTTATGTTTGTGATCGACCAAAATAGTTGGATGTGGGACTTGTCTTGAGATGTCATCATTTTCTTAATTGAAGCATCAATTATAAGTCAATTGTAGCCTCAATTATAAGTCAATTGTAACACTTGCGGATATAAATAATATTCCATGACTATCCTTTTAGTTGAGACTCAAGTTCAACTGCCTACCAACAGAGTTGACATTTCAACTTGCTTGGTAGCACCAAATTATTTAATTAAATAATAAAAAATTGCAATTGAAACGTAGTTGAAAATGACTTGTAGATGAAAATATTTTGGTTGAAAAAGGGGGGTGCTTTATTAGTGTCTGCACTTTGAAGATCTTCACCTTCAACCATTAATCTTGAAGGATCAATTGATGCATCAAGAGGCATTACCTCATTTGGAATGTCTTGACCTTCAACCATCACAATTAGTGCATTTGTTGAATCATCGACCTTGTTGCTGTCATCAATGGCTAAAGGTTTGATGCATGGAACTTGCATCTTTCTCAATTTTGTAAAAGGGGCCATCTTCAACTAAACAACTTAATGCACCAAACAATAACCCAAAAAATGTAACAACATAAGGAAGTAAAAAACAACATAAGGATAAAGGTGAAAACCAAGAAAAAAAGGGGCAGACAACACTAGTAGGAAAAGGTGCCACTAGGAAGGTTTTAGGGTTTAAGGTGATGAAAAAACCAAGAGAGATGGAGGGCAATGGCAGTAGGACCAGGAAAGAAAGAGGTGTTGCTAAGAAGGTGATGGCAACACTAAGAGACGGAAGGAGATGCCAATAGAATTATGAGAGGGTGGGGTAATGGTAGAACAACGAGAAAAAGGAAAGAGGGGGAGTGATGGTAGCAAAACTAGGAAAGAGGGGCAGCAATGGTAAAACAAGGAGAAATTGTGGGGTGGGGTGGGGGGGGGGGGGGGTTTGGGGGAGAACAGGGGAAATGGGGGGGGAAAGGGGGGAGGAAGGGGAAAAAAAAAAAAACCAAAAAAAACGAGAAGGGAAAGGAAAAAAACAAAAAAGAAGGAAAAAAAAAAAAG
>Ga0116227_10016676_pt1 | contig 10478 bp, 5 predicted proteins | sample S1TSphgellanicum_FD_89693 | JGI IMG/M metagenome (GOLD analysis project Ga0116227, IMG submission 89693) | Host-associated microbial communities from peat moss isolated from Minnesota, USA - S1T2_Fb - Sphagnum magellanicum MG | ecosystem: Host-associated > Plants > Peat moss > Unclassified...
AAATTAGAAAAAAAAAAAAAAAAAAAAAAAAAAAAACCTTGTTTTTTTTTTTTTTTTTTTTTTTTTTTTTTTTTCAATTTAATGATCCAACCTAGTTGACAATCATGGGCGAGCCAATTTAGCCAAAATTGGCTATTAAAAATATGAAAGAAAAAAAAGAAGAAATCATCATATATAGATTTTTAGCTTCTTTCCCACCTAGTGTCCGTCCTTTTATTGTCAGGAGTCCCCACTCTTGAGCTATATTTGATGCTAGATTCTATTGCTCCAGAAGACAAAAGGCGAACTGGGTACTAGTGGATTTTGCATTGATCATCGAGCACAACACCATGGACAACTCAAATTGTTCTCTGTTCATTCTCTCTCTCTCTCTCTCTCTCTCTCTTTCTCTTTTCACACACACTCTCTGTTGTTTCCGATTGTGCAAGTTCGGCGCTGCTGCAGTAAAGTAAAGTAAAGTAGTAGTGCTGTTGTTGTTGTGGTGGGTTGTTCTGGCAGAGCTCAGAGGAGGAGGATGGGATGATGAGAGGGAGAGGAGAAGCCCGCAGTTCAATGGAAGCTCAGACAAAGCAGCCGAATGAATGTTGTTTTTGTCAGAGAAGGAGTTTGAAATAAATAATAATGGCATTATAATCACTCGACAAGTTGTAACTTGGGATACCCAACCCAAAGTGGTGATGTGGGGAGTGAGCTTTTGCAGGCAGGGTTTTGTTTTTTTTCTTTTTTTTTTCCGCTTTGTTTGTGTGTAAATGGTCCCCACTCTAAACATTCTCTCTGTTGCGCTCTGCCTCATTCCTCTTCAGAAACACTAAGTACAATATACCACAGTGATCTTACTCGGGATCTTGCTCTTGGATATGGTCCATCACTCTGTCACACCTCTGATTTTCCAATTATTTCTCACAGGGATGAGTGAGGATTTTTTCTCCCTCCTCCTCCTCTCCCTTTCTCTCTCTCACACAGACATGCATTATTACAAAATGCGAGTGCAATTCACTAGTCCTCCTCATTCACTGTTCTAATGAATTCATTGCTATTCCACTAGCTACCTCACTACGTCCTCCTCATTCTAATCAGTGAATTCACTTCTCCTCTCCCTTTCTCTCTCGCAAAGACATGCAATATTATAAAATGTGAGTGCAATTCACTAGTCCTCATTCACTAGACTAATGAATTCATTGCTATCCCACTAGTTACCTCATTAGCTCCTACTCATTATAATAAGTGAATTCCCTCCATCCCTCCATTGAAATCACTTGAAGTTCAAGGACACCTTTTATTGTAACGATGGCTTGGGTGGGCTGGGATTTGTGTGTGTGTCAAAGCGTTTTTTTTGTTCCTTCCAATTCTATGATATTGAAATTTTGACGATCCCCTTCCCCCGCCCCCCATGTGTCCCTCTATAAGCGAGAGATAGACTAAATAGCCCTAATCAATAACATTTGTGAAACCTTTGTTGTGTATGTTTTTGAAACTGTTTGTTTATTTTGATCAACACTAATTTCAAAGGAACCAATGAGAGGAGACCTCATCCTCCATTTAATTTTGATGTTCCCATCTACGACATTAACCACTTATCTTATTGATCATGTCAAAAAGCGTTTGAATAACTTTAACTTGGACAAAAGGAAATATATTTGTGAACAATTAGGAAAGTTTTAAGCCATGCACTTGTTACAAGAGTGGGTCTCCCACCAGACTAGTAAGTAGATCAGCAGGCAGGCACACTATTCACATACATACAGTTTGCTCTCCAGGCAATAGTAGTTAGTCATCATGGCTGTAAATTTTCCAACAGAAAACCCACATAACTTAGTGCATCTCCAATGGTGCTCAGTATGTATGGTGTGATCCTGCAAAAGTCCTTCTCACATCCAAGTTTAGTTATTTACTTTTTTTCCAGCCCCAGCTATAAATTTGGGACCCCAAATAGGTGGGGCACTACTACCCTACTACCTTTTCAGGTTTTTCGGCAGAAATTATATTATTTTAAAAATTTTCAAAAATTAAAAAATTAAGGTCCCTTCCTACTGAAAATTTAAAAAATTACTTTTTATTAAAGTCAAAATTTCATAGGATTTCTGAGCTATTTCAAAAAAAGAAAATTTGTGGTTAAGCATTGCCTAATGAGCTCTATCCGACCCTTTTTAATGGGTCTGAGAGTGTAGCCATGCAGACAACTAGTTAGTCTATCGTAGGATTTTTAAATTTGTTTCCCTTTTTTACTTTGTGTATGCAATAAATGAAAGAAAATAGTCTCTACTTTTCAATGTTTAATGGTATGTTAGAGATTAATGCCATATTTCTTGAGAGGAGGATTTGGGATCCAAACAAAACCTGTGCCATGAAACAAAATGTTTGACTACAACATTAGTTATGAATAACAAGCGAATATTTTTTAAATAAAAATGAAAATTTGTCAAAAATTCAAAAACCAAATTTTCTCCAAAATCAAATTTTCAAAATCAAATAATTATTCGACAATGAGATGTCGAACCTGAAAAGGTACTATGGTAATAAGAAAACACTTGGACCAATCATTATGATTCATGAATGAGAAAGAGGAAGGAGTGACCAATCAAAATGGGCCAAAACCATTTTGCTGTGCCAAATTCATATGTTTTGACTTTTCATCCAATTTTAACTTTTAGAGTCACATATTCAACACTAGTGGGTTGCTTGGAGTGAGAAACCAGCTATGTACCCCAAGCAACCCACTAGTGTTGCTATACATAGTTTTAAGGGGATACATAGCTATATATTTCAACAAATGTTGTTATTTGAAACCTTTTCCTTTCATGTTTGGTATAAATATTAACTTGTTCATGTTAATACAAGGATTTTTGTCATTTAAAAATATTTTATATTATATATAAAATACAAAATTTGAAGCCCATAGCATTTAATTGAACAAGTTTCAAATTAAAGTGTAATTAACATATTCCCCCAAAAGTTTTAACTTATAAAACAATTCAATCATTGTAGTGAGATGTATATATATATAATTTTTAATGGAGTTTTACCATTAGTTATGAAAAGGTCCAATCCTTTAACACTTAGAGAAATTCAACGATAAGAAATCACATGTATGTCCAACCCTTAACATTGAGTTGACCATAAATTTAAAAATGCTCAACTCCTCACATTTCAGAACAAAAGTATATCAAGCCTTTAATTGCATTTAGAGGAGTTGGGATGACAATGAAAGTCTTATACACTTTTGGGTTTTTAGCTTTGCCTACACTATGTTTTAGTTCATCCATTTTCAATAACATATTGGGTTAGAGAGGCTCTTCTAATTCGTCATACACTTAAGTGATTCACCAAACATAACCTTTCATCCATCTTTTTTCAATATGTAGATCATTTGGGCAAGACATTGTATATGAACTTTCATCCATTGAGAGGAGGGCTACATAACTCTTTTTTTTGGGTCCATCTACAAGAAGAAGCTTATGTTATCACTCATGAATAGGTTATGTTTCAAGTTCATTACCTAATCCAACGTTTAGTGATCACTAGATCTTAACCTCAATAGGCCATAATTGTAGTCTTTTGTGTTGCCTTGGATGATTGCACTTGATTCCATGCTTGATTAATTGTACTTTCATCTTCCAATGGATTTTCCTTTGTTGAAAAAAATAAAAATAAATAAAAAAACAAAAAAAGAAGGTTTGTAAATTCATCAGATTTTAAAACATGGTTCAAGTATGTAGCCAAAAATTTATAAGTCCAATTTTTTAAATATAATGCTGATAGCCAAATTTGGCTAAATCGGCATGTGGATGATTGCCAACTCCATAACATCACAAAATTTAACGTGAAAAAAAAACTGTACACTACCCACCTTTTTTTTAAAAAGGTTATATATATATATATATAATCATTATGAGCAGATTTTTTTTTTTTGACTGGCTATATATCACCAGAAAGTGGAATAAAAAATTCAAAAAAACTTATTTTGGAGGTTTCCAGTGGCCAAAAGTGAGGGGGGGGAAAAAAACAAAAGGTAGAAATTGCCAAATGTTTATATTTGACTTTTATTGTGTAGCCGAAGATATAGAAGGATGATTAAAGATTTGTAGTTTAATTCTGATTTATAGCCAGATTTGGCTGAATCCTCCTAGGGACAATCGCCACTTTTTCTACATCTTCTAAATTTCAGGGTTTTTTCTTTTTCTTTTTCTTTTTCAATTATCTGCCATTTTTAAGCTATATAGGAACACTTTGTCAAGTAGGTGGACTGGCGATCATGCACAAGAGGAATGAGCCAAATTTGGCTAGACGTCAGACAGTAAATTAGAATTGTTTTTAGAATCCTACCTAGTTCTGGCGAGCTATATAGGCACACAAAATTGAAAAAAGAAAAAGAAAAAGGGGGAAAAAAAAAAGAAAAGAAAAGAAAAAAAAAAAAGCACACGCTGGTGATGACGATCTCTGTTATTTTACTTTTCTTATCTTTTTGTTCATTTTTGTGTTTTTTGGGCACGCGGGCGGCGAGGATCCAGAACCCTTTTGCTTCCCTCCACTCCCCGGGCTGAAGAAGAATGTTGCCGCTCCAGTTCTGCCGCCAACGCTCCGCTCTCTTCTTCTTACAGCATCGGAGCAGCAGCAGCCAGGCTTTTTCTTCAGTGCATCCATCGCTAATTCTTTCGACTGCTGTTACTGCTGCTATCTTGTGTGCGTGCATCTGCTTTGGTTCTGTTTGTTGGAATGAAGTTTCGAAGTCGGCCGTCGTCGTCGACGTCGTCATCGTCATCCTCATCATCTCGAGGGAGCCGGTCCTCACGATCCGCTTTGTATCGTTTTCGGATGTCGGAATCCTGAGGAATCTGATGCCGTATTTGTTGTCAGGGAGCAATCAAACTCATGAATCGATCTCCGTGATCTCTTGCTGCGCCATACAATCTTCTTGTCCCTGTGACGTCGTAACTGGCACCTGTGTGTAGGAGTAGTAGTAGTAGTAGACCTCTGTTTTTTTCCCTTTTCTGGTTTGCGTTAACAAACTTCCCTGCTTGCTTATTATAAGTAAGAGTTGAACATTACAAGAGAGATTTGTGGCGATTAATGACGGAATTAGAGAGCAGCAAGAACAACAAGTAGGGTGTGGAATCCGGCGGCCGGCTGATCAACAGTGTTACTGCGGGGAAGAAGGATCATCACAGGAAAGAAATGTCTTCTGGAAATGGAGGAGTAGGAGGTGCAGGTCGTAATCCTGTCGCCTTGACGGAGTTGGCGACACTCATGGCGGATTTTGCCGCAGATCGTGAGTGGGACCAGTTTCATAGCCCACGGAATCTGCTGCTGGCTCTTGTACGTTTCTTTTTTCCTCCCGTTGCTTTGTCTCCTTGAATCTTCTGGCAATTGGAACAGTTTTTTAGAAGGCCGCAACTGCTAATGTATTTTCGGGAATTACCGTACTACTATGGCATGAAAGTTGAATGTGTGTGATCACGGGGAATGCTGCTGCTGCTCCTACCGGGCCTTTCAATGGATCATGCAATCAAGATTTGTATGGATCTTGGTGTGTCATGAAACCAAGATCGATCGATGCAGAACCAGGGGAAAAGAAGCTGTCGATATAAGGACATGAACAAAACTCGTGAAGAAGTTATGAAACTCGTGTCCAAGAATTGTTCCCGGCTGCATGCGGATCATAGTTGAATTCCTCTTTTCCTTAGCGGACAGTTCCTTCTGACTTCTTGTTCATTGTTGTCTAACAAGTTTTGTGAGGCAAGTTTTAGTACCTCTCTCGAAATCCTTGATTACGCTTCTTCTTCTGCAACGACCACAACAGCAGGAGCCCGGCGAAGAGCCAGGTGAAAAGGACATTTATGAGTGCGTGATTGCTTAATATATGATAATAATGGCCATATTGTTCTGCAGGTTGGAGAGGTGGGAGAACTCTCGGAGATTTTCCAGTGGAAAGGAGAGGTACCAAGGGGATTAGCGGACTGGAATAAAGCGGACAAGGAGCATTTAGGCGAAGAGCTGTCGGATGTGTTGTTATATCTCGTACGCCTGGCCGATGTGTGCGATGTGGACCTCGGTGAAGCAGCTCTGCGCAAGCTGCAGAAGAATGCGGTCAAGTATCCAGTGCACGTCTGCAAAGGCCCATCCAAGAAATACAATGACGACGAAGAAGACGTTTCCACAGTTGCTAGAAACAACGTCGACGATGTTTAAGCATTACAATAATAGTTACCAGTATTAGAAGCTGGTGCTGTAGGACTTGTATTCCTTTGCTGATCGATCGTCCCTAATTGTCGCTATTGATGTTTTGGAGCTCATGAATGACTCTCTTCTGCTGCTACTGCTTCTAGAATGAAGAAATCCTTCAACAATTTTGTCACTCGGCATACGTTCTTCGCTTGCTTAATTAGAAGCCTGTATGTAACATGTACTAGTGTGCAGTTGTTTGTATCAAGCTGCCTTGGTGATAGATAATTTGTCAAGGCTGTCAATATTGTGGCTCGGTAATAATATAGATACTCGATGTATCGTCATCAGCTTTCACAAAGGCATACTTCGTCGGCTGATGTTTTTTTCTGAAGCTCACGGCTGGCAGAGAGAGTCTGTTGTCATACATGTGCAAACTGTTTTGAAGACGCGAGGACCGTACTGCAGTGCATGACAGATTAGCTCATCTCTCTCTATCCAACTTGGTCAGCCTTTACAGAGAGTGATGAGGAGCCTGCGGCAGTGACCACGGTGATACGAGAAGTGCTAGAAGCGTTGGAGACGCAGAAGTAGAGCTAGTGATGATAATCCGTCATCTTCTCAGCTTCGCGGTGGTCTAGAGATTCACTCCCGGAGGGGGCTGGATGATGGATCTGATCCCCGGCTGACAAAAACTGCTGCTGTTTAGTTGCTACACTAATGCTTCCTTGTACGTCAGCTGCGCAGGTACCTTACCGGATCCGCTTTGTTCATGTATGTTGACGTGGTCTCATTCTTTATGATATCTATGCTGCTCAAGCTTCTGCCTCGAAACCTGTGTCTTCCTGCTGCTGGACAAAGGAGATCGATGACCATCGATTCATGCAGGCCACCAGAACGTGTCGTCCTTGGGTTGGTTTTGCTCAATCCCAACCACATCTGATTTTCTGGCCAGGTAAAATCTTCTACTTTACTTAATGCAAATTTTGTTTTTTTATTATTAGTACCTGTGCAGTGTGCAGTGTTGGTAGCTGTTGTCAGTAGTTATAAAGGAATATATATGTAGCGCGCTTTGCGAACTTTGGTTCTCGGTCTAAAGGTCACCAAATTAAGTACTTCTTTATCAATAAGACCAGCAGCAAGGGAAGTTGTTGGCTACATTCTATTGGGATTTGGGGCTATATTAGAAGAACATAGTGTTTTTTTTTACTTTTTTGGGACTGTTCTTCAGATTCTTATCCCTGCAGATACAATCCAAATTGTAACTGAAATGAGCAGCAGCACAATATAATAGAATCGTCATTGGTTGCTACTTACCAAATCCGTGTAGGTATAGGCAGACACAAAGTCTCTTAAACAGGCTACAGCAGCAGCAGAAGATCACGCAGACTGCAGCCGAAGTCTCTGACAACTTACACGTTTCTGGAGCTCGTGGCTTGGCTCTCCGTGCCTGTTATCTATATAGCTGCTGCTGCAATCAAGGTAACCCACCACTGCACGTTGATCTTATGCACTAGTAAAAGTCACTGTTCCTTTTTGCAAACCCTGCTATTCCTTTTGCCAACCGTGAACTCCTTTTTTGCTTTCTGGTTCCTTTGAGAAAACCATCGTCTTCTTTATCTACTGTCTCTCACATCAGCACTAATAAGATCCTCTGCTTATTACTTTACTGTTGTTTGTTGGATCTCATGGAATACACTTAAGTCCCAGGTGCACGGGTCTGTTACAGGATCCCAAAGAGAATTTTGTTGCTTGATCTTTTCTTGCATGCCGCAAACAGCAAGATATTATAAGAATTTTGTCACTCTTTCCTGCAGCACTGTCTGTTTCTCTTTTTGTGTGAAGAAAGAAATAAATAAATCAATCAATACACCAAGAGAATTTTAGCTTGCAATTGCAAACCAAAACAACAGCACTCAATCCCAATGCTTGTTTTTGGTGATCTCAATGTGATAAATAAATTACCTTCCTTACTTGATACATTTTATTGTTATACTGGCTCATGTATTAAATAAATGTGAATATGCCTGCCCAACATTGGTACTTACAAATTACTATGGTACTTAAAGCAACTTAGCTCTTGAACAAAACACCCAGGTAGAAAGAATTTCAGCTTATCGTCAGCAACCAGGTTTGTGTGTCAGGATGAGTGCGCACCACTGCAACACCCACTTCTCATTTCAAACTTCACCGATGTCATACCCACCAAACCAAATATGACAAATGCTTTAGCCTAGAGAATGAAAGGAGAGAGAGAGAGAGAGAGATTGAAACCTAGCAATCCAAGAAAATGGATTCTTCCAGCTGAAACTCCCTTGTAGTATAGTAAGTACCGGTTGTTCTTTATGGACTCCATTCACAGAACGACTCCCTTTGCTAGGAAAACCAAACAATTCTAAATGAGTATGGACATTGAATGGCTCCCTTAAACCTTCACCCTTTTTTTTTAATCTAAAACAAATTGTGATATAAGAAACCCTTTTTTTTTCAAAAAAAACCTAACCATGTAAGAAGGGATTGTCATTTCTCATCGTTTTGTAATTCTTTGTATGGTAAAGCCCCAAGGTCAGGGCATTCTCAAAACAAGGGCCCTAGATGAGGGGTAGTTGAATTTGACCTTGCATTTTAGGAATGTCCCCGACCCTTGGAGTTTACCCATCATCATAAAGCACTGGACTAAGATTATCATGAACCTAAATATATGTAAAAATTTTGTGTAGTGTATTTAGACAACCTTTGTCAGGTGCAAGAACTCAGTTAGGATCTTCCCAAATGGCAAAACAAAACAAATTAAAACAAGGGGTGTGTCACACTGTGGCCTCTGCCATTTTTACTTACATTAAAAGGGTATCTTAAGGCAAAAGAAGAATTATGGAAACTCAAATATTTCACCATGCAAAAATATAATCTTCAAAAAAATCCTCTAAAAGAAACCAAATTGTTTCAAATTATAACTCTATAACTAGAGTCAAGTTTCAACAAAAGCCAAAATATCATGATCTTTTCAAAAACCTCTCATATAAAAATAGACCTATTACCGAGGGGCCAAAGTCCCTTAAGCTACTATACTCTATAATGAATCTAAACACAATATCCTTGCCTACCAGGCCGACAAAAGCACCTCAAAACAGGGAAGGGCATGTGGCCCTACCCTTCTCTTATGGTGCGTTCACACTTACTTGATGTTAAATCAATGTTTAAATGAAAATCTAGATGGCATCCTAGGTGGCACCCAATGTTAAATGGGCAATAGCTTAATGTTAAGTGAATGTTAGTTTAACATAAAATCTTTATGATAAGTAAGTTTTAAGTCTTAAATGACTAGTATGGTGTTAATGGACTCAAACACTAGAGTCCCTAACACCAAGTGTGAACGCACCTTTATACATACATATCACGTTTTGTCTTCAGTGAAGTTTGGTGGGGGTGTTGTAACCCTTTTGTAAAGGTGAAAGTGAATAAACATGAGCTCAGAAGAAGAAAAGAAGTCTATTTGTTTTAGGGTTTGTTGCCAGTTATCTTGTGGACAACCCATTGGCTTAATCTCTTTTTTGGACCATATGGTGGTGGCCAAGAGGTTATATACATGGCTTGCAACTTTCTATTTGTTTTGGTCATTCTCATTCTAGAGGCCTTCACAACCTGGTCTGTATTCCAGTGTAGTGTGAATCCATGCTACAATCAACAAAGGTCTTCCAATACCAATACATTGCAAAGAATAAAATTTAACTACACTCAATATCTGACTCATTGGGTATTGATGGGAGGGAGAAGACTAGTGTTGGTCGGGTATCTGCTTTTGACCATACCCAGCAAAACAGGGTATTAAAATACAGTCATATATGAAACCCAACAGGCTCAAGCCTCACAATATTTTTTTCCAAGCATAGACATAGTTTTTTTTTTTTTTTTTTTTTTTTTTTTTGTTAAAGGGGATTGATAATTGTTTTTGAAATTTGGAATTTCTATTATTGAAATTTTATTCTTCCGTCATTTTAACTACATTTGATTTCTATTCCAAACCCAAATCACAAAAAATAGTTTCAAATTGTAAGTTATGAAAATCAACTCCCTCCTAATTGAAATTGATGGTATCGATAAAGAAATCCTCCGCTACTTAATGGATGATGCCCGAAAACCAATCCTACAAATCGCCAACAAAATTGGAATCTCTGGTGCAGCAATTCATCAGCGATTAAAAAAACTGGAACAATCTGGCGTTATTTCAGGATCGAAATTCACGGTAAATCCAAAAGTTTTAGGCTATAATACTATGGCTTTTGTCGGAGTTTATTTGGACAAAGCATCCAGAAACTCCG
>Ga0116227_10016677_pt1 | contig 10477 bp, 20 predicted proteins | sample S1TSphgellanicum_FD_89693 | JGI IMG/M metagenome (GOLD analysis project Ga0116227, IMG submission 89693) | Host-associated microbial communities from peat moss isolated from Minnesota, USA - S1T2_Fb - Sphagnum magellanicum MG | ecosystem: Host-associated > Plants > Peat moss > Unclassified...
CTCCGCCGCCCTCGCCGCCTCCCACAAAGCCCCCGCCTGCGCCTTCGCCGCCTGCGCCGCCCACGCCGCCCTCACCGCCGCCGCAGACGTTTTTTCCGTTAGCATTGTGCGCCATGCGTCGCCAAAACCGTGCTTTTTGGCAATCGGTTGTAATAGCAACAGCGATACACCCCACATGTGCTTGAGCAAAATATCTAGCCGCTGTTTTTCTAAATCGCGACCCGTGCCTGCGGCGAGCGGCAGCAAGCGTTTCCATTCAGCGCTGTTGCGCATAGCACCGGGCATTGTGTCCTGCGTGCGGATGATCCAGCGGCCAATAACCTCTGACATGCAATCCGGTATGTCGTCGGTCAACTCGCCCGACAGCGCGAGATTGATCGCGGCTATGGAACATGCGTTTTCGGAATCTCCTAGCCCGTTCGGTAAGTGCATCGGGGCGAGCGTGTCGGCGATTTTCTTTCGTTGAATTTCGGTCAATGTGCTCATGTGGTAGTTTCCTGCATCAGTTGGATTCTAGGTAATTCAAGGCGGCGGCAATCCTAGCACAGGACTGCCCCAGTCTGTCACGCTCTTTTTCGCTCAAAACCTTTCCCTCGGCCATGTCGGCGGCGGTAATCGCGAGCACGCCGCCCTCGTACGAGAGCGCCCGTAACGCGTCCATCGCGGTGAACTTGGTCTGGTGCACATACCCGCGCTCGTCCGGTTTCCACTCGTGGTCCTCGGGGAAAAGCTCGGCAATCTCAAGGCCAATGGCGCCCATGATGTCGGGGACGCTGCACCCAGCGAAGCAATGCAGCAAAACCTTGCCGTTGTCGTCCTTGATTGCCAAGCTCGGGCTGCGGTCATCGTGCGCCGGACAGCACGCAACCCACTTCCCGCTACCCGTGCGCTTCACCTTGCGCAGGTTGTTCAGGACGTTCTCGACGCTCACGTCCAGCGGCGCCTCTCGGCCATGCAGAAATCGCTAGGAGTCGGAAACCAGCGATGGTTCTCCATGAGCCACTTCACCGCGAACCTGAAACCGTTGGCGTCCATTTGCGGCGCCTCCTTCAGGTACTTCCAGTACACCTCGGCGGTGCGTGGCTTAATCTCACGGTCGTGAATGTCGCCAAACTCGTTGAGCGCATCGACCAGCGCCTCCTTCGTGAGCATTGTCCTCGGGTCAACCATTTTTGATGTCCTCCGCCGTCAGTCGCTTCCGCTCCACGCCACGAACCTTTCGCTTCAGCTCAAACAGCCCCTGCCATCCGTTGGCAATCGTCTGGTTCACCACTGCGAGCTGCATCGCGTCATCACCAAACCCCACGAGTGACTTCATCGCGAGCGGGTACGAAAGCTCGCGTATCGGTTTCCTGATTCTCTTGCGGTAATCCACGAAACTCTGCCAGGCTACCAGGTTCAGCCCCTCGATGGGTGCCGTTATATTCGCTCGGTGTTGCTCGGAAGCGTCCAGCAAAGGGGGTATGGGGGTATTGTCTTTATCTGTATCTGTATCTGTATCTGACTCTGGTACCGTTTCGGTGACGTCACTGTGACTGTGATGTGACGTTTTAGGTCCAAAACCTACGTTTTTTGACTTCAATTTTTCCCTGTATTTTCTGGTTCTTAGGCGCGATGAGTCGGACCTGTACTGACGGTCACTCCATTTTCGTATTTGCCACCCATGTGACAAAAATAAATTGTCACTGTGACATTTTTTTATGTCACGGGCCGTCACAAGTGTGACGCCGAGTGCGTACGCCATAAGCGCGTCCGCCTTGTCCGGATCGTCCGGCAAGCTGTCAATCGTCCCATCTCCCTTGAGGCACATCAGCGCCACCATATGACGCTGCTGCTCGTAATCGAGGGTCTGAACTTTTGGGTCGTGCACCCACTCGGTGTAAAACCGGAACCATGGCATACGCTTCAAAGCACGTCTCCTTGTGTGACGTCACAAGAGTCACCTCGAAAAAATTTCTTGTCAAGGGTATTGACATTTTCGCGAGTTGTGGGTGAGGCTGTTTCGCATGGACAAACCATGGAGGCACGTGGGTGTATAAGCCTACACATTTGCAGAAATGGATAGAGCAGATAAATTACTCTGGGGAGCTATTCCTGGATTACTACGTTGCATCGTGGAGGTTTTTTAGGTGCTCGCCGGTTGAAAGATCGAATCATGATTTCATCAAAGAGCATCTTCAAGACAGCGGGTTTGCTCCCGGGCAGGTTGTTTTTCCAACCTGGACAGACGAGGTAATGGGCTTTAGGTATGGTGTTCTTGTCCGCCAGGATTTTGAGAAGGGGCTCCGGATGGCGGACATGTACGCGCGCCGTATAGCCGCCAAGGGCAGCCTGGATCCCGAGGGGGAGCTGAGGGCCGACCAGAAGTCGATTCGCCACTCCTGGCAGGTCTGCGGGCTCCAGGCGCGGATCGAGCTGTGCAAGGACGCCGGCATCAGTATATTCGCCGCGCGCCGGGAGAATTTCCCGATCCAGCACGCCCCGAAGCTGTACGCGGCAATGAGCGAGGTCCACTATGGAGGCTAAGTACGACGCCCGCAAGAAGCGCGCCAGCCGCGCCGTAGGGCATTACGCCTCGCTCTGGGTTCCCGGGGGTTCGTCAGTCGTCGCGACCACGATCACGGACCAGCGCAAGTCACACGCGCGCGAGATCGCGGCCAGAAAGCGGGTCGAGCTGCTGGCGGACATTGCCCGCATAACGGGCGTGCAGTACGATGGCGTTTCCCGAAAGATCGACGGCACCATCAGGCGATGGACAGGAGTGAAGAGTGGACCAGGAGATTGACGACTACAACGACGCCAGCTGGGCGAAACAGCAAACGGACGAGCGGATGATGCTTTACAATGACCCCGGTTACGCTGAATTTTTAATCAATTACGCAAAGGAATTTACGCATGGCACATAAGCCAATCACAGCATCAGCAAACGGCGGCGGACAGGACTTTGAGCTGGTACCCGAGGGTACTCATTTCGCGATTTGCACGCTGATTGCCTACATCGGTGTCCAGAAGACAGTCTTCAACGACACCGTCAAGGAGCAGCCGAAGGTTCACTTTCGGTTCGAGGTTCCCGAGATCGAGATCGAGTACGAGAAGAACGGAAAGACAGTCAAGGGCCCCGCGATCATCGGGCGCACGTTCACCCTCAACATCGGATCGAAGTCGAACCTGGGCCCGTTCATCGAGAACTGGCGCGGGAAGGCATTCACCGAGGCCGAGGCCGCCGAGTATGACGTCACCTCGTTGCTTGGCAAGGTCTGCATGCTGAGCGTGATCCACGAGGAGAGCAAGGGCAAGACCTACGCCAACATCAGCGGCGCGGGCAAGATCTCGAAGCTCTACCAGAGCGCGCTCGAAAACGGGACACTTTCGGCGGAGCCGCACGGGGAGCTGATCAGCTACAACGCTGACGACCCGGACGAGGCCACGTTCCGGAAGCTGCCGAAGTTCCTGCAGAAGAAGATTGATGAGCGCATCGTTCACGGCGAGACAGCGCGAAAGGGCAAGGACCCGACTCGCGGAACGCAAACAAATCCCCAGGAGGATTTTGACGACGACATACCGTTTTAGGTTTTGCCTGCAGGGCGTGGCCGACGACACGCTATTGGGCAGCCCCGGGGATGCAAGCCCCGGGGTTTTTTACATGAACAGGAGACGATCATGGCGACACCGAAGAAAGACAACCTTGACCCGAATTTCAAAAGAGCCTGGATCAAGGCCCTGCGCAGCGGCAAGTACAAGCAAGGCAAAAGCTATTTGAAATCCGATAATGGTTTTTGCTGCCTTGGGGTGATGAAAGAAGTTTGTGAGGGTGTAAGAAAACATCCCTCAAGCGAACTCCTTTCTCAAAGAAGCTGCGGCCTAACCAAAGAAACGCAAAATTTTTTGGCGGAACGTAACGACGACGTCCTGTCTCCCTGGGGTTTCAAGCGCATCGCCACCTGGATCGAGAAGAACCTATAATGGGGCAGCACAAGATCAATGTTCCCGACGGGAACAAGCCCAAGGGCTGGTGGCGCTCCGCGCTATCATCGAGCCGGCGGATGCTGTTTCTCTCCAAGGAGCTGATTGTCGTACCCAAGTTCGGCATCGGCGTCGATGGCAAGCTCGACAAGTCGAAGCCCGTGGGCTTCGAGTACGCGCTCGCCGCCGGGGGCAACGTGTACCGGCGCGACAAGCGCAAGCCCCTGAGCCGCCGAGATTCGCATCGTCACAACGTCGGCACGAACACGCCAAACGACTGGGGCGCGGAGCCGTACATGCTGCAGCGTGAGCGGCAAGAGGCCGGCGCCCGCCAGCGCGAGAAGCACGCCGAGTGGTTGAAGCTGCAAAAAGAGGCATCACCCGGCGGCCTCGGAGCCTTTTGACGTGCCAGATATTACAATGTGTTCAGGCGGGGCGTGCCCGCGCAAGATGGGCTGCTACCGGTTTACCGCCACCCCCGGGCCGAGGCAGTCCTTCTTCGTTGACCCGCCCTTTGACGGGGACGGCTGTGGGTACTTCTACGCTCGCTACGTAGGTACCCTCAGCGCCCCGTCTCGGCCTGGCGCGGAGGTGGATGAGAATGCTTGACGTTTACCTGACCAAGACCCTAGGGGGCGGCCTGAGGCCGGTCGACGGAACCGCAGAGGATTGGATTGCCGGCATCAAGGTCGGCGAGATCGTCCGGGTCCAGCCGAAGAAGGACCGTAACCCGCGTTTCCACAACAAGTTCATGGGCACCCTTCGTATGGTGTTTAAGAACCAGGAGAAGTACCTCTCATTCGAGGGGCTGCGCGCGGCGGTGACCGTTGCCGCCGGGTACGTGGACGTGATCCAGCTGGATGGCGACAGGACGACCCTGGTGCCGCAATCAATCGCATGGGACAAGATGGACGACCACCAGTTCGCGCCCCTCTACAGGGCCGCTCTGGAGGCCATACCGCGCCTGCTTCCGCAGTTCGAGGGCGTGGACCTGGAACGTGAGCTGCACTACACGGAGACATGATGAGCGCAATTCAACCCTATTCCGGCATCACGCTGGAAAATTACGCGGACTTTACTGACCGCATGTGGTTCAAGTTTCAAGATCCGATCCGCAGCTTGGCTGTTGCCGCTTTGGGGCTTTCCGGCGAGGTTGGCGAGGTCCAGGAGCACATAAAGAAATTTCTGGATCGTGCGCGCCCGGTAGACAAGAGCGCAATGCAGTTGGAACTTGGCGACGTATTGTTTTACCTGTGCCGGGTTGCGCGCGAATTCGACATCGACATGGGCGATATCATGCGCGCCAACATCGCAAAGCTGGAGGCAAGATACCCGTGAGCCAGACACGCAAGGGTAGCGCGGTCGAGGTCTGCGTAAACCTGGCTGTGGGGTACACCGTGAACTTCCTGGCGAACCTCGTGATACTGCCGCTGTTCGGGTTCGCGACGCTGACGCTGGAAAAGAACCTGGAGATTGGCGTTATATTCACCTTCGTCAGCATCGCTCGGCAGTACATACTTCGGCGGTTTTTTAACGGGCTGCGGTTTGGGAACAAGGAGGCGGCATGACGATAGACGGAGGGCATGTGGTGCCTGGTCATTGGTTTTGCGGCATCGGGGTCACCGAGCGCACGCCAATCCCAAAACAAGAAGGCATCGGCGACGTCAACAGCGAGGCCAAAGGATCCGGGGCACGCTTCAACAGCGGCAAGCCGGATTTCAGCTTGATTCCATTGGTGACGCTGGAGGACGAGGCCCGCGTCTGGGAGTACGGCAAAAAGAAATACGCCGCATGGAACTGGGCCAAGGGGATGCCATGGTCTGTGCCGTTTGCGTGCGCCGTGCGTCACCTCTCGGCCTGGCAGCGGGGCGAGGATCTGGATCCTGAGAGCGGCCTGCCGCACATTGCGCACGTCGCTTGTAACATTCGGATGCTTACCCTATACTCCAAAACGTACCCCGAGGGCGACGACCGTCCGAAGGGAAAAATCGGGTAACTAACCGGAGAGATGACATGAGCAGGAACCTAAACGAGATCGCCGAGGAGATCGAGCGCACATGGCCGAAGGTGAACTACGCCGCGTGCCCGTACCTTGACGCGATGCATCGGCTGACATCAATCGAGGGATACTACGGGGAGGACAGCGCCCGCAGCATCGTCTTGTACTTCCTTTCTAACGCCAGCACATGGCGCGGTAAGGACGCGCGCCGGATCAAGGCCGAGCTGAAGTCGCTGGTATCGCGCAAGCCGCCGAAGAGGGCATCACATGGTTGAAGTAACAAGCGAATTTATTGAGGCGGTGCGAGCTGGAGCCGCCGCGTTGATTAATGATTCGCATCAAATCGAAACAGACCCTTTTTTCGATACTGAAACGGGGGTCGGCAAGATTTTGCGGGTTGCCGTTGAGCGCCAAAGGCAGCAGGCTGCACTGCTCCGCGATTGGTGCGACCGCGCGATGTCCCCAGCAGGACTTAAACGTGATGCCGAGGTGCGTAAGTGAGCATGTCCGATATCGAGTACTCAATTAAGCTACAAAGGCTGATTGAGAGCCTGAAGTACGACACAGAGACGCCATATCCTGAACTGCATCACCACAAGATGATCGTGGCGGCAAAGACCCGCATCCGCAAGCTTGAGGCGGCGCTGCGCAAATGCATTTCTGTCATGGATTGGGATGAAGGTGAGTCAGCCAATGTAGTAGCGAAAGTTCGCGCTTTGTTGCCTACTCTTGATGCCGAGGTGCGAAAGTGAATCGAGATTTCATGCTCTGGTGCTGCGCGATCTCGCTTGCCGCGCTTGCCTTGTCGCTGTGCATTGGGGGCACCACATGCGTTACCCAGCACACAGAGAGCGGCCAGTACTCGGTCACATCGTGTAAAATCGGCGGCGACGCCAAGAAAATATTTGAGGAGCTTCCAGATGACACAGGATTCGAAGCAGGACCACCCGAGACAGTCACCAGAGTTCGACATGACCTGGGAGTTTTCGATTCGACCGAAACCCATTTCCAGAAACCTGAGCCACTGGAACGCTTACAGGGCGGCGCGCTGGGAGGCGGTAAGGGACCGGGTCCAGCACCCGGAAAAGTACCTCAACGGACTGGCGTGCCCTGAATGCCATCATTACTTGTACGACACGGGGCGCGTGCTCTCGGTTGCCCCCAACAAGCTCCAGGTGAAGTGCATCAATTGCCAATTCAAAGGGGAGAGATACGAATGACGCTCGACCAGAAAATTGCCGAGGCCAAGAAATGGCTCGGTGACAAGTACCTGCTCGCGAAACCCATTAACCGCAAGAAGGTGAAGTGATGGAGAAAACAGTTTTCCCCAAGGCCACCGACCTGGTGGAGAAGCTCGCGGCGGCCGAGCTGCGGATCCGTGACTTCATGGCGATCTTCGCCGCTATTGCGTTCACGCAGGAGGACAAGATGTTCTCTGTGCCCCTGGCGGTAATCGAGCAGATTAATGGCGCGAGCGTGGACTTTTCTTTCAACAAGGTCACGAAAGAGTACGAGTTTACCTACATCCCAGCCTCACCAAAGATCGAGGTGCCGACGTGAAAAAAATCAGCCAGGGACAGGCCAGGCAATACCGCGATGAGCTGGCGCGCTTGCGCGCGGAGATCCTCGACCATCGCGGGGTGCTTATCGATAACACGCGCATGAGCAACAACGAGTCAATCCGTTGCAGAACCGCTATCCTTCTGGGGTACACCCTTGTTCTGCGGAAGACTATCGAGAGCGATGTCTTCAACATTCACGCGATCAAGATATAACGGGGCCCCCAGACCTGTATGCCCAGCCTGACCACGTATCACCATATCTCGCGCTGTTTCTGGTGACACTCCTAGCCGGTTCGCTAGCTTGCCTATTTGCGTGGCAAGGATCTCTAGCTTGGGCGCTCCAATCGCTGACTCGACGCCTGTGTAGGGCGCGAAAGCTCCCCACGCCGTCGCCTGAGCCGGGACAGAGTCATAGCCGGCCTGTGCCGCCACTCGATCCCGCCACCACGGGCCAAGTAGCTGCATTTCTGTGGTCGATGCGCTCGAACCCGGGACGACAGGTTCGCCTTTATCGTACCGAGTGTTGCGGGTATCTGCTAAGCCTACACCCCGCGCCCAGTGAGCGTCACCTACCGGCATGTCTGTCTGAAATCCGACTTCAGGAACACCAGATGCTCCGATGTACATTGGCACTTTGGGGGATTTCAGCCGAACAGATCCAGAGTTCAGGTACGCGGCCATCGGACCAGATTGCGCCGTCGAGTGGTACACGTGACCAGGAACCCCAAGCATGTCCTGAGGGAAGCCAGGCGTGCTCGGGCGGTCCTGATTCGGTATGCCTGCATAATCCTGGAAGTCATCGAATCTGCCCTGGTTGTGGAGCCAGTGTGCCGACGTCCCACGCGAAATTTCCGTTCCAACATCGCTGCCTGGGGAGGCCATCCCGACCAGAGTGTTGAATTGCGCGTACTTGGCGGGCGCGTCGTCATCGCCAAAAATTTGTCTGAACCGTTCATAGAGGGGGTCCATTGAGTACCAACCAGTCATCCCGGTATACAGCGGTGTGCCGCGAGCTTCTGTCAGAACATCTATCAGCCGCTGCTCATTCTGGGGAGTCATTACTCCAAGAGCTGAAGCGGCTCCGCGTCCGGATGGCTTCATGCCCGGAAGAACCCCCAGCTCATTGCCTTGTCGTGATAAGGCAATGTCAGACAGATCTTGACGAGACACGCCGAAGAGTTGCTGCAGCAGCGGATCTTCTGGCCCAACCTTCGAGTTCGAATCCGCAATCACCTGGCGCGGATCGTTGTATATCCCTGGAAACGCATTCCGTTGAGCGGGATCAACTGTCTGCTGCCCGTGACGCCACGCCGTCGCCGGCCGCTGGTTACGCTCAGTATCCAGGTCAGCAGGCACCGATTCAGGAAGCACTGAGCCCACGATATTTCTGGCAGAGTCCCGAAAGTGCTTTAGTTTGGCCCCTTGGAGGTATTCATCCACCGCAGGATTTGGGTCCGCTGAAGAATCAGGCAACAGGGGGCTATCTGCCGACAGAGAAAGATTCCGACCCGTATGAAGCTCCCTGACTCCATTCACACCGCTAGCGTTAGCAGCCGCTACGGCACCCTCATAGTCGGGTTCGACGTGAGCGACGTGCATAAAGTGATTGCCTTCGCCATCGGTCTCGATGTGAAGGGCGGCCTTTGGGTTTGCGAAAGCGTCCTGGTTACTCGTCAGGAAGTCATGGATATCGTCGGCACTGAACGGTGCGTCACTGGAGACGCTACGGTTGATCTCGTGCGGAACGGCGTACCCGCTCTGGTGAAGGTCTCCCGTGGTCGGGTTGTAGGTGGCGCTGCCGGTAGTGTCGACAGAGCTGAGCAGGTGCGCCGCCTGGGCCTCCTTATCAGCGGCTGGGATCGAGTACTTGGCAAGAAGGTTGCCGATGTCCTCAAGTCCTGCCCCGAACTCACCGCCGCCATCCGCCATCCTGACGGGGCCGCCGCGCGCGAAATCGTTCACGTCCCCGGTGTCGTCGTAGACCTGGGGAATGGGAGGCTTGCGTGGCGAGGGTGAGTTTGCCGCGTCAGACAATTTGCTACCTACGTCTTCAAGTCGGGCCTCCGTTGGAGATACTCGGGTCGCTGGCGTTGGTACGAACAATCGACCTTGACCTCGAAATAGGCCCGCACTTTCAGGAGTATGGTACCCCGCGTAACCTGCGTCTCGAATGGCGTCCTCTGCGTCACTGTATGACGAAGCAGAAGCCCGTATCCCGAGCGGGTCGGAAGACATGTCGTACATCGAAGAAGCCGGGACGGAAACGTGGTACGGGGTCTTCGAGCGCAGCGGCTGCTCGATGTCGGCCTGGTCGATGTCGTAAGGGTAAAGGCTGACGGTTTTCGTGCCCCCGCGTTTTGCCTCGGCGCCCTTCATCCCGGTGCCGTAGTACGCTGGGTCGAGAGTTACTTGCGGGTCGCTGAGGTTGCTCATGTGCAGGAAGTGCAGCGTACCCGGGTCCGTGGGGATCTCCTGCTTGTTCGCGAGGTCGAAGATTGCGAGCTGGTCATTTGCCTGCGCCTTCTTGACGCCCGTCGCGCAGTCTGGCTCGACGTGAGATACGTCCAGGTACTGCTTGCCGTCCCCGCCGACCGTAAGCCACACGCCCACGTGCGCCTGCGGGTCTGATGCGAAGGCGTCATCGTTTTGGTGCACGAATCCCGCGAGATCCTCGGCGGTGGGCGGATTATCAAGGATCAGCTGCCGAGCCTTGTGCGTGCTCACCGCGTAGCCCTGATTCTTGAGACCCTCGCGCCCTAGCGTCGCGCCGCCGGTCGAGGTGATGGATTTTTCTGTTTCCGGGGCGTACTTCGCAAGCAGCCGCGCGATGTCGCTCAGGGCCGCGCCGCCCTCGGCATATGCTTGGCTCCCGATGTAGCTGTTCGGGTCGAATTGCGGCACTTCGCCAACCTCGGCGTCATCCGCCGGCACCTGCTTCGGCACCGTATAGACC
>Ga0116227_10016678_pt1 | contig 10477 bp, 4 predicted proteins | sample S1TSphgellanicum_FD_89693 | JGI IMG/M metagenome (GOLD analysis project Ga0116227, IMG submission 89693) | Host-associated microbial communities from peat moss isolated from Minnesota, USA - S1T2_Fb - Sphagnum magellanicum MG | ecosystem: Host-associated > Plants > Peat moss > Unclassified...
GAAAAAAAAAGTTAAAGGGAAACCCAAAAAGATGGAAATTTTTTTTTAAAAAAATAAAAATTGGTTTGTTTTAAAAAAAAAAAAAAAAAAAAAAAAACCTTTGATGTTTGTTGAATTTTTTGCATCAATAGGTTGAACAAGGCCTAAGAGGAGTTGCCAAGTCATGTTGAATTAAGAACTAATGTCCTTCGTGCATTACTTATGAAGTTTACCCATGGAATGAACTATAGATTGGCAATGCCAATCATTATTAAAGAATTCCAAATTGTTACAAATGCCATGGCCAAAAGGAAATATTCTTTTTCAAATGGAATTATAGGAGAATTCTACACCTATTTTTAGCACATAACTAGGGAATAGTTATGCCATGTGATTAAAATAACAATAGATAAAAGGTCATTTACTTGAAGGGGTCAATAAAAGGTTGTTTACTTTATTGTTCAAGGCAAGTGAAAAAAAGAGGTTTGGTAAATGGCGATCAATTACTTTTTGAATGTGGTGTATAAAATATTTGTTAAAATATTACAATTAAGGTTTCAACTTCCTAGAGGTGGTGGATGTAGAACAAATTGCCTTCTTGCCTCTTTGATACATCCTTGACAATGTGTTGTTTATGTAAGAGACCTTGGATTTGCACTAGAAATAAATTTTATTGTTTACAACAAAAAAAAATGTCATTCACAACTAAAAATTAGTTGCAAATGACTTTTAAAAATTGCAAATGACCTTTTTTTCTTCCAATGTTGGGTAAACATTCCAACCAAACTCTTGTTTTTTTAAAGTTAAATCTCAATAAGAAAATATGATAAGGTGGGCGGGAACTTTATGTTCATAGTAAATTGGAAAAGCTACTTATGGCTACTGAATATGTTAATATGGTGAAATTGTTGTTTGTTTCAAGGAGATCATCATTAAGTCATTCAAGATCGAAAGAGGAATCAAATAGAGTGTGTTGGCTCTACATCCATGTTGGGAGATGTTAAACCTTATGGTCACATTTGTAATTACATTTAGTTAGTTCTAAGACTCATGTATGCCCGGACATATAAATGTGCACACATACATATTATGTAAATTAAAGAAAGGTAGGTATCCTAATTTAGGCAACCTATGCTTAAATTAGTTTTACAATTATTTTTCATCAATTGATAATTACTAGTTCATATTTAGGATTTGTAATTGATATTTCAAATTTATTCAATATATTATTATTATTATCTATGAATTATTACTCATATTTTTAGAAATAAATTATTATTTAATTCATAATGGTTAATGTAATAATATTGTAGTTATTGTTAATATATTATTAATTATTCATCAATAATTTCTAATTAACTCATTAGTTAATTGTTGGTTAATAAATATTTATCAATTAGTTAATCTTTTATTTATTATTATTCAAGAAATTATAATCACTGGATTATAATGATTGAATAAATTATTTATTTAGTATTTTAATCTTCCATTTTTAAATTTCTGAAATTTTGATTAATAATGTAAAGCTATCATGTTAGTTGGTTATTATTTAAATTTTAACTACTGGGTAATTAATTAATTAATTACTTACAAAATTAATGAAAATTTATACCTAATAAGTTGGTTGTTTAATTATATATTAATTATATTTTTAAATATTGATTATTATTATATAAGTATTAATTAATAATTATTTAGCTTATGAATAGTTAATTATTTATTTATATTTAGATACTAATTTTTTATTATTTAATATATTAATTATTTAGCTTATTAATAGTTAATTAGGTACTTAGTATTTATATTCTTATTTTTTAATATATTAATTAATTTTTTAAAATTAAAAAATATTAACATAAAGTTATAATTAATAATTTGGTTGATTAGTTATTATTTCAGGCATTTATTTTTGTATATATGATTTATAAATTGATAATTTATAACCAATTGAATTAGTTAATTGATTATTATATAATTAGTTAATTAATAATTATTTAGTTTATTAAATAGTTAGTTAGTTTATTAAATAGTTAGTTAGTGACTTATATATTTAGTTATATAATTTACAAAATTAGAAAGGAGAACAAAAGATATGAGATTATTTTTTTAGTTGCAACTTCCATTTTTATCCCATACATTTTGTCCTCCACTTTCATTTTAAAAATTATATAATGGGGAGGCTTTGTTATAATTTTCTTTTTTCTTTTTTAATTTATTGACCATTTTTTTCTTTACCTATGTGAATAAAAGAAACCATTTGTGGGCCTATAGATGTGCAAGATCATTTTTTTCAACTACATGAAAAAAAACCACTTGTCGATTCACAAGTGTGCAATATTAACTTTGTTTTTCTCCTATGTGAGTCGAAAAAATCACTTGTAGGCTTGCAATTGTGCAATCCTTTAAAAATACATAGAATATATCAAAGTTTACAAATAAGACAATTTACAAATAGGTTTGACATTTTCAAACCTTTGTAATAAAAAAAATTAAAATAAAACTTATTATTTTTGTCTCATGATTTTTTAAGTTTTGGATCTCGTAATATGTAATGTAGTTTGAAGTTTGCTAATGACAAAATGGTTCATTTTTATTGAATTGAATTTTTTAATCATTTGTATAAAAAATTCATCAAATAAAAAATTGGGTATTTCCAAGTTTGCTTAGTGGAACCAGAATCAGAAGTTACCTAGAACCACAAGTTATGGAACTATTACTCGAAATTGACCCAATTTGAAATGAGGTTTAGGACTTGGGACCGGAATTGCCATTTAAAAAAAAAAAAAACCAAAACCAAAACCAGGTTGCAATTCCTTAAAAAAAAAAGAACAAAGCCAAAATGAGTAGCTTGAAATGATGTTTGCTCAAAATCACTACTCCATAGAAACTTTTTCATTTGGAGATGCAATCAAGGATTGCCAAAATGAGTAGCTTGAAATGATGTTTGCTCAAGATCACTACTCCATGGAAACTTTTCCATTTGGAGATGTGATCAAATATTGCCAAAATGAGTAGCTTGAAATGATGTTTGCTCAAGATCACTACTCCATGGAAACTTTTCCATTTGGAGATGCGATCGAGGATTGGCAAGATAGGAAGTAGAAATATGTAGTGAATGTTTAAAGTTGTTTGAAAATTGATGTTTTTGGGATTAGCTATTAAGTGGGATTTGTTGCATCATGTTTTGAGCATGAGTTGTAGCTTGTATGCATGTAGATATGAAAGCAATGCAACCAAGTTTTCTTTGTGTTGTTGTTATTAATATGAAAGATGCATTTTCTCGTCTCCTTCATGTGTGTTTCTTTTGATTTGGATTTTGGATGTGTTTTTTTGTACTTCAAAGTGTTGTAAGTGCTTTCATTTGTGTATTTCCTTGGTGGAATGCTACAATGTGTGTATTTGACATTTAATATTCACATTGCTTTTGATCTTGTTTTTGCTTTCTTTTAGACTAACGCAAGAGCAAAAAGTAAGCTTCTAAGGTTTGTTGCTTGTTTATATTTTATTTAGGCTGAAAGGATCGAGGTTCAATTCTCCAAAGCCTTGTTTGTAAATTTGAAGGTGTTATTTAATGATATTTTAAAATATAGATGATTTTAACTGAAATTTTTTGCATCACTACATATTGTACATAAATTTGGACATAGTCGCCAATTCATTTACATAGATGCAAAATAAATGGAGAATGGATTGCTAATTTATTTTTTAGTCGGAAAATCCTTGTAACCTATTTACCATTCATCCCAATTTTTTATATTGTTATTTTCTATTACCCAAAAAAAAAAAAATTGTCTTTAATGTACGGTGCAAGGGTGCAAAATTGCTCAAAATAATTCAAAATACCAACTCTACCTCTGAAAAAATCACACTGGTTGCCAACAATGCCTCCTCTATGTATCATGTGTAACCAACTTGTAAACACCTAGGCATTGAAAAAGGAAAACCCTGTGCAGCAACGATTTGCAACTGCAGAAAAAAGAGTGTAATAAATAGTACCTGACTAACTGATCACTCTTTCTGATCGGTCCATCGTAATGATTGGTTGAAGTGGTTTGCACCCCCACCTATTTGTTGTCCCAGTTTCGGTTCCCAATTCTTGATGTGCAACTGCAGAAAAAAAGAGTGTAATAAATAGGACCTGACTAACTGATCACTCTTTCTGATCGGCCGATCGTAATGATTTGTCGAGGTGGTTTGCACCCCCACCTATTTGTCGTCCCAGTTTCGGTCCCCAATTCTTGCAAGTAAGAAACATAATTTTCCTTGCCACTAAATTTTCCAACCCTCCTAAAACTCCAACCTACTCTTTTTGCTGAGTCACCCAGGAGTGTGGTGGGTTTTTTAATGAGGCCTTTTTACAAATGATGCCTCCTTTTTCCTTGGGACTTGGATTTGAGCAAAATTTGATTTTTGGTACCCTATCTAGTATGGTCAGTTCCACTCTGACAAAAGGAATGTTTTCTTTTTCAAAAATCAATTCATTTGAAAATAATTTATAAACAACAAATGTTCATAATCTGATGTGCAATTTTTTTTCAAAAAAAAAATCCAATTTTACATGTATTTTTAATGAATTTTAGAGATTGCAAATGACATTTTAATAATCATAATGCTATTATAAATTTTCTTACACAAAATTCCAAAAGGTCCATCATTCCTATTTTTAATTATTGAAATTGGGAGGTTGCCTATACCAGGTGTTAATAATGTTGTACCCAAAATATACTTTTGCAACTCATTTTCTAAATCTAATGAAGATTTTTGACCACAACACAAATATTGTTCCATTGAAATGTGTTTTGATTCATGCAAATGAAGGGCCTTTTTTGCCTCATTTAAAAAAAATGTAAATCAAGCTTTAAAATTAAAGTATACAACATTCATTGAAATGGCTAAACATAAAAATGGAAAATTAATAGATGTTTGTCTTGCATGAGATAATGATAGAAATTATTAAATTTATCACATGCCAATAATTTGCAAAAAAATAAGTTTGGATTTTTGAGCACCTTAGAATTAGTGTCAAAAAAATTGTTGTGAATTTGAATCCTTTCAATGGTGAAACATGTTGTCTTAATTGTATGGGAAAAAAACATTTCATCTAAAAAATATATATGTTATAAAATTTGTGTGAAAAGTCATGGATACTTTGCCATGAATTTTTGTATTTTGCCAAACAATTGAACCTTTGTGAAGCTTACATTTGGTATTGTACTCATATTGCAACTTGAATTTATTGGAGAAAATGTTGTTTGGGTTGTATTGGGAGAAACATTTAATTGAACAAAGTTTCAATATGTCGTCACCTACTTGTTGACATATATACATATGGAAAAATACTTTTGTGTATCATAATTTTGCTCCAATAAATTTTACATCACAAAAGTATATACATTCTCCAAGATTCCTCAAAAGTGCAAGTGTTTGGACAACAAAATGAACTAACAAAGATTGAAAACTCACAAATGCATGCTTATAATAACACAAGGTGGCTTTAGTTGGAAGTTTGTCAATATAACATGGTAATTATAACTAAAACCATAAAAAAAAAATTCAAACATGTAAGATCTCTCAAATAGGTATTTTGGTATGTTACACATATACATGTAAGTTGTAATACAAGCATGAATTTATCCGAGAGTTTGTCAAAATGGGCACTAGAACAAAATTTTGGCCATGTTAGATGAGAATCCAAGGTCTAGGGTTCAATCAAATAGAGCAATCTTATTGGCTGAGAGCCATAAATTGGACCCCCGTCCTTTAGATGAGGGTCCAAGACCAAAAAGTGGCAAATTGAGGCTAAACCTACATGGCACCATTTTGGAGGGAAAATCAATCAGTTTGGGCCCAAAAGGAAAAGGCCTCAAAGGAGAGCTCGTGATTTGGAGAACCAAGATGCAAGCTAGGGTCCTAGCTAGGGTCGAAGGTAAGGTCTTAGGGTTCAATTTGCCTCAAATGAATCCTTATTGATTCCTTGGACCCCCATCTAAAGTGGCCCTAAAATACCTACCCAAACCTAACAATCACACTTCCCTATAGTGTGGTTCTAAAGATGGCATTACCTCCTTTGTATAACAACATAAAAACCTGAACTAATTTTTTTTTTCTTTTTTATTTTGCCTTAAAAGTTTATACCTTACAAAGGATAATATTCCTAATGACAAGTTTAGCCAAAAATCCCCTTTGTTGGCCTTGACTACCAGGGCAAGGGATATTGTGTTTAGATTCACTATAGAGTATAGTAGCTTAAGGGATTTTGGCCCCTAGGTAATAATAATAATAATAATAATAATAATAATAATACGTCTATATTATTATACGAGGATTTTTTGATAGATGATATTTTTGGCTTCTTGTGTTGAAACTTGAGATTGATTTTAGAGTTATAATTATCTTGAAGGATGTTGGTTGCTTCTAAAGGATTTTTTGCAAGTGGTTTCAAAGCTTTGACTTAGGCTCTTATCGGTGTGCATTTGATTATGATGTCTATTCGGACTCAACATGACCCGACCAGAAAGCTATTGAGCACCCCCAAAGTCAAGCTCAGTGGCAGAGGACCAGCAGGACTTTCACCAACCAGCCTCCTGCAACACCAGTGGGGTTTGAACCCACATCCCTTTTTTGAGATCCCAGGGATTCTAAGACCCAGGCTATACCACTGAGGTATCTATATCACCCATGAGAATGTTTTGGAGTTGCAGGAATTAAATTCCCATTGTTGTTGTTGTTCTGGACTCTTCAAAATTCCCATTTTAACCAAACCTTAGAGTTGGATTTCAAGCAATTTCTTTTAATAATAATATTTATATGACACTCCACTTTTTGGATTATGTTAAAGTCAATATGGTCATCATCTCAAGTAATAATATATAGAGAGTAGTAGAATGTATGAAATCAGATTGTTAACCATATTTAGTTTGTTAATCACATACTAAAAAGGCCCACTTTGGATGAGGGACCAAGGTCCAATTTCCTAGGAACCAATTTGGACTGATTTGAAGCAAATTGAATCCTTGAGTTGGATTGTACCTTGGTCCTTAGCCTGATTCTTTGGTTCTCCAAATCAGGAGCTCTCCTTTCAGCACTGTTTTTTGGTCGGAACAAAACACATGTTCAAGCATATCACATATAACATATCACATATGTGTGTGTGTGTGTTGAGGGAACATTCATTTTCCTTACAAAACAGGTGCCATGTAGGTTTAGCCTCAATTTGCCACTTTTTTTGGTCTTGGACCCTCATCCAAAAGGCCTTGGGACCAATTTAAAGCTTTCAACCGAGAAGATTGCTTGAATTTCATTGGCCCCTGGAACCTTGGATCCTCGTCTAAAGTCGCCTTAAATGTGGTTAACAACCTGATTTCTTACATGGGTGGTGGAAGTTGGGTTTAGGGTTTCCATTCTGGTGTGTTACTTGCTCAATAAATGAGGTATAAGTTGTAGGGGTGATCCTGGATAACTCAGATGAACAAGCACCTACCCTAGTACACCATGGTAAAAACTTCAAAAAAAACCCTCAAATTTTTCTGGGTTGCTTCTTCATATCTCAACCCTAGACTACATCAGACTCTCTGAGTCCAAACTTAACATTTTTCTCTGATAATTATTCGCTCTAAGAGGCCTAACTGAAGAAGGTATCGGTCTGGGTGCTAGTTCACATTGGCCATTAGGGAAAAGCAACTCCAGTCATAGGCACGGTAAAATGGCCTAGACATCAAATTTTGGATGAAGTAAGCTAAGCGTCACTCAAATTTTGGATGAAGTGTAATAGTTGAAATTGAAAATGGGATTTGCTTTCATGAATTTAAGTAGGATATCATGTGTTTCAAGAGACCCCGGTAAAAGAAAATCACTGCTTCTGGTTGGCCACTAGCAATCGTTGGTCACACATTGATCATTATTGATTGGCCAACCATGGTGAATGGTCCACATGTGATATGATATATAAATGTTCCCTCAATACACATACATACACACACACACACACACACACACACACACACACATATGGTTTAATATTTATCATTTGCCGTAACTCCATCAACATGCAATATATGCCACTTTAATGTTAACATGGGGATATTGTGCATGTAGAGCTCTAGAATGCAAGGCCAATGGTGTGGCCAACTATACACAATGTAAAGATTCACCTTAGCACAAAACATGTCATCTTGGCACTTGACTGTTATGGCAAATCTTCACCTTGTCCACACTACAACAACCTCCAAGAAGAAAGGGATAAAAATTTATCTAAAAGAAGCTTGGCAACAATTTTGCTAAAGTTTTTTGGTTGTTTCTCAACACCCCTATCACAAGAAACAAATAGAAATTGCAAGCTTTTTGGGTGTGGATATGTTTTCATTTCGATTCACACAACTTTGGAAATCGTGTTGCTAGACCTACAAGAAGTTTGGAGACAAAATGAGGAATCGTAATGCACAATGTGTGGATGTTTCTAAGAACATATGCACAAGTGTGTACATTGAATGTGAATGGCAACTACTTGGACAACACACTTGACAAGACACTAGATTTAACACAATAGTTGAGGAAGAAAGTTCAACAATGAAACACAAATAATTATTTAGATGTTCAAAGACTTATGAGTGAATTAGTTGGAGGTTCTTAACAAGGCCCCAACAAGTGATTAGCAATTTGCTTAGTGCCCAATATGCTTGAGAACAAGAAGGGAAGATTAAAAACATTAGTACACTAGGGATTGTGTGATTAAGCAACAAATAGCTTCCATTGTTGATATGGCAATTGCAACTTGGAAGAAGAATGACATTTTGAAATATTGATTGATATTGAATTTCTATGATGTTAGAAGAATTGATTAAAACATTAGAGGCACACAAACAACTCCATTTTTAAAAGCAAGAAGAATTAATCAAACTACAATGATGGATCACTTCACCATCAAAGTATATGTCGTATGTGCAAATTATATCCATGAATTTTTTTTTAAAGTTATGCAAGGCCATTCACATGCATAAAAATAACCAAATTGAGAGCTTTAAAACCATGGAATGTGAACCATTTTATGAAACCATCCAAATTTTAAAACACGACCTACCACATGAGTTGTCATATGAAGAACATGAATTGTGATGCGAATTGCCACACAATGACATTTGAACCTTAGATTAATTGAGTTTCTATGTGACTTATCAAGCAAAAAGGATTTGGATTATCAAACATGACTTGCCACAACCCACTAGTGATCATGGGAAATTCATTTTAATCGCACATCACAATTGAAAATGAGGTGTTATGGGCAAAAAATTGGTTCCAAACAAATGAAACATAAGCAAGTGTGTATTTTCCCAATGACGTTGAAAATATGAATTAAAACATTTTGTGTGCTTACTAATTATGGCTTGTCTATTCATTGTAAAGTTAGGGTTGAAAAGGAATTCATGGATTTTTGGATGGGATTTTGTGTGGAAATATATGAAATTAACAATTCCATGTCGTGGCATCATTCACTTTGGAATTCATATATATATATTTAAATGATTTTAATTGTGGGTCAGGGCCACAAACCATATTTTTTAATGTACTAAAAAACATTCAAACATATTCATCAACATATCATTGAAAGTGGGTGGGATTAAGATGTCCTTGTGGGGAGTAGCTTGGTTGACATGTATGCAAAATCGGGGAGCATGGAGGACGTTGAAAGATTGTGCATACTTAGGTAGTTCATCATTATATAGTGGTAGTAAGAAAACAAGATGAACATGTGCAAGAACAAAAGTAGGTGGACACCTTAACAACATCACCTTAATTTTATTTGTGATATAAATTTCCATGAATACAATAACTTAGTTGGAACCTAAGTTTGCATCATGGAGTATACTATGCATTGCCCTACTTTTTCATTATAAGAAAGTCATTCTTTGTATATTTTAGGAAGCATTTGAGATAAAAGGGTATTTTTAAATATGTTATGAAATAATGGAATATTTTAGGTTTATTTAAAGTATATTTTCACAATGAATTACATGCACCCTATTTGCATTTAAGTAAATTGTAAATTATATTATTTTCAATATGTTGAACTTTATTATTTTTGCATGTTGTTTGGAATAGAATGAAAGTGAATTCTCTAATTTTTTCATGGAACAAGATTAGTGTGACCAAAAAGGAGGGGTCCAAACTTACAGCCAACACCATCGAACCCCTGGGCTACACCATAACCATGTTTTGATCTGACATCTTGCACAGACATCACCAGACTTCTCAAAGGACCTGATCTATCTACTAATCCCGAGGTCTATAGACTACGCATCATGAACACACACAGCAACAGGCAGACCTTTGGAAGTACAGACTCTTGTTTTGCTAGCACACTCGCGGATGCCAGCCAAAAAACAACTCCATTCAATATTCACCAAGTAATTACACCCGAGAGCACAAGCTCTCTCCCAAATCACAGAACTTCAACAATCTAGCTTAAACCTCTCATCGTCTCTCTCTCCTGAAGTTCATCTGC
>Ga0116227_10016679_pt1 | contig 10476 bp, 9 predicted proteins | sample S1TSphgellanicum_FD_89693 | JGI IMG/M metagenome (GOLD analysis project Ga0116227, IMG submission 89693) | Host-associated microbial communities from peat moss isolated from Minnesota, USA - S1T2_Fb - Sphagnum magellanicum MG | ecosystem: Host-associated > Plants > Peat moss > Unclassified...
AGGAGGAGGAGGAGGAGGAGGAGGAGGAGGAGGAGGAGGAGGATTTTACTTTTGGGGAGTGGGAGGAGCTAAGTTCTGATGCTTCTAGTTAGAAAGTGTGGAATTTGTTTAGATCTTGATAGTAATCAATTGGGGATGGAAGGGTGCAAAATGCCAACAATTTGTATTGTTTGGCCTATGAAGGATGGTGTCAATTTCACCCAAGTGGAGGTTGATGCTCTATTGATGGGTGGCTTTCACCTTGTTCCAAAACACAACATTCCATTGATGCACACTCTAGGTGCATGTGGATCATGGCTTGATTGTGTGGAACATTGTGTCAAAAGGGCTCATCCTATTGAACACAACGGAATTTCAGTTCATTGTTCTAAATGTGGCCGAATGATCAGACTCCATCTTGCATCCAGGTTAGACATGAATGTGTCTGTATTGGGGTACAATGATGTGCCAACACCAAGGTTTGGTAGGGTGTACAAGATTAAAAACCTATGATCAACGATAGAGGGTGCAATGTATTGTTTCTCAATTACGCAATACCCACAATCAAGATCTCCAAATAATGAAGTTAAGAACTCTACAAGGACAAAAGAATGGGTCCCTTCCAAACACCTTCACTGAATTTACAATATTGTTTTGGATACTACAAAATATTGCACATCAACCAACCATTACTCAGAATGCGGTAATGGGCATGCTAAAAATATGACCCCAAGCCATGATGGGATTTTTTCAATGTGGTTAAGCTTCAGAAGATGTTTGGAAATAAAGTTGTGTAAGAGTTATGAAGCAAACAAATGTGTCTATGTTTGTACCCTAGTGTGGACTTAACCCACCAGGGAGGAAGGAATTCGGCAAATAAAAAACCAATGAAATGCCAGCAGGCAATGGGCTCTTGCACTTTTGCAACAGCTTAAATCAAGGTAGTAAGAAATATGGGCTTGCACCCCAACATAATGCAATTGCATAGAGGAATTTTCCGAACCTCAATAAAATTAAATGCCCGAATGTTGCCACTGCACAATAGCCAAAATCCAGGAAGTACTACCCAAGGGACATGTCAAAAACCCCAAAACCAAGGGCCAAAAAAGCCCTCACAGAGCTATTCTGGTGGGCTCTTTGAATGAAAATTGGAACATCAACTTTCATTATAGGGGGAAAGTTAGAAATGCCGTATGCTCAAATTGGGTTGAACTTCTGAAAGATGAAAAAATCTTTGCATATAGATCTTTGCATGGCTAAACGGAGTGGCTGCTACAACCATGGAATTTTAAGCATGACACAAGAGATGACATGACAATCACATGTCTGCCACACAGCAATTTGTCAATGTGGAAAAATCTATTGTTTGGCATCTGGGTGCAGGAGCCCGCGTGCTAGAACTGAGCACCCCATTTAGGAATCCCCCTTTAGCTGACCAATTATCAACCCTGAGCCAGTCATCAAGGTTTGTCATTGGAGTTCTGTGGGTTGCTCAAGTTCCTCTCATCAAACATATGAGATTGACCACCTACAACTCATACGTAACATATGACCTTAATGTAAGGTCTGAACTCCAGTGCTGCTGATGACCAGATAATCCATAGCACCTGGCAGTAGATGTATCACTGGTATACCAACAGATCTGAGCTGGCAACCGGTTAAAACTTTTGACACACACCGATCCTCACTGTACCAGTCATATTTTCAACTCTCTCAAAAACTAGCTATCTTCCAAACAAAACACACAGCATACTGAACATACATAGAACACAGTGGAAAATGATGCAAAAGAAAATTTTGAATGTGATATTAATTGCATATTCTTTTACACTGACCGACACAACTTCCATGGTGCCACATGGGTGACACACATCATGGATAAGGATTAAAAGGTCTCAGTTCTTTGCATCAACCATAGCATATTATGCACTTTATACCATCTTACAAAAAAAGAATCATTGGGCTGCTAACAGGATTGTAAGTTCATTACACCATGCAGCAGCTTTGCAGAGTTTTCTGCAGACCTAGGCGGCAATTGGTGGGGGTATTGAAGAGGACTTTCTTCTTGTTCATGTTCAATTTTGAGGACAGAAAAGCCAGAGTGCAATATACACAACACTGAGTGATGACGAGACTAGAACTGAGGAGGATTAGGACATGACCTATGAGGAATCAATCGATTGGATGTTTGTCCACACGCCGTGATGTATAGTGGGCAGATAGAAGCAAAAGTGACAAGAGAGCACTTGCAACAAATATGGCATCGAACCAGCGGTGGTAAAAGTCGAATTGAATGTCCCCACCCAACACATCTGTGATGACAATTCTGCATATAGAGTCAAAGTACATTGTTATGGTCAAAACCAATACTTAAATTTCAGGGCTATAGAATAAATGTGCTACCTTATGACAGGCAAATCAATATAGCCCTTTAACTGGGATAAAAGGCAAGTTCTACTACATGATAAAAGATTAGTGACCTGGCCACTGTGCAAACAAGACTTTATCCAAATACAACTTTATGTGGGAATTGAAAATGGGTCTTGCAAACAGACGGTGCATCAATTTTGATCTGTTGACAAAATCCTGCCTACTGCAGGGTTTTGGAAAAATGGTTCAATGTTGTGCAGTGTCTAAGAAACTATACTCTTCTACCACATGCTCTCTTCTGCTATAACAACTCTATCAGAGACCACTCTTCTCACCATTAAAATTGAGTGTCCATTTGCATATTTCAATACAACTTTCCAATTAAGGATTTTGGTCTAGAGTCATCATTGATCACCTGTATTTTGTAGCAAGGTTTTTCCTGATAAGGAGGATGGATGACACAAAGTACATGCCCATTATCTCAGACAGGAAGAGGACCACATTACTGGATGAGTTGTTGCTACTGCCTGCAGACACTGCAAAGAAGAACTGCAAAAGCCAGTTCATGAGGTCATTCATTACTTCAGCAATGGAAGTCATTTTGATGAAGTTCGAAAGTCCCACTTTCAAAGCACAAGGTAAATAGTTCAGGTTGAAATGGCAAACCTTCATAAGATTTGAGAGAAAACCTCGGAGAGAGATTGCGATCAACATGCCAATGAAGAGGAGAGAAATATACTGTGCAATATAAGCAACACACAGCAGACAACAAAAGGGAACAAAATGAGATTTACATCACAAGTAACATCAACCAGAGAGAAATGTCAGAGCATCTGAGCCATAGCTGCCTTTCAGCTGAATAGGAAGTGATCTTCTGCACAGAGATCTACATTCAACTGCTGTAGTGCAGATAATGCTCTAAGATATATGATGAACCGTACACCCAATGGACAATCACTGACTCAATGTAATATTTACCAACACACATTGCTGGGACAGTGAGGAGTACAATTCATTGGAGTCCCAGAGTTCCAGAATGAGCAGGTGATGTTTAACACCAAAAAATAGTGCTAGGAGTGGTGAAGATCAGGACTTCAACCCACAAGAACTACCCAACAGCATTGAACAAGATGAGCCATGACCACAACATATTTTACTGATGAACAGATGGGAAATAAGTGACAAACCTGAGACCAAAGTGTGACATTTATGTCAATGTCAAAAAACTGTAGTAACACACTGAGGGTCTGAGTGACAGGGTCAACACTGCTGGTAGAGGACTGCAATCACAAGCAACACACCAAGGCCCTGAGTCAAACAGCAGACTCTACTAGAAATGATTGAAGCAAATTCTACAGTTACAATTGGAGCAACATCTCAGGATTACATGCTTCTCAGTGATCCAGCACTCAATTGTACAATGTCCCTAATACAATGATGGCTAGGAAAGCTCAAATGATTTCTCTGGTTCAAATTTGACCAGAGACTAGGCACTTGGTACACCTTGCTACTTCAGCCTCATAAGTTCAACTCTTCACCTTTGTCGAACAAATGAAAGGCACAATGAAAGTCACAGAATTTGGAGAACACTATTTGACTCAAGTGCCTAGGCCTGTGTGATGGTCATAACAATATATTCCTGGTTGTGAGAAGCATGAGGTTTTTGTTTGAGGTCATGCTGCAATACAGTGTCGTGGCTCTTTAAGGTTCTGACTTGCACAGGTATGCCTTTTAACTGTGCATAAACTCAAGTGTCATAACTCAAGCACCCACAGAAGTTACAGCACACCATCATGTGCAAAGGGCATACCTCATTGTAAACTTTGTAAACAACACTCTCCAACGACTGCACAAAAACCCACCAGACTGCTACCTGTGAGAAACTTTAACAATGATCATGAAAACAAAAGATGAACACTGTTGCCTGACTCCAGTTCCAAGACATCCATGTCTTTTTTCCTTGGGCATTAACAAATTGTAGCTCCAATCTTAGTGTGACCAGACCAGGCATTGCCTCTACTTGCGGTCAGCCCTTGGCAAAGAGGAGGATACAAGAGCTCTCTTGAGGACCTCAAAGCCTCATAATACTCCAGTTAATCCACTTTTACTTTAATCTGTACATGTCCCATGGTTCCAAACTAAATTCAGTGTCCAAGGGAGTGTACTGACCTTGTACATCTTGTAAACACAATACAGGGAGCATACGTATCCCAGAAAGTTTTTCATGTGTCCCTGCCACGTTCTTGAGAATGCTGCTGCTTCCTTCATTCCCATCCATAAGACAACAAAGGCATGAGATCATGAAGCTGGAACTAGATAGCTCCTACCAAAAGGCTGTGAAAAAATGATGAAAACTATACTCTTATGCAGTTCAACAAAAGCCAAGCATCAGCAGACCTAGGGTTGAGCACAGGTGGCATACAAAGAGCCAGCATTTTCACATCTCCCATTCAATAAGACTCTTGGCTTTCACAAGAACCTTCATAAGCACTAAGAACTTTGCACACTTCCACCTAACGTTAACCTGAATAGAAGTGAGAGATGGCCCAATAACAAGGTTAGAGAGATTTCAGATCCAACATTATATCAGTCAGCGAAAAGGTGACCTTAACACTGAAACAACACAGAAAAGACTTAGGAGGAGTGTGAACTGTGAACAATAGCAACAGTCTTGTGGATGTTCCATGACCTTCAACATCCACAGTGATGATCTGCTACCGTAGCATTCCTACTGACTTTATCAGCTCCCAGCTGTGGCTCAAGGCCAATGCCACATAATCAAGCTATTGAGTTTCTGCCACAAGACTGGCAGTAATGAGGAGACTCAGCCATGATATGGGCTAGTTCAACCAAACATAAAAGCAATGGAGATTACAAAGGAACCCAACCAAAAATACAAGTACTTGTCCACACTTGAGACTTATAAGTTACCTGATTGAGAAATGCAACCCCATGTAGAGATTGCAGATCTCAAAATGCAACAGTGAACAGCAGAAAGAGGGAACCTAACTCCTTAGAAATGGAAATTGGCCAGATTTCCAAAGCCCCAGTGAAAATGAATAAGGAACAAAACAAAGACAAGAAAGGAGGACTTTGAGACAGGAACTTGAGCAGATAAACCTAAAAGCCTCATCCCTGCAAACCAGAAATAAGCATATAGCCCAATGTGAGGCTCACCTTAGCCTGACGCAGCTCAACAACCTCCAAGAAAAGCTGCTTTGTTATTTCTTCCAAAGCCTTCACCTCATCTTCCATCACCCGTATCTCTACAAAGATCATGTATCAAGAGAAGTATGTCAATTGGAAACACTGAATCACTCAGACATAAAGCAATCCTTGGTATCCAGCAATATGGAAAATCACAAGAGTGTATGAAAGTGCCGTAAAGCTATTGAGATGATTGAGGACTTCTGCTCTAAAATGAGGGTACTGTTCTTTTTGTGAAGAGATTACCACAACATTGTAAGCATGTCTAAAGAGAAGATATGGAGATCAGAGGAAAAGCCTTTGCCTGCAGAATCATCTCAGTGCTACCTCTGGGAGCCAGGAACATACACTATTAACTGAAGTCAGGCAGATGAAATGATTCTCCTAACAATACTCTACACTCGTTAGAAAAAACAAGCACCTTGTTCCCGCTCATCTTCTTGTGCAGTTCGTACCACTGTTCCCATCCACCGAGTCATAAATGACTTTGGGTCTCCTGGCTGTGCCCCCACCAAAACCAACAATCATGTGTTTACAAGCAACACTTGCACTTATATATCTATGATATTGCAGATAAAACTCCAAGGTGACACTTTGAAGATACAACTATTCTAACAGTCCCAAGTAAACCAACACAAACATGACAAGAATGAGAGTGGTCATAGCCTTGTGAGCAACATTCACAAAAAATCAGACCATCACTTAATCAACATTGACAGTGACTAGCTGTCACACTACTCCCCACCGTTGTCATCTGCTCCCAATGGTGGGTGTTGATAAGTATATCCTAATGGACTCAAAATGGGCAAATAATTATACAAAAATCTGTGTCCTGACTTTTTGTTGCGTTTCTGGAAGCAATGGGAAGATCATTCATTACACTGGCTATCACACAAGAGACATAGCTCATGTCAGTAGTATCCTCATTCAAGCTGCAATAGCCTTGTGAGGGTAAGTTTCACTTGAATTTTGATTGCCCTACAACACTTGTGCTTTTAGAATATTGAGATCTTCCATAGCATCAAATAGTTTGACATTCCTCACAAGTACAAATCAAGAACAAAATGTGGAGTGCATCAGTACAATCCAGTCAAAACCAGAGGGCTAACCTCTTGATACCCTCCAGTCAAACGTTGCAATTCAATCCGTGCCTGATTTATTTTCTTTTTCTTTGCTACCCCCATTTCCTGTGCATACATTAACCTCCTCTCAAGTGCAGAAATTTCAGATTCATCAATCTCTCTGTTCAACATGCCAATGAATATCTGTAAGCTTACACCTCAGATGGAACTCCCTTGTATGTCCTGGACAATGCCAAGGGTGTGACACTGCTGCCTTATCAACACTTCAGAAGTACCACTGGAATATAATGTTCAGTAAATCAAGGCAATTCAGAAACAATTCTCTAGAGCACGACTGAAGTATAAATTGCTGACAACCAGGAAGCAGATAGAAACAAATATGTTGTGATCTTAATGCAATCAAGAACCAGCATCTTCACCTGATAAAAAGTGTAAGATATCCATAGGGCAGATTGACAGCTCCAAAGCCAGCCAAGATTGCCATCAAGGAAACCCCAATGACTCCAACTCTGCTAACAAGTTGGGCCATTGTGAAAAAACCTGAACATTGGAAAGAGATGTTAGTCAGCAGAAGACATGCATGGCTGTGTTAAATACCTGCATGTCTACATCACAAGACTAGTTCATTTGCCCTGATACATGTGACCAACTTTTTTATGACCTATGCATATCATTGTGGAACTGCTCATCTCTTGCATTGCACAAGCGAATAAAGATCCCATACAGGAAAAAACAAGGATTGAAGCTGAAGTGAGATGAAAAGACCTTTGTCAGGAGAAAGCATTGGAAGGTGAATTCCCATGCGCCAAAAAGCATAAAGAAAAGCTGAAAGAAACAGCACAGCACTCAACATAGCCCTTTTCTGCCGAATCCCTGCAAACCACACCAATGGAAAATGGGGACACAAGTTAGATGTATCACAATGCCCAACTTTGCAGGCATGTGTATGTGGAGAATAGCTGACTGCAGAAAACATGGTAGGTCTGTCCAACCACTAAACAAACCACGTAGCATTAGTTTCCTGGGACATGTTTCTTCCCACACCACTACCACCCCCCTAAGTCACAAAAACACAAATGGCCTCACTTATGCATCAGCATCAAGAAAGTTCTTACAAGTCAATACCGATTCCACAACATAAAATCAGGAATTTCTCAATGGTTCTAGGGCTGTGAATTGGCTTAAGCTCACCATCATGGAAACAGAGACATTGACATACAAAAGAGTGCAGGAATTGAGTGGGAAAAATGATGGAATGACAATCAATGGAGCTGTGGGAATATTTAGGAAGCACACCATTATTGCGCAGCATGAGGTAGCAGTGGTAATAGGGCAATACAAAGACAAGGAGTGTGATGAGACAAAACAAGTCTATCTTCCAGTTTATCCTGCGCGCCCTGCCAGTTGTACCATGAGCAACATCAGTATCCCAGTCTCAAATTGTCACTTGTAGACTCCAATCCTTAAGGTAGCAAAATTTTGGAGACAAAGTTTCTCCAATCCACAAAACAGAGGCACCACTCCTCATGACCAAAAACTTTGAACCACTGTCTCTCTTAGTGTACATAGACACCCATCACTCTTCCTTTCATGCAACTTTGTCCCTTCATCCCTTTGAGCTTCCCTTCAATGTAAATGAGCATTGATTGTAGCATTAAACAGCAGATGCAAACATGCATGAATGATTGTAAGAAAATCAGGATGCAAAGACTGGCATCTAGTTCATAAAATGCTGTGATTTGTATTCATAAACCCCAATGCCAGATTTCTTGTTTTTGGAACTACATGCACAGTTTGGAGGAAATACTTACTGTTCAGATAGAACAGGAAGGATCTCAAATAGCACAAGTTGCAATAGATTGCACGAAAACGCAAATACAGCGCTGAATAGAATCTGCACCAGAACGCGTTTCTCCTCGTAGTCTTTGTATAGCTTCTTGTTCAAGAACCACAAGCCTATCCAGCCGAGGCCACCAATTGACCCGCTGACCAACAAACTTTCATAAATCACCAACCCTATCCCCATCTCTCTTATTTTTCTGGACCCTTTTCTACTACTTCACTTTGTCCGCAGATTGCACCATTTTATCCCTTCCCCTTGGGCTTCCCTCCCCTTGCTTGCTACAAATGAATGAGAGAGAGAGAGAGAGAGAGAGAGAGAGAGAGAGAGAGAGAGAGAGAGTAGCAACAATATCCCCTGTCGGACACACTACTGTGTGTTCCCGCTGTCTGACTGACGATGGGTTAATTAGCTCCACGGCATCTTCTTCCTCGAGAAGACCTTCATCTCTCATGGCATGGCCATATGACTTGACCTAAACTAAGTTTCTTCTCCTTCCATCATCCATGCAAAAACCTAAATCTATCTTACTACGCCTTCTCCAACAACAGATTTGATCTTCCAAGGGTTGTAACACCACATCCTCCGCTTCAAAAGAAACAATCTACAAGTGCTGGTTCCCACTCCTCGATGTGCTGATTCTGCTCTAGCTCCAGCTCCTTGTCCTCCTTGTAAATCCTATGGGTCAAAAGGATCATCCCGAGATCAATCACCATCTCCTACCACAGGTACAAATTCCTGGCGCTCACTCATGGAATGAAGAACACAATCTAAGAGGAACTTCTTCTTCTCTCTCTCTCGCTCTCTCTCCAATCTTCAAGCTCGTAGGTTCTTTTTGCGCCCCGTAGCTTCACCAGAGCACCAATCTTCAACCTCGTAGGTTCTTCTTTCACCCCGTATCTTCACTAGCGCAAGATGGAGAAAAGTATCCGAAAACCCTAATCAGATGAATCACCAAAAATCTCTAGAAACCGATCTGCTACAATAGCAACAATCATTGCTCCTGCTCCCGGTGCTGCTGCTGACATACATTGAGATTTGGCGACGCACAGCTAGCTCACTAAAAGCTGCTGTTGCTGCTGCAAGAGCGAACAAGCGACCCGTGGAAGCCATTTCCTTTCTTGGCAGCGGCGAAGAAGACACAGAAGCCGCTGACAGCCCACTTCCAACCCCAACGGAAATTCGTGAGCATAATTGCTCAATTATTGGATGCCAAAGACGTACGCAGCCCTAAAGAAAGCATTTCAAACTCACTTCTAAGGACCGGAAATGGACGTTCGGCCTATTTGTGGGTCATCAAGTCTAGGGCCAGGACTGAAGATGGACATTCGGCCTATAATTTGTGGGTTGTCAAGTCTAGGCTCAGGCTGACGACGGGACGATAGGCCTATTTTGCGTGGGTCATCAAACTGGGCTCAGGACCGAAGATGGACGTTTGGCCTATTTTTTGTGGGTCATCAGTTCCAGCCCTCTTTTTTGTTTTTATTGAGAGCTCCATAGGCAAGGACTACCTATTCAATAGGTACGCTGTGATTTTTAGAAGGGGTTGTGTGATGAAAAGCGAAGGGGGATGAAACCCTATTGGCCTTGGCACATGCACATCTAAGCCCCCCTGAAGCCCCTGCTCAGTGCTTTTGCCCCCAGTTTGCAAGGGGGCAAACTTCTCCCAAATAAGAAAACAAGGGCAAAAGTGGCACATCGTTTGTTTAGAGCACATGGTTGGCAGTTTCAGTCGCTGCAAGTTTAGGCAGGGCGTAAATACTGAGTTTTTAAAATTATGTATTTATTTATGAGGGGTAAATATTAAAAGTCTTTTTTTTTTATGATATTAAGGTTTTTTTTTTTCAAAATACTCAATTTTTGGGTTTAGTTTTTTTTTTTTTTTTTTTTTTCTTTTTTGGTTTTTTTTTTTTTTTGGTTTTTATTTTTTTTTTTTTTTTTTTTTGGCGTTGTCGGGGCCTGGCTGGATGCTTTTTTTTTTGTTTTTGTTTTTTTGTG
>Ga0116227_10016680_pt1 | contig 10476 bp, 9 predicted proteins | sample S1TSphgellanicum_FD_89693 | JGI IMG/M metagenome (GOLD analysis project Ga0116227, IMG submission 89693) | Host-associated microbial communities from peat moss isolated from Minnesota, USA - S1T2_Fb - Sphagnum magellanicum MG | ecosystem: Host-associated > Plants > Peat moss > Unclassified...
CGCTCTTCGCGCAGCCGGGCGGCGCGGAGATTGATGCGGTGGCACTCGGCTGCACGCATTACACGTTTTTGCTCCCCGAATTCGAGGCGCTGCGGCCGGACGTGGCGTGGTTCGACCCAGCACTACCGGTGGCGCGCCAGGGTTTGGCGGTGACGCGGGATTTTGCGGCTTCGCCGAGCGGGACCGATACGGCTTATTTCACTGCGGCGCTGTCGGATTTGGAAACAATGCGAGAAAAACTGGCGGCTTTCGGATTTGACGCGATCAGCCTTAGCTAGAGCCGGATGACATTAAGTACGATCATGCTCTAGCTTTATTTCTGAGGGAGATTCACGTTGTTGGTTCGCTCAACTGAGCGAACCGCAAACGATCGCGCTCTAACGTTCTTTCTCTTTATGGTATGAGAACGACGCGTTGATCATATCCAGCAGATGCCGCCCTGCCGTGGTCGGCGCGTATTTCGGCTTCTCGCCGGGGGCAAGGCAGGTCTCCAGGCATTCCACGGGCGCGTTGAAATCCGGGTCGAAGAAATAGGGGATGGAGTAGCGTTCCTTGCCCGAGATGTTCACGACGCGGTGCAGGGTGGAGGTGAAGACCCCGTTGGTCCAGCGCTCCATCATATCGCCGATATTCACAACAAAGCTGCCGGGGACCGGCGGCGCGTCGATCCATACGCCCGAGGCGTTGCGCACTTGCAGCCCGCCCGCATCGTCCTGCGCCAGCATGGTCAGGCAGCCGTAATCGGTATGCGCGCCGGCGCCGATTTGCGCCTCGGTGATATGGCCTTTTTGCGGCGGGTAGTGCAGCGGGCCGAGCGTGGTCATCGGCGCGTCCAGCCAGCCATCGAAATAATTCGCACCCACGCCAAGCGCTGCGGCAAACGCTTGGAGGAGTTTGCGGCCCAAGGCCTCCATCGCCGCGTAATATTCCTCCATCACCTCGCGCCAGCCGGGCAGGTCCGGCCATTGGTTGGGGCCATGCAGCGGGGTGCCGGCGCGTACCAGCGGATGGTCCGGCCCCAGATCGCGGCCGATTTTGACACCTTCCTTCAAATCCCCGGTTTCTTTCTGCTTGGCGGGGTCAAGGTTTTCGCCGCCGACCATAAACCAGCCGCGATGGCAGCTCGATTTCTCGATGGCGATTTCCGCTTTTTTCGCGTTAGGCTGGGCAAAGAAACGAGCGGCCTCGGCATAGACCCGAGCGATCAGCGCCTCCGGCACGCCGTGATTCACGACGTAGAAAAACCCGATATGACGGCAGGCATCGCCGATTTTTTTCACGATCTCGGCCTGCGCCGCAGCGTCGCCATGCAGGAGCGGGGCGATGTCGATCACCGGAATTTCGTCCAGCGAGACTTTCCCCGCCATTAATCCTGGGTCGAGTTGTATGATGTCGGACATGGCCATAATGCTAGCCGCATCGCGGCCCGGCATCCAGGGGGTTATGTGGGACAGAGCTATCTATTGGGGATCGATCTTGGGGCGGGAAGCCTGAAGGCGACGGTGATGACTGATACCGGCATGGTGGCAGGCGAGGGCAGCCACAAGATTACGACCTCCGTTCCGCATTTCGGCTGGTCCGAGCAAGACCCGACAGAATGGTTCGCCGCCCTTTGCGCGGCGGTGCCGCACGCCATTGCGGCGGCGGGGATCGAGGCAGGAGACATCTCCGGCATCGGCATTTCAGCCGGCGCCCATATTCCGGTTCTGACGGACGAACACGGCACGGTGCTGCGGCCCGCGATCATGTGGAACGACCAGCGCAGTGCCGCGCAGGCGGCAGCGCTGCATGCGGCGGCGGGCGCGCAGATCATCGCCGCCTCGCTCAACCGGGTGAACCCGACCTGGACGCTAGCGATGCTGGCCTGGCTGCGGGAGAACGAGCCGGACGTGTTCGCCCGGGCGCGGCGGCTTTATCTGGCGAAGGATTTTTTACGTTTTTGCCTGACCGGCACCTGGGAAACGGATTTCTCCGATGCCGTGGGCGCGCTGCTGGCGGATCACGCGACCAAGGAATGGTCCCCCGCGCTGGCCGCGTTGGTGGGATGGGACATGGCGCGCCTGCCGCCGATTGTGAAACCGGACCATGTTGTGGGCGGGGTGACGCAGGCCGCCGCCGCGCGCACGGGCCTCGCGGCGGGCACGAAAGTGGTCTGCGGGTCGAATGACACGACCGTGGAGTTCTTCGGCGTGGGCGGAAACTGGCCCGGGATTGGCGGGGTGAAGCTTGCCACGGCCGGGGTGCTCTATCTCGCCACAGAGGGGCCGAGCGTGAATCCGCCGATCTCCTGCTACCCGCATATCATCGACGGGATGTTCTACACAGCGACAGGTACGAATTCCTGTGCCTCAGCGCATCGGTGGCTGCGCGATGCCATGTTCGCAGAAGGCGGGTTCGAGGCGATGGACGCGCTGGCCGCAGGCATTGCGCAGGGCGCGGATGGCTTGCTGTTCCATCCTTATTTGCAGGGCGAACGCGCTCCCTATTGGGACCCTTTGCTGCGGGCGGATTTCATCGGGCTGACCATTTCCCATAACAAGGCGCATTTTGCCCGTGCCTTGTATGAGGGAATCGCTTTTTCCATTCGCGATCTGCTGGAGGCTGCGCGCGGGCTGGGGCTGGAATTCGGCACGATACGGCTGATGGGCGGCGGCGCGCGGAGCGAAACCTGGCGGCAGATTATCGCGGATGTGACGGGGCTGACGATCGAGCGGACAGAATCCGCCGACGCCTCCTTCGGCGCGGCATTGGTCGCGGGCATGGGTGTCGGCGTTTTCGCCTCGCCGGAGGATGCGGTGGCGCGCTGCGTGCGGCTGCTGGATACGACGGATCCGGATCAAGCGGCGCATCGTTTTTACGGTAAGCTGTTTGGCATTTACAAAGACGCGCAGGCGGCGCTGGCAGATATAAACCACCGCCTGCATGCCTTAAGTTCGGTGTAAGGCCGCTATTCCGCCGCCTGCTTTACCCCGGCAAGCTTCATCTTCTCATCATCCGGGTTCACCGGGGATGGCGGGATTTTTCCCTTGGGTCCTGGATCGGCGATATAGTCGAATGGCGGATTGTTCCATGGCCCGCGCGCATCTTCGCCCTGGCTGAGATTGAAGACGATATTCACCGTATCGTCCGGCTGAATGTTTCCGAAGAACGGATCGTCGAGCTTGTCCATCGCATCGAGCGCTTTCATGAACATATTGGCATGGGTGATCTCGCGCGTGAGCAGATGGGTCAGCGCCTCGATCGTGCCCTTGTCTTCCGTGCGCTTGATCAGCGCCTCGTAGGTCTGCCGTGCGCCCGCTTCAGAGGCGATGTTCGCGCGCAGATCGCGCACGACATTGCCGCCTTCATTGATATAGGCGGCGGTCCAGCAGGCGCCGTGGCTGTCGATGAAATGCGGGCCGATGCCTTTCATGGCGAAAAGCGGCGCTTCGTAGACTTTGGTCTGATCGATCTTGGAGGTGTGCTGGGCGATCAGCTTGCCGACCATTTCGAGATGATTGAATTCCTCGATCGCGATATCCTGAAGCATGTCGCGGATCGCGGCGTTCTCGACGTGAAAGGATTGCACCCAGTATTGTAATGCCGCGGTAAGTTCACCCGTGGCGCCGCCGAATTGTTCGAGCAGATATTGCCCAAACTGCGCATCCGGCGTGCCGACATTCACGGGCCGGAATAATTCCTTGCGGTGATAGAACATTTTGTTTCCCCTCGGTTGTGGCCTCAGGCCGACATGGGGAAGCGGCTGTGTTCAAAACAACCAGGCTGCGCGTAATGAAACTCGGTTTAACCTGTTATTTAGTATCATCGATCACGTAAGCCGAGGTCAGACCGCCATCGATCGTATAGGCTGAACCGGTGATGAAGCTTGCTTCATCTGATGCAAGAAACGCCACGAGATTTGCGATTTCCTCGGGCTGGGCAAGCCTTCCCATCGGCAGATATTTGCGCCGCAAGAGCCAGGCTGCTTCATCGGCCATGAAACTTTGCACCAGCGGCGTGGCGGTCGGGCCTGGGCAGATCGCGACGGCGCGGAGTTTTTGCCGTGCATACATGATCGCGATTTCCCGCGTCATCGAAAGCACCCCGCCTTTCGCGGCGGTATAGGCGATTTGCGGAAAGGCCGAGCCGACCAGGGCTACAATCGAGGCGTTGTTCACGATCACGCCATTGCTGGATCGCAATAAATACGGAATGCCGGTTTTGCAGCAGAGGAAGACCGAGGTGAGATTGACCGCGATGGTGCGTTCCCAGACCGCCAGCGCGGTCTCCACCGGGCCGTCATCGCCGGACAGGCAGACGCCCGCATTGTTGAAAAGGATGTCGATGCCGCCGGCGTGTTTTGCACCTTGCGCGAATACGGCCGTGCAGCTTTCTTCATGGGTAAGGTCGCCGATCACGGGGACGGCCTGCCCGCCGGCTTGCGTGACCGCATGGGCCGTTTCCTCGGCGGCGGCGGCGCTGATGTCGCAGGCGATGATGAATGCACCTTCCGCGGCGCATTTCAGCGCGGTGGCGCGCCCGATGGCGCCGCCCGCGCCGGTGATGAAGGTGCGCTTGCCGGTCAGACGCATGCGAGAATCCTTTGCAGCTGAGCCACCAGATCGCCCGCATCCGGCGCGAAGCTGCCGTCGAATGCGGCGGAGCCGACGGTGAAGGCATCCGCCCCTGCGGCTTTCAGCGCCGCGATGCGCGCCGGGCTATCGACGCCGCCGGCGCAGATGAGCGTTTTGCCCCCGCAGCCGCGCCGCGCGGCGCGCACCAGTTCCAGCGGCTCCGCCTCGGTCGCGCGATAGGCGAGCAAATCCACCCCCGCGCAGCCTTGCGCCATGAAGGCGGCGGTTTGCGCCTCGATCAGCGCCGCATCGCCGCCGAGCACGGTGGGATGGCCGGTGGGAAGGCCGGGAAACGGGTAATATTCGACCGCGCTACCCGTGAGGATGTCCAGCGTGTCCGAGACCTGCGTGCCGCCCAACAGCCGGTCCACGCCGATTTCAACGCCCATGCGGGCCGAGTTGAGCGCCGCCTCCGGGGAGGTTGCCACGACTTCGAGATAGCTGGTGGCGCCCAGCGCCTTGATGCCGGCATTCAGCGCGCGCAGGGTTGGCGTGTCGACCCCGATATCCTTGAAGCCGATATGGGTGAGGCCAAGCGGGGCGATCCGGGCCAGAACCTCCAGGCAATCGCGTACCGTGCGGTCTTGCCTGGTCAGCATGAAAATAAAGTTCAAAGGCGACCCCCGGACTATTCCAATGCGGTTTTCTCATTGCTGAAGGGGCGGGGCAATGACCGTGAGGTACAATTTTTTCTGCTGGCGCATAAATGGCAACTCAACAGCGTGATGCAGGGCGGCGGCGGCGGCCAAAGGGGCGAGCAGGGCGAAAGGCAGCCATAGGGCGGTGAAGGCCGCGGCCCGACCATATGCCAGCGGGGCGAGGAGCAAAGCGAGGCCACGCTGGACGGGCTCGTTGACGAGGTAGAGCGGGTAGGAGAGGGCGCCGAGATATTGCAGCGGTCTGGCCGCCAGAACGGAACCGAATGGTTTTTCCTGCGCCAGCATGGCCAGCGCCCAAAGGAGCGGCACCAGTGCCTTTTCGGGACCGGAGAGCCATCCGAGGCAACAGGTAATGCAAAGGCAGACCGCGAACACAAAGCGTCCGCCGCCGCGCAGCCAGACCGCGCTGGCCAGCCCGAGCGCGAAAAATGGCGCGGCGTCCGGCAGAAAGGCGCGGCTGAATTGCCAGAGGGGCGGCAGGGGGATGAGGTGATAGAAGACGCCGAGCGCCAGCAGCCCGAAGGCCAGCGGGGCCAGCCGCTTTGGCGCAAGCAGGCCGATCAGGACGTAGAACTGCCATTCGGTGGAGAGGCTCCAGGCGGGGCCGAGCAAGGTGACATAGGCATAGGGCAGCGCGCCTTGCGGTATGAGACCTTGGATGAGCAGCAGATGCGCCGCCAGATGCCAGAGCAGAAAGGGCGGCAATGCGGCTTCCCAGATATCGCGGCCGGCATGGCCCACCCATGGCATGGCGCGCAACGGGTCGCCCGCCGCCAGCAATATCGTGCTGAGCGCCAGCGCCAAAAAATACACCGGCAGCAGCCGCCGCGCCCGGGCCGCCATGAACGGCAGGAATTCGCCCTGGAAACGCTCGACCGACTGGATCAGCACCAGCCCGCTCAAACAGAAGAACAAATCGACCGCAGCCTCGCCATGGACGAAGGGCGCGCAGACCCAGAGCGGCAACGCGGTGAAGGGCAAAGCGTGGCCCAGCATCACGTAAACCGCGAGAAGCCCTCTAAGCCCGTCCATGCGCGGCAATCGTTGCACAATAGCAACTTATCCGCGAAATTCCGCCCAGCCAAGGGGCGCGGTTTACGCGCCGACCAAAGCGCGGGCGAATTCTGCCGCGTCGAACTCCCGCAGATCCGCCAGCTGTTCGCCGGTGCCCACCGCATGGATCGGCAGGCCGAATTTTTCGGCAAGTGCCACGACAATGCCACCGCGGGCGGAGCCGTCCAGTTTGGTCACGATGAGGCCGGTCAGGTCCACCATGTCCTTGAAAATACCCACCTGGGTCACGGCGTTCTGGCCGGTGGTGGCGTCCAGGGTGAGCAGCACCGCGTGCGGCGCGCTGGGGTCCAGCTTGCGGATGACGCGGATGATCTTCCGCAACTCCTCCATCAGCGCGGTTTTGTTGTGCAGCCGCCCGGCCGTGTCGATCAGCAGCACATCCGCGCCGGTTTTCTGCGCGCGGGAGAGCGCGTCATGCGCGAGCGATGCGGCGTCCGTATTGGCGGGCGCTGTCACCACCTCGGCATTCGCGCGCGTGCCCCAGACCTGCAGCTGTTCCACGGCGGCGGCGCGGAACGTATCGCCCGCGGCGAGCATGGGGGTGAGGCCAGCTTCGCGGTAGCGCGCGGCGAGCTTGCCGATCGTTGTGGTTTTCCCAGCACCGTTCACGCCGACCATGAGGACGACATAGGGTTTGCGCGACGCATCCGGTACCAGTGGCGACGCGACGGGGGCGAGGATTTTGGCGATTTCGGCGGCGAGGGTCTCGCGGATTTCATCATCGCTCACCTCCTTGCCAAAACGGGTGCTGCGGAAATTCTCGATGATCCGCGCGGCCACTGCAGCGCCCAGATCGGCGGCGATCAGCTGGTCCTCCAGCTCGGCCAGCGCTTCGTCATCCAGCTTGCGCTTGGTAAAGGTGGCGGTGATGTTCTCTGTGAGCCGAGCGGCGCTGCGCGAGAGGCCGGATTTGAGCCGGGAGAAAAAATCCGAGACAGCCATTAATTCAGCTCCGGCAGGGTGCCCGAAAAGGCGGTGACGGCGGCCCCGCGCATCATCACCGGGTCGTTCGCGCCGCCCGCCCAGCGGATCAGGAGCTCGCCGCCCTCCATGACGACCGTGACAGGGCCGGAGGTCAGCCCGCGCCGTTGCGCATTCACCACCGCCGCGCAGGCGCCGCTGCCGCAGGCAAGGGTGAGCCCCGCGCCGCGCTCCCAAACCCGCAGGCGGATGCGCGACGGGCTTTCGATCCGCGCGAAGCCGATATTCGCCCGGTCCGGAAACATTCGGTTTTTCTCCAAAATCGGACCGATGCTCTCGATGGGCATTTGCAGATCTTCCACGAAAAAAGTGGCGTGCGGGTTGCCCATGGAGCAAGCGGCCGGGTCCGCCACCGGGCCCATTGCGAGGTTGAGGTGCAGCGTATCCGCTGGCCCCGCCAGGGGTATTTCCGCCCAGTCCAGCAGCGGCGCGCCCATATTCACCTCCACCAGGCCAGGTCCCATAATTTCGGCGCGCAGCAGGCCGGAAATGGTGCGGATGGCAACATGGCGCGCTCCTGTCTCCTCCGCCAGCAAGGCGGCGACGCAACGTGTGGCATTGCCGCAGGCCCCGGCCTCGGAGCCATCCGCATTCAAAATCCGCATGAACACATCCGCACCATCCTCGTCCGGTTCCAAAATTACCAGCTGGTCGCAGCCTACGCCCAGATGGCGGTCCGCAATCCGGCGGGTGATGGCGGGGGCCAGGTTGAGGGCTGCGGGCCGCCCGTCCAGCACCACAAAATCATTGCCCGCGCCATGCATTTTTAAAAACGGTATCGACATGGGGGTTAACTAGCGCGCGGGGCCGGTTTGCTCAAATGGCGGCGTCCCGCTTTCCGCATCCGCCAGAAAACCGGGCAATTACAATGCTTCCACGATTCAGGCTGGCTTGTTGCGTTGGGGTTGCGCCAGGGCGGCCCCGCCCCAAGCTCATTGTAACGTATGAACAGGTCAGGGGAGCATATGCGGCGCAGCATCTGGATTCGAGTTCTGTTTCCGATTGTCGTCATCGTGCTGCTCCTGGTGATCTTTTGGAACTGGGACTGGTTCATCCCTGTCGTCGATTCGCAGGCCTCAGCGGCGTTGGGCCGGAAAGTGACGATGCAGCATCTGCATGTGGGCCTCGGCCGCACGACCACCGTGACGGCAAGCGGCATCACCATCGCAGACCCGCAGGACTTCCCCACCGCGGACCCGCCTTTGGCCACCATCGACAAGCTCGCGGTGAGCGTTGATGTGGTCGATTATATCGCGCACCGCGTCTTGTCGGTCACACGGATCGAGGTCGATCATCCGGTGGCGGCGGTTCGCCAGCTGCCCGATGGCCGCAATAATTACTCGCTGAAATCAAGCTCCAGCGGCACCAGCAGCAACCCGCCGAAGCTGGGCGAGCTGGTCATCAATAATGGCACGGCCAGCGTGGTGATGCCGTTGCTGAAGACGGATTTCAACCTTGCGATCCAGACGCGCGATGCGCCGCCGGATGCAAAACTGTTCAGCGGCGGCGAGATTGTGGTGGACGCGCACGGGACTTACGACAATGCGCCGATCACGGGCCGGTTCATCGGCGGGGCGCTGCTCTCGCTGCGCGATCCTTCCATCCCCTATCCGGTGGATTTGCACGTGCAGAACGGCACGACGCTGGCGAGCCTTGTCGGCACGGTGGAGGACCCGGAAAATTTCGGCGGGGCGCGGCTGCGGCTTTCTTTCTCGGGCCAAAATATGGCCAATCTCTATCAGCTGACCGGTGTGCCAATTCCCGCGACGCCGCCTTTCAGCCTGACGGGCGATCTGGATTACTCGCAGAAAGCCTTCCGCTTCGAGCATTTCGCCGGACGGGTCGGATCTTCGGACCTGGAGGGGACGATCACCGAGGCGCCGGGCTCACCGCGCCGGATGGTGACGGCGGATCTCACCTCCCGGCAGGTGGACCTTACCGATTTGGCGGGTTTTCTGGGCGGCACGCCGGGCAAGGCGACGACGCCGGGGCAGAACGCGGCGACCCGCTCTCAGGTGGCAGCAGCAAATGCCAGCCCGACTCTTCTGCCGGATACGAAATTCAATTTGCCGGAGATCAATGTCGCGAATGTGGATTTGCGTTATCGCGGCGAGCACATCATCAACCGAGATGTGCCGCTGGATAATGTGCTGGTGCATCTCACCATCGAGAATGGGCGGATTACCGTTGATCCGTTGAATTTCGCCGTGGGCACAGGGACCATTGCGAGCGATTTCGACCTGAACCCGGTGGATGGGGTGTTACGTACCAAGGCGAATATCGATTTTCGCAAGCTGCAACTCTCCCGGCTGATGGCGGCCACGCATAGTTTTGCGGGGGACGGCACGGTGGGCGGCTCGGCCTATCTGACCGGTACCGGCAATTCGGTGGCGCAAATCCTGGGCGGCGGCAACGGCCATGCCTCGCTCTATTTGCAGAACGGGGCGGATGTCAGCGCGCTGCTGGTCGATCTGGCCGGGTTGCAGGTGGGCGATGCCGTACTCTCCGCCCTCGGGATTCCGAACAAGACAACGATTCAGTGCCTCGTATCGGATTTTGGCCTGACCGATGGGCTGGTCGATACCAAGACGTTTCTGCTGGCCACGAAAGAGGCGAATATTCTGGGGTCGGGGACGGTCAATCTTTCCACTGAGAAGCTCGACCTCGCTTTATGGACGGAGGCGACGCATTTTTCGATCGGCTCACTTTCCACACCGATCAATATTCATGGAACGCTGAAGAATCCCAGCATATTGCCCGCGGCCGGGCCGCTGGCCGAGCGCGCCGGGCCGGCGATTGCGCTGGGGGTGCTGTTTCCGCCGCTGGCGATTTTACCGACGATCCGGCTTGGGCTGGGCGATAAGAATGCCTGCGCGGATACGATCATGGCGCTGCATGAAGGCCAGCCGCATAATCCGAAATAAAAAATCCGGGGGTCTGGGGCCTTCCGGCCCCAGCTTGTCCAGGGCAGAGCCATGGCTTTCTTAACCCTTTTTAATGCCCCGCATTATTCCCCGAGAAGTCGGGTGCCAGCCCGGATGCCGCAAGCTGTCCAGCGAGTTCCGATTTAAGCTTGGAGAGACCGGCCTCGGACGTGCTTTCTGCCCGCGCCACCAGCACGGCCTGGGTGTTGGAGGCTCGCAGCAACC
>Ga0116227_10016681_pt1 | contig 10476 bp, 6 predicted proteins | sample S1TSphgellanicum_FD_89693 | JGI IMG/M metagenome (GOLD analysis project Ga0116227, IMG submission 89693) | Host-associated microbial communities from peat moss isolated from Minnesota, USA - S1T2_Fb - Sphagnum magellanicum MG | ecosystem: Host-associated > Plants > Peat moss > Unclassified...
ATTTATAGATCAACCAGTGTAATTTGGTAAACATTCGCGGGTAAAGAATGTTATGACAAGGTGCTAAATGAAGAATTTTAAAGAATTTTAATGTGCAAAATGAAGAATGTCATAACTATGTTTTTTCATGAAAGGAAAAATGTAAGAATATCAATGGCTTAGTCCTAGTGACTCAAAGATAACTAAAATCAATTTTTTGTGTAGGCTTGTATCAAGATTGACTAAAATAATCTTACACAAAACCTCTGGTCTCTTCCCCTATATGTAACCATTGGTTAGCCCATTGAACAACCTAAATATGTCTTTCATATTGAAAAGGGTTTCTAACATCCCATTGAACCAAAGGGCATAATGTTGGTGAAGAACCAAAACAATTTGCACAAAACTACTTTTGCAATAATTATCAAGCCCATGATCTATTACAAAAAACAACTTATCTGATTTTGGACAATCCACCTACCATACATTTTAAATAATCTTGGTTGTATAGTGTAGTGACAACTTGTTAGGCCTCTCCAACAAGTTTATTGCAAAAGTACACCCTGCATTTTTTGTTACAAAATATTTCACCTTATCAATTACTTTAGGTTGCACCTCTAGGGTTCCAATGGCCTACACATGAACTCATTGCACCATATGGGTAGTTAGTTAGACAACATCAAAATCATTGCTTGTAGCTAGTCTATCAAAAATGTCTTTTAAAATCATGAACAAATTATTAATAAAAAATGTCAAAAAGTTGGGTTTAAAGTCTAGACTACAAGACTTTTGCCACTCACAACACACTTGAAGCACTATAATTGGAAAGTGCCATGAATTGACATGCAAAGAAATTCATCTTATAAACAAATAAAATGATAGCAAGTTTTATAAGCCATTCACATGTAGTTCCCAAGCATGAACAACAATGATTAATTCATGCAACATTTCTTGTTCCTTTAGCAGTTCTAAACAAAACATCAAGGTTTAAGGGTTTAGGGAATTTAACATCAAAAGAGAATAATCACAATGAATGACTAGTCATAGCAAATTTGTATTAAAAACCAATTTGAATGAACCTACAATGAATACAATTGGTTAACTCAAAAAGTTCCATGGGCACAAATAGGCATGATTGGTGTGTGACATGTATTTGTAAACATTAGAAACCGGTTCAAAATATCTTCCAGAAAGTTTAACTTTAGAGACATTAACACATTGTTATCATAGTTTGCTATAAGTGCCACATTTATCTACAAGAAGGACCAATGGAAGAAAAACATTCATGGATTATTTTCAAAGCTATTTTGTGACTTCAGAAAAATACTTGAGCATTATGCAATGAAAGACAATGGATATGGGAACAACGTAACAAATCAAAGAAAATAAAAGGAGGGAAAAAAATCAAGTAAGGAAAACATTTACAACATTGATTGTAGTTGAAAGATTGGCTGAAAGGGAACTTGCAAAACAACAACAAGCTAGTTTAATTGTTGCTTGGTCATCCATAGTACTTAGAGAAGTAGGGGACAAATTTCACTATTTTAAAAGGAGGTATATGAACTCACCTTCTTGATACATTAGTGTGAACCTTGGTTTGACAACAAAAGTGTAAAATTAGGCCCAAAAATGAACCAAGGCTCAAATGAAAGTGAGAAGGGGAGTTGTAGCATCCCGACAACAACCTCAAACATGTAACTAAAGTTAGAAGAGTTGGGGGGGTGAGGTGGGTTGATGTTCAATGAAATATAACATGAAGATGAAATACAACAAGAGGTTGGGCTGAAAATGAATAAAAAAGATCAAGAAAATGATTCCTAAAAAGGAACAAGAGGATTAAAAGGAGGAATAACAATTGTTAAAGATGAATAAGAAGATTATGAAAACAAGTGTAGTTGCTGAAGATGAACAAGATCAGGATCAAGAATAACACTAATTGTTGAAGATGAATAAGTGGATTAGGAGGAGTAATAGTTGTGATAGGTTCAAATCATGGAGGGACGATGAGCAAAAAGATGAAGAGGAGTAGCAATTGTGAGAGGTTTGAACCATGGAGAGAGGATGAACCAGAATATTAGGAAAAATTGTAGTTGTGAAAGGTTTGAATTAGGGGAAAAGGATGAATAAGAAGATCATAAGGAACAACAATTGTGAGAGGTTTGAACCAAGGGAAGAGGAAAATAAGAAGGAATAACACCAATGGAACAACAAAAACATGAAGAAGGTCGTTAGGTGAGGAGCAGTGAAAGGTTTGAATTAGGGAGAGACGAATTTGTTTCAAAACTAGGAAGAACAATAGTGAAAAACACATGTTAAAAATGTTCAAGAACATTAAAAGGAGAACCTTCAAAGGTTTGAACTAAGAAAGGATGCACAAGAATAATAGTTGTTGTTGAGGAGCACAAGTAAAAAACACTAGGAGAGGAACTTGTTGAACTCCAAGAGGAACACTATGATCATTAAAAACAAATCACGTTGGTGAATGCCAACATTTACACACATAGACAACCTAGAATTAGTTTAAATCTTCAAAAAAACTAGGAAGATGCACCTAACTGTACTTTTAGGAAAACATGCATTGAACACATTCCAAAAACACAAAAAGAACTTTCAAAAGCCATATCTTTTGTGTTTGTAGTTCAAATCTAACGATCTAAAGGGCAGTAGGTGTGTCACAAGCTCTTCTATAATCCATGTTTGGACCCCAAAGGCAATTGAAGTCTATTGAGATCACAACATTTGTCTGACCTTTTAATTTGACCTTTTAAGTGTACTATGATTGACCTCTTTATGTTATTAGTATTTTTTTGGGACAAATTTTGTTATTTTTTGACCAAATTTGTATTTTTTTCTAGTATAAATTTTTTTAGTATAAAGTTGCCAAACTTCCAATATCAAAAAATTGGAAAAAAAATGGTTATTATAGGCTAATTTCTACCATTTTTCAAATTCAATTAAAAACATAAACAAGTTATAATAAATTTAGTAAAACCCTATATATATAAACAAGGATGGAAATCCATCTACAAAAAATATAAGGCATGTATAAGCAAATGTGAACACATGAAAGGAAAACCAAAGCAATCATAATAGTAGTAATGAAGTGTAAGATGTAGTGTTAAAAAAACATGCTCTATCACAAATCAATTAATGATGGAGGTGCATTAGCTGGTATGTGTGGAAGAGATGAAAATTTATGATTAAGTGTGGCTACCCATTGAAAAATCGTGATGGCTTGCACATGTTGAAGGGCTATCGACATTTGTTGCTTATAATAAGATATAAACATCAAAGGTACCAAGGAGGTCTATTGATGGCAAGTTATATTAGCATGTACATAAGAAGATAGAAAAAAATAAAAAAGAGGATAGAAACAATCGTAGGTCTTTATGGCAAGGGGAATGAAATCATTTCTTGGCATTCGTTTTGTGTAGAATAATGTTTTGTCTTTAGAATCAACTGTTGTTCGATGCGTTGTTGTCATTAAAGCTTAGTGCACCAAACCTGTATGAGTCGGATCAACAATGACAACATCTGCCAAGGTTCAAAACTTGTTTTTGGTGATGACAATATCCACTCGTTTCCATGTATGGCGAAGAAAAAGGTGGGAAACCTCTCTTTGTATGTGAGCTCCACTTTCTAACATGATAGTTGCAATTGTATTTCAAAATGTATCATGGATTGTAGTGTCTTCACCCCCACACAGGCAATGTAACAAATGGATTCCCAAATCATTGATGGTATGATCACATTGACATCATGAAAAATGTGGAATTGTACGATGTGATATACCGAGACAAATACACAATGTTGGAAGAAAATGGGCGGAGGAAGTGCTAGGATGAGCTAATAACCAAGCCCTTGCTATTGGGCTTACATAGGAACGGATATGTGCTCTCACTATGTTCAAAGGAGCATTTGCTAAAAGCGAAGTAAATTTTTATTCATGTAATTGATCCAACAAGGAAGATTGCAATTGAGGATAAAATTACACCATTAAACTCTCCAAAAAAAACAAGACATGTGATCGAATAATAACATGAAGACCTCTGATAACATTGCATGAATATCTCGTAATGCTACCTAAATAAAAAAAATATTAGTCTTTACATCAAGAAAAGTAGGGTGATCAACTTGCTACAAATGAGAGACTAGCAAAGGTCCCCGTCTCCAGATTGACAACATATGGATTTGTAATTTTGGGTGAGTACCTAGTCAACCAAGAAGCCCATTAAAGGAACCCCCCGGTCTAAATACGGATTCGAACCCTGAACTTACCGACCCTGCTAAAGTGCCTCGGACCTAACCACAAGGCTATGACGATTTCTTTTTCTCTTCGTGTGAGACGAAAGGAAGCCGAAAGGGAGAGAAAGAGAGAGAGAGAGCGCCTTGTTTCTCAGTGAAGAAAATGGCGATGGCGGAAGGAGTGGCGAACGAGGTTGTCATCGGGAATGCGGAGGATTCATGTCCTCCATCGCACAGACGCATCCACTGCATTGTCAAGCTCGGTATGATGAGTTTCCTCACCTTTTTTCCCCACTATCATGTTTTTAATACCTTTGATTGATTGTGTGTTTCATAAACACATCCTTCTCGTCTGCGGTGTGACCACAAAGCAGGAGCGAAGCAGCAAACTTCTTTAAGTTTAGCGAATTTTTTCAGTATGTTTGGTTTTTGGTTTGCTGAATTTTGTGTTTCAGGGCTTTTTTATAGGAGGAGCAGCGATTACGCAGAAAACAGAACTGGAAACAATCAACGAATCCATTTTGGCTATTACAGCTTTGCAACTGCGGGAGGCAATGGGGATGCGTTCCCCTTTTGTGAAAATGGATTGGAGCCGTGGAAACAGTAGTGCTAAGGATGTGAACATGCAAATTTTATCGCTTGCTGCCGTTGAGCGACACTTGGATTTTCCCAATGCGTTCGTTGTGGTTCATGGAGCAGGTTCATGAGTCTCTGTTTTCTCGTGTTCTTTTCGGATTTTTTTCTTTTCCTTCCTTCCTCACCACAAACACAAATATTTCTGCTTTCATGTGTCACGCATCATTGGATTCAAGTGTGGGCAGTGAAAAAGAAAGAACTGCTGGGCCGAATACTCACATAAAGCTGCCTTCTCCTGACCAGCCTTGTAGTACAGAGAGAATTATTGGAGAATTGCCATTCTGCTGTCATGTTCTTATGTCTGAAAGTTGAAAAAGTTTCTTGCAGGTTCCTTTGGGCATTTTCAAGCTAGCAGATCTGGTGTGCAAAGAGGCGACCTGAATGCTCCTCTTGTGAAGGCGGGTTTGGTGGCCACCCGCATTTCTGTATGTATCTGTCCTGACTCTTAATCGGTCTGCCTGATAAAGTTCATGCTCCTCCTTGCTCTTGTCTCTCTGATGTTCACTCTTCCTTTGTTGAAACGTGTGAGAAATATGTCTTACTTGACAGGAAGTGGTACAACCTGGACACAGACAGGTTCATCCTCGAAATGTTGTGGCACTTAATTGAGAACATTTCTTTCCCTGTTTTTGGGTTGTGCAGGTGACCAAGTTGAATCATGAGGTAGTACGGCACTTTGCATCGGGTAGGATTAATTTTCTTTCTGCTCTTTTGTTGCACATGATGGTCATAATGAGGAACTAAAGGATGCAAAAAGAGCAGCCAGCAATGGCCTCAACAAACTGCATGCCTGTAAGAGGCATGGAAGGGATATTGGAAATAGCAGTCCCAACTGGATAGTGACAACAATAGCAAGCTTCTGCCAAGTGCTGTTCCACAATGTCACCTAAATATTTGTGTTGCCTTTTGGAGCTGCAAAAAGGCACAGCTCTCTGCTATATTTCTTTCTCATCAGAATACTTGTGGAAACACCTTGGACTGTTGAGAGGACCACATGTCAACTATCCTGAAAGGGTCATAGAATCATCTTGTTGTAGTTAGTAGCCCTGACCTCAATACCACTGATTGTTTTGTGATAAGCATGTACATAGTTATTTGGTTGTCTATTGTGGTACGAATGGGTTCAATGGTTCAACTACTGACAAGTAGTTGAACCCTATTCTATGCCAAATACTACCAACAATAGTACATGATTATGATTGCTTCACTGATGTGTTGATGAGGAAAGTTGTTGAATTGCTTCTGTATCCCTGCTCTGTGATCAACTTGTAAATTGCTGAGAAAGAAGATCTTGGGTGCTGATTTGTGCTTTTGCTGTGACAGAGGGCATTCCAGCTGTTGGAATTTCACCTTTGTCTGCTGGTTGGTGCACTAAGAAAAAAAATGTAAACATTGAACATTATTTAAGACCTGATTTGGCCATCACCTTCCATCCAAAACTGAAAGGGTCATTCTAATCTCAAATTGTAAATTTTTGGCCTACATAATGAAAACATTTTCAGTCATGATGTTCTCCCCCATGAAGTCTGTTCCTTCTGTAGACTTTGAAGCTCACTTGGCTCCTCATTTCTCATCTATCTTATGTATGTTTGATGGTGCAACTTGCATTTGTGCAGTTCAAAGAAGATGATATGACGGCAGTGGAATGTACTGTCAATGCAGGTTTCATTCCTGTATGTCCATTCCTGCCTGCATCTCTATCTAGCATTTAGGGGAGTTTGAGTAAGAATCACACCACTGCTGATTTAGTGGATTTGGGAGTAGCAGCAGATTAGTGCTATGATAGTGTGTATAAGGACCAAAATCATTCCTGACTTTATGTCAAGTTGTTGGTACACGATCAACAATATGCACTTTAGCTCCCTTTTCTTATTATCTGTGTGAATTGCCTTTTGAAACTTACAGGTGGTGCATGGAGATGGAGTGCTTGACTCTGCTGAGGTCAGAAACCACTTGGAAAATATCCTTTTAAGTCTTAGTTTCCAAGACTCACTTGGCTACTACTGTATGACACTAATGCAAAGAAGTGGAAACTTAAAGCTGGTCTCCTCAAGCTCTCTAACAGGATTTGGATTGCATGGTTTTGGCAGGTGATTAGGTTTTGGTTTAGTAATAGTGAAGTTAGAACTTCACAAGGACAAGCCATTATATTGCCTCATATCAAGTTGAGGGATTTTCTCAGGTTTTATTCTCAGGGAGGTTTGGTTATTTTTGAGCATGGGAAAAGTCTTTTTTTGCATCATCTTTCAGTGGGGCTTTTGTGACAGATTTTTTCTGAATGATGGATGGGTGTTTTGTTCTGAAGGGGTGCAGCATACTGAGTGGAGATTTGATAGTGCGTCAGCTTGCGAAAGGTTTGAAGCCCAGTTTTGTGGTCTTTTTGGTATCCTGCCCTAATGCCTCTTGTGCATGCATATTCACTTTGATGCCTAGAGTCAGTTTCAGCATTTGGAGGTCAGAGTGAGCTCTTGTACCTCTGCTCCAACAGGAACTAGAGCTCTATGAAATACATTTGACCTTCCAGATTTACAGTCTGGGTTGTGACTAACTGCCTACAGTTTTGAGTGGGTTCTTGGGGTGATTTTTGTCTATTGCCTGATTTGTGATCACATATTGCTTGTATATAATTTGTACACAAGACAAACAGCTTTGAATTTGAGACAAACATCTTTGAATTTGGACATATTGATAGATGTCTTTGACTTTCTTAGACTAATGCGTCAGCAATTGTTGTTTTCAACAAACCAGGCATTCTGTTTTAGTCCAGCAGCTGACCTTGACTTTTTCTTAGACCAATGTACCAGGAGTTTTTGATCGGCCACCATCAGAGCCCAATGCAGTTCTGCTGAGAGAGATTGGTCAGTTAATGATTTTGATATTCATTCACTTCTCTCCCCTTCTTCTCACTTAACTACTTTCTAGTTTAGAGTGAGTTGTTTATTCAAATCAAAGAAATTTTGAAGCCTCCAATCTCAAGGTTGTTGAAGCAAAATTTAGAGACAAAGATGTCAAGTGGAATATGCTGAGACCTTGAGTCGCATGTTTTGTCCAATCACTTCAAGGCCTCTGTTTAGTAATAGAAAACCATAGTGATGGTTTGAAAGAGCTGTGGACTCTTGGGAGAATTGCACAACTGGATGACTGAGGCTGAACTGAACTTACTGAGCAGCCACTGGAATCATTTAGCCACCTCCTGAACTGCCTTCACAGAAAAGAGAACTACCATGAGGAGCCACCTGAGATTCCTTGGCAGCATAGAAATTCCCGGGTGGCTACTGTGATTGCCTGGAGAGTTTTTCTGAATGAGTTATTGCTACATTGAAATGCCAACTCACATTGGAACACCAACCATACACCCAGGCTCTATCTTTGCTCTGATGAATTTGTACCTGACAAATTCTGTTTTGGGTGGTGGAGGCTGCAGAGGTACATGAAGATTGCAGTTGGGTTATTGTGGATCCACCTTTAGGGCTCAACAACACTAAGATGTCAGGCATGTTGCTTAAACTCTGCTTAGCCAGAGGATGCAGGATATTTTCAGAACAGGAATCCTGTTTCTTATGTGTTGATTTATAGTGCTGCAATCTAATGTCCATCTCATCTGTCCTCTTGGTTCAAGTTTTTTGGATGGTGCTTAAACTGGTGAAGGAGGTTTTGGTTTCATTTCTCATTTAGATTGTCATCATTCCTCTCCTGAGTGGTTTTTTGGGGAGTGAAAGGATTAGAACTGAACTTTTGTGGTGGATATCTCCTTGCAATGCAGTGCAAATCACAGTGGCTGCTCATGATACAACAGGAGGCATGGCTGCTAAAATTTCAGAAGCTGCTTTAATTGCAGCTATGGGCATTGATGTTTACATTGTGCAGGTAACTTGTTCATATCCTTCCCCATCCCCCATCAGTGTTGAAATCCTAACATGAAAGGTCCAGATATCATGTATAGCAATCTGGAAAGCAGACCTTGAACTCTGTTCTAGTGTCATGTGGTCAGATACCCTCTTTACAAATGTAGAGTCATATGTGAAATAACAAACAACCCCTTTATTGTCTCAAAACAAGTTAATGGGAGCTGCATGGTCAAATTATAAGTTGGGCAAAAGGAGGAAAACTTGTCTCAGTTCCAGCGGTGGGCTAAATCAAGTATTTTGATGGAGATTCCTCTGCATTCTGGGCATCCAGTCTTGCTTGCTTTTAATTTGGTGAATAATGTGCTGTTGAAAACCCTGAAATGAGTTCATGTTACTTAGGTGTCATACAATGTGATTCAACTTTTTGGTCTCTGAGAGTTTGAACTTGTGCAAATTTTTCTTTTTGTAGGCAGGTACACCCCATGCACTGGAGGCTCTAAAAGGGAATGTGAAGTGCTTGGAGTCCAAGAAAAGATGGATTGGCACCCTTGTCAGGAGTTCGCAGTCCAAGCTAATTGCATAGGGGGCCCCAATGGCAGGGTTTCAGATAATTCTTAAGGGATGTTTGTTCAAAAGAAAGCAATGCCAGGCCTACTCACTCACTCCATTGTACTGTCTCTATTTTATAGCAACTGTCACATATCTGGAAGTGGTTTTATATTATGAACTAAATTCCTAGATTTTTGAGCAGATTGGATGTGTGAATGCAGGAGATTATTGACTCTATGAACATTCAACTTCCCAAATGTATTAGCTAAATAGATTTCATTATGAAGTGCTTTAAGGTGAGCACATTCATCTCTACCTCTATCAGGTTCCATCAATGTGCTGAAACGTTCTGTCACTTGAGTTGGGATATTTCAGCTGTCATTCATTATAGGAGTTTTGTATCTATCACCTGCTTCTTGATCTACATGTCCAGCCAAACCAATCAAGCTTTCAAGGTTTAGAATTATGGATTTCATTATAGTTTTCTTGTTTCTCATCTTTAGTCACACACCTGAGTTCATAGACACCTGCCAGGGAGAGTAAGGGAAGGATGAATCAAGCACAAGGACTGCTTTGCACCCTCCGGATAATTTTTTTGTTGCCAATTATTAAGACGATAAACCTTAGAATGTAGCAACAGTCCTGCTTGGCTGCTGATAGATAGATGTCTCTTCTTTGTGACAAGGTTGCATGTTTTGCTCTTTCACAGAAGTTGAAATTGTCAGCCCCTAGTCTTCCAACTACAAGTATGTTTTGATGACTTTGAACGCAGGTAAACCATGACGGTTGAGAATGAAGAACAAGAAGTAAAATTCCACACTTAAGTCATTGGGAAAGGGTTGCACTTGAATTTTCCACTGTATTAATTAGGTCAGGGTATAAGGTGAGAGTAGAACAAAAAACCTAAGAAGAGAAAAACAATGTAACAATGTCCTGCCAAACCCTAAATGCTAAAATATGAAAGAAACAATTGCCACAGTTGTTTATTGGAACATGTTTGTGCTTGAATTTTGCACTTTATTTGTAAGGTGAGAGTAGAAACAATACATGGGAAACCCGAGTGCAGAAAGCAAACAAAAAACCAAAAAAAAGAGTAAACATAAAACCCTAAGAAGAGGAAAAAAACTTTAAACTAGACAAAAAAAAAACAAAAAAAAAAAAACCAAAAAAAGAAAAAGAAAAATCAGGATCACAAAAAAACTAAAAAAAAAAAAAAAAA
>Ga0116227_10016682_pt1 | contig 10474 bp, 5 predicted proteins | sample S1TSphgellanicum_FD_89693 | JGI IMG/M metagenome (GOLD analysis project Ga0116227, IMG submission 89693) | Host-associated microbial communities from peat moss isolated from Minnesota, USA - S1T2_Fb - Sphagnum magellanicum MG | ecosystem: Host-associated > Plants > Peat moss > Unclassified...
AGGGATAGCAAGTACGGTTAACGCGGCTTTTGTATTGGCTCGGGCCGGATACTGGTTTCAAGTTTCGATATTGTCGCGGAGCGTTGTGGAGGCTCAGCTTTCCATTGCATTCGTGTTGCCTGTACCGAATGAACAATGGCCGAGTGAAAAGCAGAAGCAAGCGATCATGGATCATTTCTTGGAGACTTGGGCTGATCCCTCGTTGCCTTTTAGTGATCGACGGCAACGGCCAACTATTCGTGATCTTTCAGCGGCGATAGGAAAGCTTCAGGATGGTGCGGGTGTATTGAGTCGTTCAGACGCGCAATCGACTGCGCAGCAAAGCATGCGCATCTTGTCCGATTACACACATATGGCTTACCCGACCGTTATGGAGTTGTTAGAAGGCGGTCGAGGCTACATTCTCGAAGGCAATGAGTCTTCAAAAACTTCTAGGGAAGTCGGTCTCGTACGCTTACTGAATGACTCTTATTCATACGCGATTGCTGTAGCCACATTTCATACTAAAATGTTTTCCGGATTTAGCGAACTAGCTCGCGCCAGAAGTTCACCGTCTCAAAATCTGAATGTCCACCTCGAAGCTATTGAGATAGTCCTTTCCAAATTACAAAGCGAAGCCTCTGAATTAGATAATGAGTTAACAGGAACGGAAGCGGAGTGTCGTCGCCTATTGGCGGCTTTCAAAGGAAAAACTTAGCGAGCTAGCGTACGCCCCGCGCACGACTCTTGACCGTTGCACACGCCATCTCGTGCGCAGAGCGCACGCTGCGAGAATCGCTGAGTGAATACGCCGCTTGATCGTTCGTATAAATCCTGGACGATGCAATTGCAGAACCTCGCTGCCGAACGCGATCTCGAATGGGTAGTCAGCACCCAACCTGATGCGCACCGTGCCGCCTATGAGAGCGGTCTTAGTCCCGATGAAGAACTCACGGCATTGGCCGACATGAGCCAATGGCGCGGCTGTGGGTGCGGCGGCGGGTAACTGATCTCTTTCGATACGAGTCTTGAATTCTTCCATTGCGTGTTGAAATTCAAGCCGCGATACGCGGACGCTTCGCAAACACCCACAACATCATCAAGGCCAGCGCCGCGGCACCGGCGATGTTCATCGTGGCATCCGTCAGCAGCATGCCGGACGGTGCGGAATGATGATGACTGCGGAAGTATTCATAGCCGAGGCCATCCATCCACGCGAGATAGGATGTAGCGAGATTGCCGGCGGCGTCGAATAGCGTGTATTGCGTGGCGGCGGCGCCGTCGACCTTGCCGATGATTTCGAGCACGACGGCGGAGAACGCGGCGAAGCAGAAACCGGCAACCAAGGAGTACACGATCGTGCCGGCGATGTAGCCGTTCGGCGTGAGCGGTGCGAAGGCCATGCCGATGTCGACGCCAGCAATCGCTAGCCCTGAGAGCAGATAGGCGCGGCGCTTGTCGACGTAATCCAGAACGCGGCCACCGAGGAGTGCGCCGAACATCGTCATCAAACCGCTGGCATAGCCCATGGTGTATTCGACGGTGCGGGCGGGCGCGTGATAGTCGTCGCCAATCGCGGAAAACAGATCAAGCAGTGCGGGCGTGCTGACGGGTGCGATGCAGAACAGGATTCCGGTCCAGCCGCGGCGCACCGAAACGGTTTTCCAGACGTCGCGGAGCATGCCGGAGAATACTTTCGCCGCCTGTTGTTTCGGCTTGCGCGCCTCCGGCACCAGCAATACAGCGAATGCCGGCAGCAGCGTAATCAAGCCAAGCAAGATGCCTGCGATCTGCGGCGAGAACACACGCGCGGCGCCGAGCACGAGTCCACCACCGAGTGCATTGCCGCCGAGATTGGCGGCGTTGAGCCAGCCGCTGGCGCGGCCGTGAAATCCGCTCGGCACTTGTGTTGCGATCAAGGCCCCGTTGCAACTGCTGACCATGCCAGTGAAGCCTTGGCCGGCGATGCAGAAGATTTCAAACAGGAGTAGATGCTCGGGTAGTTTCAGGAACAGCGAGGCACCGAGCAGCAGCGCGCCGATCGCCGCCATCAACAACAGCCAGCTGCGGCGGCGCAGGCCGATATCCAGTACCGGCGCCCACAGGAATTGATACGAAAGCGGAATCAGCACCGAGGCGGAAACGGCTGCGATGGTGGCCACCGGCACGTTCGCTTCGCGCAGGAGGAAGGGCATCGCCACGCTGGTGTAGCCGCCTGCCACGCCGAACGGAATATTGGTGAGGCCGAACAGCCAGGGCGGCGGCAGTTTCGGTGTCTTCAACGGGATTTCATCGCTGGTTTAAGGTTCGCTAAATACGGTGAAGCGGATTGGAATCGTCAGTAATGTTATTGATGCCTTCGCATTTTTCGATCCACCAGCTTGTGGAGTGATTGACGAACGGGCGTGGAACCTGAGCAAGAATATTGTGGTCCATCGTCACGAAAAAGTAGTGGATCAGACGCGCTCTGATCGTTGCTGCTTTGGGTCGCGCGCTGGCAATTTGGCGAGGCTGGCCGGCTTTTTGTGATTCATCCGATGCTGCCGCGACACGGCATTTTTGCTGGTAATGCCGGGCTGGAATTCAGGCGTTTTTTTGCGTTAACCCTGACCGAATATTCGCGTCTTGATAAGGATGAACATGATGTCCAACGACGAGCCGGCACTGGCGGCAGCGCCGAAAATACGCCGCACCCGAAGCATTGATGTGAACGATCGGCGCAACGAGATTTTCTTTGCGGCGGTGGCGACCACGCGCATGCCGATGATCGTGACTGATCCGATGCAGCTGGACAATCCGATCATCTTTGCCAACCCTGCTTTTCTGGCGATGACGGGTTATACGGAAGAAGAAATCATCGGCCAGAACTGCCGTTTTCTGCAAGGTGCGGAAACCGATAGAGCGACAGTAGACGAGATTCGCGCGGCGATAAAGGAGCGCCGCGAAATCGCCTCCGAAATTCTCAACTATCGCAAGAACGGTTCGACGTTCTGGAACGCATTGTTCGTTTCACCCATCTACAACGAGCAAGGCGATCTGGTTTATTTCTTCGCGTCGCAGCTGGATGTGAGCCGGCGCCGCGATGCCGAAGAAGCCTTGCGCCAGTCGCAGAAAATGGAAGCGCTGGGGCAACTCACCGGCGGCATTGCGCACGACTTCAATAACCTGTTGCAGGTGATGACAGGCTATCTTGATCTGCTGCAAGTCGGCCTCGAAAAGAATGCGCTATCGAAATCGCGCATGCTGCATTCGGTGGAAAGCACGCGCAAGGCAGTGCAGAAGGCCGCCGTTTTAACCCAGCAATTACTGGCATTCGCGCGCAAACAGCGTCTGGAAGGCCGCACCATCAATCTGAATGCGCTGAGCGAGGGTATGCTCGAACTTGCAAGGCGCACGCTGGGCGAACACATCCGCCTGGAAAGTGTTTACGAACCGGATTTGCCGAACTGCCGGATCGATCCCACACAACTGGAAGTGGCATTGCTGAATATTTTACTGAACGCACGCGATGCAATCGGCAGCCGCATCGATGGCCACGTTACGGTGCGTACCAGTCGTGTCGTGGTAGACCCGCAAAACAGCATTGGCTATGCCGATCTCGCGCCGGGTTCGTATGTGGCGATTGCGGTTTCCGACAACGGCTGCGGCATTCCGCAAGGCGTGATCGATCGTGTGATGGATCCGTTCTTCACCACCAAGGATGTCGGCAAGGGCACCGGCCTTGGCCTGTCGATGGTTTACGGTTTCGCCAAGCAATCCGGCGGCGCGGTGAACCTGTATTCAGAGCAGGATGTGGGTACCACCATCCGTTTGTATTTCCCGGCGGTGGACGACGAAAACGCGCGCGTACCGCTGGCGCCGCGCGTGATCGAACAACCCGGCATCGGCACCATTCTGGTGGTCGATGATCGGGTGGAAGTAGCGCATGTTGCGCAGGCGATGCTGGAGGCGATCGGCTATATCACCGTGGCCGCAAAAAATGCCGGCGAAGCGATCGAAATCCTGCGCAGCGGAGAAGACATCGACCTGCTGTTCAGCGATTTGATCATGCCGGGCGGAATCAACGGTGTAATGCTCGCGCGCGAGGCTCGGCGCATCCGTCCCGGTATTAAAATCCTGCTGACGACCGGCTATGCGGACTCCTCGCTCGAACGAACCGATGCCGGCGGCAGCGAGTTCGATATCATTCACAAACCGTATCGGCAGAGCGAACTGCTGCGCCGCGTGCGCATCGTGCTGGATGGACCTACCGGCATCGGCTGAACATCGCAACGGCACGGTGCGGCGTGGGTAAAAGGCTGATGCAAAAAACTTTCGCTTGATCGAGTACACGCCAGCATGGCCGACGACATCCATTTCTACCAACCCGCACATGGTCATGGTCTGGCGCACGATCCGTTCAATGCCATCGTCGGGCCGCGGCCGATCGGCTGGATTTCATCGCAGAACGAAAGCGGTGGGTTGAATCTCGCGCCGTACAGTTTTTTTAACGCCTTCAATTATTTTCCGCCGATCATCGGCTTTGCCAGCATTGGACGTAAAGACAGCCTGCGCAATATCGAAGCGACCAAGGAATTCGTCTGGAATCTGGTGACGCGCAAACTGGCCGAGCCGATGAATCAGACCTGCGCTTCGGTGCCGCCGGAAGTCGATGAATTCGTGCTGGCGGGTTTAACGCCGGCGCTCTCGCAATGCGTGAAGTCACCGCGCGTGAAGGAAAGCCCGGTATCGTTTGAATGCAGGCTCACGCAGATTCTGCAACTGCAAACGGCCAGCGGCAGCCCGGTAGAAACCTGGCTGGTACTGGGCGAAGTCGTCGGTGTTCATATCGCCAGGTCGCTGCTGAAAAATGGCGTTTACGAAACCACCGCAGCCGAACCCATACTGCGCGGCGGTGGCGCGGCGGATTATTTCCAGATTGCTGCCAATGCCCGCTTTCAGATGTATCGTCCGAAGTGAATCGGTCGACTATCCAGGGCAATCCATGAAGTAATGCCGTTGTAAGGAGATGACCGGACACTCAGTTTCAATCGAGCTCAATCAGTAATTCTTGGCAGTGACGGTTGCGCAGGGCTGAGATTTTTTATAGCGGCATCGCTGATAAGGTTTGACTGGATTCGGCATCAAAAATTTTTGCCAAGACCATAATCAATATCGATATCGATATCCAAAAACGAGGAGAAGATGATTAAAACCACGATCGCAGCAGGCTTGCTAGCGCTGATGTTCAACCTTGCAGCCTGCAATAACAATTCGTCCGATGCTGGCGATACTCCTGTTGTGCTGGTAGCAAACTCGGCGTTTCGGGTGGTCAATGCCATTGCTGACTCAACGATGATTTCTGGCAGCTTTACGGACAGCATAGGCACTTATACGCAGACGCTCGCATTCGGTGCTGCCGGCAATATTGAGCCGTTTCCCGCAGGCAATTACGCAGTGCAGGTGGCTGCGAGTTCCAGCAGCGACGCCACACAGAATTATCCGGTCAACAATGTGCAGCTGGATATCGGCAACCTGACTTCAGTGATCGCGGCAGGCAGTCTGGCGAATGGAACGCAAACCGGATTTACTGCCGGAGAATCGCTTACTCCCGCAGCGGCCGGGCAAGCCGTGATGCAGGTGGCGAATGCGGCGTCGCAGGCATTTGCAGGCCAGACATTCCAGTTTGTGTTTACGCCAATACCCGGCGGTTCGGGCACAGCGCCTGTGCTGAGCCCGGCGGTAAGCTTTGCGCAAGCGGGCAGCGCTTTCAATTTGCCGGCTGGCAAGTACGAGATCACCGTTGATGCAAGCCCAAGCTGCACCAGCGGCCAAGCCTGTTCCGATGTGATTGCCATGATCTTCGATAGCGGGCCGAATGGCGTTGACTTGCAGGATTCGTCCAGCGGAACAGGCGGCGGCATCTATCAAATCATCGCATTGGACGCGACCAGCTCGCAGATGAGCGCGGACGGCGCTTCGATCACGCTGCTATTGCTCGACACGAATTCCGGAGACAACACGCCCTTGCTCAATGGAAAAAATTAGAGCGGCTTCTTTTCGTTGTTATTGGTAAATGAGCAAGTCATGAGCCTTCGCAAATATTCGCAAATGAAAGCCAGGCCGGATTATTCGAGGCGACGAGTTGGGCGCGCGCTAAACCCGCGAGCGGGCACAACAGCTGCGCGATCCTGTTGCGATGACTACGGCAGTTGCGCTGCCGCTGCAGATGCGGCTGCCCATGAAGCCGATGTTGGATAGATTCTGAAGGCTTGATACAGCTTCGCCGGGCGTTTCCGCGTGCTTGAGAACCCGGGATGGCGAACCCGCGATAAGCGCGCTTTGATCGACGATCAAATTATTGGCAGACAGGATTCGGATATCGGCGGGAATGATGGCGGCGGGAATCGCAGCGCCAGTTATCGAATAACCAGTCATGGCCGGTGCGGATAATTCGATGATGTCGCCGGCCACCAGTTCGCGGCACGGGATTTCAAAGACAGTGCTGATCGTCGCGGCTTGCGCCGTGCCGGGCTTGAGCCTTGGCGATGAGGAACGCTGCCGCTTTACCCGAACCCTGGTTTCCGATGCGCATGCTTCAAAGGTGCCCGGCTTCAACGAACGATTACCCAGCACCAAGGCTGATCCAAAGCCGAGCACGACGGCAGAGATCAACAGGAATGCGAGCATGGAACGGCCGCTCCAGAACAATAACAACACCGCAACCACAATCAGCGGCAGCCAGAAGCCGGCGGCGATCAATCCTGTGGGAATGGCGAATGAACGGTGCGGTGTAATCTCGTTCGGCCCATCGCGTTGCAAGCGTTTCGCGGCTTCGTCTTCCGTCAGTCCCTTGCGATCGGTTGCCAGCGCCAGCAGGCATTGGTCCAGCGGCTGCATCGCCTGCGCGAAGACATCCAGGAAGTCGGGATTCGCGGCAGCTTCAGTTGCCGGCAAAAGATCGGGACGGGAACGCCGCGCCATTGGCCCGGAAAACTAGCGCGCCAAATACTGCTTTTCGCGCAACCAAGCTTGGGCCTGACTCATCGCTTCAAACGCCAGCGTGTGGGGCCGAATCCTGCGTTTTGAGATGACTTTATGACTTTGAGATGACGACGAATTCGGGGCGTCACCCGAACAGGTGCATCATTACGAAAAATATGGCAGCGTTTAATTTCTGGGTGACCAGAAAAAAGGCGCCCGGCACATACGACTGAACATCGTATGTGCCGGACAAAATATCGTGAGACTGCAAGTCTGCGGCGCTTAGGGACGCAACAGACCCGACAAACCAGCCTCGACGACAACCCGTCGGTCTCCGGGAGCGGAGAGCCGAGCGAGATTCCTGCATGAACTGAACAGTTGAAGCAGCAACTACGCAAGGCCATATGCGCATGATTGAAACGCATGCGTTTGATGATTTCAGGCTGCATTGATTGCAGCCTGTTCTTTGTTACGCGCATTGACTTTTGCAAAAGCCACTGGCAAGAGCAACAAAGTCAGTAAGGTGGTTGAAAGCATGCCGCCGAAGATCACCAGTGCGAGCGGCCGCTGCGCCTGCGAGCCGATGGCATGCGAGAACGCGGCGGGTGCGAGACCCAGCGCGGCGAGCAGCGCGGTCATCAACACCGAACGGAAACGCCGCGTCGCGCCTTCGATCACCGCATCGTTGAGATCGCGGCCTTCTTCGCCCGCGAGTTCGCGGATGCTGGTAATCAGGATCACGAGGTTCTGAATGGCAATGCCGAACAGCGACAGGAAACCGATGCCGGCGGAGATGCTCAAATCTTCGTGACTCAGGTACAGCGCGCCGATTCCGCCAATCGCGGCGAACGGCACGTTCACCAGCACCAGACCGGCATCCTTCACACCGCGGAACGCCAGACACAGCAGCACGAAGATGGCGACCAGCGCCATCGGAATAATCAGCGCCAGCTTCTGCTGCGCGACCTTCATTTCGTTGAACTGCCCATCCCATTGCAGCGTATAGCCGCGCTCCAGCTTCACGCGATCGGCAATGCGCTGCTTGGCCTCGGCCACCGCACTGCCGAGATCGCGGCCGCGCACACCGAATTTCACCGCGACATACCGCCGGCCGGATTCGCGGTAGACGAAGAACGGACCATTGGCGAGCGTGACGTTGGCCACCTCGCTCACCGGAATGCGGCTGCCATCGGCGGCATCCACCAGCAGACGGCGGACATCGTCGAGATTGCTGCGCGAGGCATCGGGAATGCGCATAAACAGATCGAACACGCGCTCGCCTTCGAGAATCTGAGTCTGCGCGTTGCCGCCCACCGCATTCAGCACGACGTTTTCGACATCGGCGACATTCACACCGAAGCGTTGTGCGGCAATGCGATCAACCGTGACATTGAGCGTCGGTTGGCCCAGCTCCTTGAAAATGCCGATATCGGCAATGCCCGGCACCTGCTCCAGTTCATGCTGGATGTCGTTAGCGCGCGCTTCGAGCACACGCAGATCGTTGCCGAAAAGCTTGACCGAATTTTCGCCCTTCACGCCGGACAAGGCTTCGTCGACATTGTCCTGAATGTACTGCGAGAAATTCACGTCGATGCCTGGAATCGTGTCGAAGAATTTCTGCAAGCGCTGAATTACCGCCTGACGATCCACCGCGTGCCCCAGCTCTTGCGGCGTCTTGAAATAGCCGCCGAATTCCTGATTGAACACGCCGGTAGAATCGGTGCCGTCGTCAGGCCGGCCGATCTGCACGGCGACATCGCGGATTTCGGGTTGCTTGATTAATTCCTGCCGGATTCGGGTCGCCAGCTCGCCGGAATATTGAAGCCCGACCGTGTTCGGCAACGTCACCCGAATCCACAGATTGTTTTCTTCCAGCGTCGGCAAAAAGCTGGTGCCGAGACTCGAACCGAGCCATAGCGACAGCAGCAGGATCACCAGCGAAGCCATGCCGAGCCGAACCGGATAACGGATCAGCACCGTCAACAGCGCGCGATATTTCTCCTGCAACCAGTCGATGAACTTCGGCGAATGCACGTTCACTTCCTGCTTGCGCGAGAACATCGCGGCAGCCGCGCCCGGCACGAAAGTAATGCTGAGGATGATCGACGCCAGCAGCGCCAAACCCATCGTGAACGCCATCGGCTCGAAAATCTTGCCTTCGACGCCGCCCATCATGAACAGCGGCGCGTAGGCGACGATGATGATGGCGGTGGAAAAAATCATCGCGCGCGCAACTTCCGCAGTGGCCGCGCGGAACACGATGCGCACCTGCATATCCTTGCGTTCAAGATATTGCATGATGTTTTCGGTGACGATCACTGCGGCGTTGACGATCAGGCCGAAATCGATCGCGCCGAGCGAGATCAGATTGGCCGGCACGCCGAACCAGCTCATGCCGGTGAAGGACACGCAAAGCCCGAGCGGAATGATCGCGGCAACGATCAGCGCGATCCAGAAATTGCCGAGGAAAATGAACAGCACCGCCACCACCAGCGCGATGCCGACCAGCAGTGTGTGCGTCACCGTATGCACGGTGAGATTGAGCAATTCCTGCCGATCGTAAAACGGCACGATCTTCACGCCGGCCGGCAAGCGGCCGCTGGAATTGATCTCGTTGACCTTGTCGTGAACCTTCGCCAAAACTTCAGTGGCGTTCTGGCCGCGCCGCAGCACGACGATGCCTTCCACCGTTTCGTCGCGTTTGTTGAACTGCACCTGACCGAGACGCTCGGCGTTGCCGAATTGCACAGTAGCGATATCGCGGATACGCACCGGCGCATTCAAACCGACCGTGCTGCCGGTCGCACCGGTACCCACGCCATTGCTGACGACGATATTGCGGATGTCGTCGAGCGTATTTACCAAGCCAACGCCGCGCACCACATATTGCTGCTCGCCGCTCGGCATGATGCCGCCGCCGACATTGGCGTTGCCGTTGGTAAGCGCCTGCCCGACCTGCGTCAGCGTGATGTTGTACAGCTGTAACTTCTTCGGGTCCGGCAGCACCTGATATTGCTTAACCATGCCGCCGAAGCCGTTGACATCGGCCACACCCGGCACGCCTTTGAGGTCTTTATAAACTTCCCAGTCTTGCAAGCTTTTCAGATCGATGATGTCGATCGCCGGGTTATCGCTCTCGTAGCGATAGCGCATGATTTCGCCGGTGGCATCGGCATCCGGGCTTAAGGATGGCTGCACGCCGGTCGGCAGCGTGGCCTGACTCAAAAACAGCGAAGTGTTCTGGCGTGATTTGAAATCATCCGCATTGTCACGGAACTGGATCGTCACCACCGACAGGCCGAACAGCGACACCGAACGCACTGAAGCGACATCCGGAATGCCGGCCACCGCGGTTTCGATCGGCACCGTTAATTGACGCTCCACTTCCAGCGTGCTGCGACCGGCCCACTGCGTGATGATCTGCACGTTCAGCGGCGCGATGTTCGGATACGCCTCGATCGGCAATTGCTTGAACGACCAGCCGCCCAGCGCCAGCCACAAGGCGCACACCAGAAATACCAGAATGCGGCTG
>Ga0116227_10016683_pt1 | contig 10473 bp, 6 predicted proteins | sample S1TSphgellanicum_FD_89693 | JGI IMG/M metagenome (GOLD analysis project Ga0116227, IMG submission 89693) | Host-associated microbial communities from peat moss isolated from Minnesota, USA - S1T2_Fb - Sphagnum magellanicum MG | ecosystem: Host-associated > Plants > Peat moss > Unclassified...
CCAGTTGATTCCTTGGGTTTTCGTATATATCCGGATAATTTGAGATAGGTGTTTTCTCTTCTGCAGTTGTTCCTACCACTACAATACGCCGGCCTGCGCGATTGAGTGCTGCGGAAAAACTGAAGGTATTTTTAAACGCATTGACAAGCACGCCTGCATTCACGAGATAAGGCGATTGTCCCATCAAAGGTCTTTCCTGTAACCGGGCATCTGTTTCACCAGGTACTGCATCCCGTTCTCCACTTATCCGGGAATGGATCCGGGAATAATTTCCAAACAGGATAATATTTTTCAGCCACTCCGGCCCCGCACCGAAATAGAGATTCTTTCTCAATTCAAATTCAAAGCCCCAAACCAATGCTTTGTCTATATTCTGATAAGTCCTGATATACGAAGTGGTGCTGGTAGTACCACGTGTCACTACTTCCACCGGGTCGCGCAGATCTTTCTTAAACAAGGAACCTGAAATAATTTCACCTGCCGTTGGAAACCAATCTACCCTGAAATCATAATTCTGTATGGTTCCCCTGTTCAGATCAGGATTTCCGATGGTAGAATATCCATTCACAAAATCATAGTATTCATAGGGGCTGATCTCCCTAAACTCCGGTCTGGTTAATGTTTTCGAGTAAGCCGCCCGTATATTCATGAACGGTATCGGGCTGTAAATAGCGCTTGCAGAAGGCAGTACATCCGTATTGTAACGAACGTAGTCCAGGGGAGCCTGATCATCTCCGGTTCCGCCACTGCCCACTACCCTGCGCGAGAGGTCTTTACTGGTACTCAAACTCATCGCATAAAATTCCACCCGCACACCATAGATCAATTTAAGTTTGTCGAATACCTGGCTTTCCATGTTGGCAAACGCAGAGGCCAGATTCGCGCCACCCGTATATTGATTGGCAGGCAGCTCATACACCACCGCGACCAACCCTCCGGGCCTGAAATTTTCCGGACTCAGTATTTTATCAATCGGCTGATTGAAATCCACCGGCGTACTGGATGGATATCCGGCGTCACTCCCTGGCGTTACTCCACGCGCAGCGTCAAAAAAACCGAGATTCCTGGTCACATAATTTCTTTTGCGAAACTGCGTGAAAGCGCCTGTCTTCAGCAGCTGCGGCTGCCCTGCAATTTTAAACGGCGTAGCCACCGTAAAATTAAGATTGTAGGCATCTTCCTTCAGATCGGTATACAACTTACTGGATGACCCGATAGAACCGAATTCCGGCGCCATAAAATTCCAGTCTTTATAATTGATCGAATCCGCCATATAGGTATTCTGGTAACCCAGTCGCACCTGATTAGGCTCATATTTCCTCACCTTATTGTAAGAAACATTCCACGTAAGTGTAGCAGGACTTTCTGTTCCAAACTTATGCTCCCCCTGCAACTGACCACCCAACAGGGTTTTCTGCATTGGATGCATATCTACTACCCTGCTCCCTGCAATATCATACAAACCTTCGCCTAATGTTTTCCCGCCGTTTTTGATAACGGTAACCGTTTCAAAATTCTGGTTGAACATCGTTTTTAGGGAAACTTTGTTCTGCCGGAACTGGTAGGCAATATTCAGCATTGCGCCCGCATTCACCAGGTAGCGATAGTCTTTCTCATCCGGATAATACCTGGCAAATCCTAATGTATCGCCCGGACCTGCCGTTCCCTGAAACTTTTTGTACCGTGCAAGGTCGTAACGCTGCACCTGGTCAATCGTTTCATCTTTCCGGTAATTGGCCATCGCCACTATTCCAAACCGGCTGTTATCCTTAAATCTGAATGTCTTCCCATATCCAACCTGAACCTGTTGCATAGGCTGCGCCTTTCCATTACTAACCGGTTCCCATCCTTTACTCAACAGGTTACTGAGCCGGAACCTTTCTTCCGGCGCCTTGTTGTTCATTTCCTTGTAGGTTACATTCAAGGGGGCAGGTAAAGCCCTGCTGCCGTCATCAAATCCTAGCCAGTCGTTCTTCCCTTTCATGTCCTTAAAAAAAGCGTTGCCTGTTTGCCCTTCGTAATATCCGGTTCCCAGCGACAGCGTGAGAAAATCCTGGTCCGGAAAATCCTTTGTATTCACTTGTACCACACCTCCTGCAAATTCTCCCGGCAGATCTGCTGTTGCCGTTTTCGTTACGATTACATTCTCTATCGCCTGAGCTGGTATCAGGTCCAGACTGAAAGTACGTCTGTCCGGTTCTGTGCTGGGCAACAATCCCCCGTTTAACAGCGTATAGTTATATTTATCCGCCAATCCTCTCACCACGGCGTATTTGCCATCCAGTACACTCACACCCGTGATCCTTTTCATAGCGTCGCCAGCATTCCTGTCCGGTGTACGACGGATGAGGTCTGCGGAGATCCCGTCTGTAATGGCCGCACTATTTCTCTGCAATGAATACAGCGAGGCCTCCGATTCCCGACGATAAGAGCTGGTCACCACCACTCCTTTCAGCTGCCGGGATGCCGGCTGCAACAGGATGTTCAACGGGGTCATGGTATTCTCCTTTACTTCCACCTCCGTAATAATTTTTGTTTGATATCCCATAAACCTGAACTCCAGCTTGTATCTACCGGGTTGTAGTTTCAGGATATAGTTACCATTCATGTCTGAAGTACCATACTCCTGCGTGCCGCCAGCCATAATAATAGTGACGCCGGGTATTGCTTCTCCTGTTTTTGCATCTGCCACTTTACCCGCAACACGACCCGGTTCTGCCCGCTGGTTTTTCTTTGTCGCATCGCGACTGATCAGGATATTCCCGCCGATCATCTGGTAGGAAAAATCCGTATGCTCCAACATCCGGTGAAGGATCACATCCAGCGAAGCATTTTTAAACGACATCCTGGATATATTGGTCGTCTCAAAAAGATCTTTATTATATGCAAATGACAATCCTGTCAGTTGCTTTAATTTTTCAATTCCTGTGGCTAATTTCTGGTTGTCAAAATCTACCGTCAGTCTCACTTCAGATAACTTCTGAGCGGTCACATCTGCCGCATTAATCAGTATGCCGGCATTGAAAATAGAAAAGAATATCAGTGTTCCAATACGTAAAAAGCGTTTCAAATAGGTAAGATTTAATGTAAATAGATAGATTAATACATGGTAATTGTGCTGTCGGCAATCGAATAGCGGGTCTTATTAATGGCACTCAGTAATTTCATGACATCATCGATGTGGTCTGTTTTCTTCAACGTGGCTGAAAAGTGCAGACGGCTTAGATTTTGTGTTCCCTTTCCGGCCTTCAGTAGATAATTATAGTTATTAAACAAGATGGCTTTCAGGCTTTCAAAGTCAACATAGTCCAGTACAATTTTCCCGGTTCTCCAGGAGCTGGCAATATCTCCATTCGCCGTTGTTTTCACTGATTTATTCACTAATAACTTATATTGTAATTCTTCGTTTGGCGTCAGAAATCCGATGATTTCCTTATCCTTGCTGACCCCTACTTTACCAGTGGCTACAGAGATCTTCACACATTTGGAAAAGCTATAAGCATCGATATTAAAAGACGTTCCCAATACACGCGTGCTCAACCCTTTGCTGTGTACGATAAATGGCCGGTCTGTTTCGTGCGCCACATCAAAGAAGGCTTCCCCTTCAATCAGGGTCACTTCTCTTGTAGTAGCAGAAAACTGTTTCGGGTAACTAAACTTAGTTGCTGCATTCAACCATACTTTACTGCCATCCGTCAGTTCCACCAGTTTCATTCTTCCTTCCGGAACCTCCACCACATTCACTTCCATAGCAAGACTGCTTTGGGCAGCCGGCTTCATCAGATAGAAAACCACACTGGTAGCCACTAAACCTATCATTGCTGCCGCCACCGCTACGCTCAGGAGTATCCGTCGTCCCGGTTTCCTCGCCGGTTTCAGGTCACGATGTATATTCTTTAATATAGTACTGTAGGTATCCGATTCTTCTTGTTGGTCGGAAAAAGCAACAGGCATATCTGATGCTGTATCAAAAGAAGCATACCACTCATCCAGTTGCGCACGCTCTTCTGCAGATAGTGTGTTACTTAAATACTTGCCGAGCAGTTCCTTGATTTTTGTTTCGTTTGGATTCACAAAATTTCCTTTATACTATATACTTCTCTTTAAACAGGGTGAAGTACCATAACGAAAACGGGGGTAACAATTTGTTAATCTTAGCGCCGCTTAGTAAGTATTGTAGTTGTCCAATGATTGCTTTAATCGCTTGAGAGCCAATGAAATCTGATTTTTTACGGTTTGAGAGGAGATGGAAAGCAGCTCTGCTATCTTCTCATTGGGGAGATATTGCTTCCTGCTCATCAGGAACACTTCCTTCATTTTCAATGGGAGGTTATCGATTTCATTATTCAGGAAAGTCTCCAGGTCCTTCACTACCAGCGGGTCGTCTGGCCAGGCCTCTATCGTCAAGGCCATCTCCCCCAGGTCTGTTAGTGATACGTGTGAATTACTTTTGTCCTTATAGATAGCATCTATTACTTTATACTTCAACGACTTAAACAGATAAGGCCGCAGTGACAGCTCTTCATCAAAGTTTTCCGCGTTGTTCCATACGGAGATAAAAATCTCCTGGATAATATCCTGAACAATGTCCTTTGACCGCAGTCTCTTATAGGCAGTCGCATACAACTCACTACAGTAACGGTAGTAAAGTTCATTAAATGCAAGTATATTCTGCTTTTTGAGAGATTGAATCAGGGTCTTTTCAGAAAGGGTTTCCCATTTCATAGTTTGTACAGATATATGCAAACATAAGACCTCCTTATTATGGTTAAAGGCTAAGCTGTATTAAAAGAATATTAACATTATCCGGGGGGGAAAGTAAATTCATTTCAATGCGGGACAATCGGGAAATAAGGAAGCTCTACAAAAAAATATCCCGGATAAATCCAATGCCAATAAAAAGTAAAAAATCCTTACCACACTACAAAATATGTTGATTCCTATAAATCAAAGGCGGTACGCCTGCATGCTTACGGAAAGTATAAATAAATCCGGAGGGCGTTTCATAACCCAGAGAATACGCAATTTCCGCAACAGACCAATCCGTAAGCTTTAATAATATTTTGGCTTCTTGTAATGTTCTTTGGGTAATAATTTCGGAGCTTGTTTTATGGCGGATATGCTTCACCGCCTTATTTAAATGGTTGATGGAAACGGAAAGATGTTCGGCAAAATCCTTAGGTTTTCTGAGTTTGATAAAGTCTGACGTAGCATGCAATGGAAACTGTAATTCCAATAATTCTTCGAACAGCATAGTGATCCTTTTGTCGGCTCCATTCCTCTCTGCTTTTTGGGGTTGAATGCCATTCATTTTTATAGCCTTATGAACGAGCTCGTACACCAGATTTCGAATAACATCATATCTATATTCATAATCAGAGGCAAGTTCTTCTCCCATTTTATCCAGTACTGTTTCAAATTCCCGGTATTCTTTTTCTGTAAGATTGAATATGCTTTCCTGGTTGTTTTGGAAAACAGGATATGCTTTGATGTTACCAAAATGGTCAAAGAAATCTTCATTAAAAATACAGAAGTGCTCTTTTATTGGTTCATGTGTTTCTTCAAGCAAAAATGGTATCATGGGATGGATAAATATTAAGGCGTATCCATCTATTTCAACGGTTTTATCTGCAAAATGACACCTGCATTTCCCTTCCACCAATTTGATTTTATAAAAGTTCTTACGTACAAAAGAAAGCAGTGATATGGCGTCATTCCTTTTCTGCAAAGTATCAATTTTCATCACATCAAAATGCCCTGTCCCCCATTGGAAATAGGCAGGAACATTGAGATCTTTCTTTTGATAGAAATCGGTAATATCATCCATATTTTTCATAGCGCGAATGTATTAAAACAATCAATGCAAATAATCATTGATTGTTTTTCGATACAATTTGTTTGATTATGGATACTTTCCACTGACTGTCCCTTCTAATTTTGCCGCAGTTGAAATTATAAAACGATATATGATGAGTTTATCAAATTATGTAACATTAGGCAAGTCAGGTTTACGAATCAGCCCACTAACACTGGGGGCCATGACTTTTGGCGAAGATTGGGGCTGGGGAACTAATCCGGCTGACGCGCACGAAATATTGAATTATTACATGGAGCATGGCGGGAATGTGATAGACACGGCCAATATTTACACCAAAGGACATTCGGAAAAAATTATCGGCGATTTTCTGATGAAGAAATCGGTTCGCAGAGATGCTTTGGTCATTTCTACAAAGTTCTGGGGCAATATGTATGCCTATGATGCCAACGGTGGTGGTAGCAGTAGAAAAAGTATTATGCACTCGCTGGAGCATTCATTAAGAAGATTACGTACTGACTATATCGACCTCTATTGGATGCACGCATTCGACCCGCATACGCCAATAGAAGAAACGATGTCAACCTTAAGGGATTTGGTAAGCGCAGGGAAAATAAGGTACATTGCCATTTCCGATACACCTGCATGGAAAATCACAGAAGCGCAAATGCTGGCTAAATTTAGCCACTGGCCCGCATTTATAGGCCTGCAACTGGAATATTCACTGTTAGAAAGATCGGTTGAGAATGAGTTAATTCCAATGGCTTTGGAAATGGGATTAGGCATTATGCCCTGGTCGCCATTAAAGGAGGGAATACTGAGCGGTAAGTACACCAGAGAAAACAAAGGTCAGCCATTAAGCGGTAGAAATGAAAGCAGAATAAATCCAGAAGGCGCTGAGAAAACCTATCAGATAATCGATCAATTGACTTTAATTGCAAAAGATAGAAACACACCGGTATCCGCTGTTGCTATTGCCTGGGTAATGCACCAACGAGGGGTTACATCAACGCTTCTTGGAGCAAGAACATTGGAACAGTTAAAGCAAAATATCAAAGCGTCGGAATTGGAATTATCTCACGAAGAATTAGCATCGCTCAACAAGTTATCTGTTCCTGAACGACCCTTTCCTTATAATCTCCTGAAAGATACAGCTGATCTGTTGCAAGCAGGAACCACTGTGAATGGTATTAAATCAAACGTAGCTAAAATACTCCCACAAAATGATGGGGAACGGCACGAATAGCTTTATTAAATTCAACGAACCCTGGCGTAATACCTGCAAGGCACTTTCACATTTCACGATAATTTTGATACAACTATTTTCTATTCTATAACGTTGTCAGCACTAAATTACAGACAATCATCCTCCTATTATAGCCAGATGATTGTGTAACAAAAAATAATATCATATATTTATGTTACACAATGAAAATTAAGACTGCGATCACTTTGGCGCTCAATCAGCTCTTTAATACTTTCCTTAATTAATTTGTTCTTGACAATCCTTATAATGAGCATTATATTTAATGCTATTTCTAATTAGATCTTAAAAACGAAAAACGGAATGCGTTTACAACGATTTTCTTATCTGTGCCTTGTTATTTGGGGTATCAGCAGTTGCGGGACTACCAAAAAAGTACAACAACAGGAAACCTCATTTGATGATGGGATCCGGCAGATTAACCACCTGGTGGTGATCTACATGGAGAACCACAGTTTCGATAATCTGTATGGAGAATTCAAAGGCGCAAACGGTATCAAAAATGCCCAAAGAGGGAATTTCCTACAGGTTGACCAGGATGGAAAACCTTATAAATTCCTTCCTGAGATTCCGAGAAACAACTCTTTCCCTACTAACCTTCCAAATCAACTTTTTAATATAGACCAATATGTTCCATCGGACAAGGCAACGTCTGATGTTACACACCGTTTCTTTCATAACCAATTGCAGATCGACGGTGGAAAGATGGATAAATTTGCAGCATACAATGATTCCAAAGGATTGGCGATGGGTTATTACAGTACTAAAAAATTACCGCTGTATCCGCTGGCGCAAAAATACACGCTGTGTGACAATTTCTTCCAGAGTGTCTTTGGCGGCTCCTATTTCAACCATGTTTATCTGATTTCTGCCGCCGTGCCAGTTTGGCCTAATGCCCCGCAATCATTGATCGCAAAAGTGGATGCAGATGGCAAGATGATAGCTGATGGCATCGTTACGCCTGATGGCTATGTGGTTAATCATGTTCTTTCACGTAACACACCTTACCCTCCTAAATCGGATACTTCTCAATTACTGCCATCTCAGACGATGCCGACTATTGGCGACAAATTGAGTGAAAAAAATATCTCCTGGGCGTGGTATTCGGAGGGATGGGATGATGCAGTGGCAGGAAAGAAAAACAACTTTGCCTATAATCATGAACCGTTCCTTTATTTTGCCAACTATGAAGCCGGAACAGAAGGCAGAAAACACATGAAGGATCAAAATGATTTCATTAAAGCAGCGAAAGATGGTAACCTTCCCAGCGTTTCCTTTGTGAAACCCGGTGCAGGGAATGACGAACATCCGGGCAGTTCTGCGGTATATTCTTCCGAACAACTGGCCGTAAACCTGATCAATGCCGTATTAGAGGGCCCCAACGCAAAGGATGCTTTGGTGATCCTGACCTATGATGAATTTGGTGGCTTTTTTGATCACGTAAACCCTCCGGTTGTTGACAGATGGGGCCCCGGAAGCCGTATTCCGGCCATTATTATCGGACCATTTGCCAAAAAGGACCATGTAGATCACACCCAATATGAGACTGTCAGCATTCTTTCTTTTATAGAGCACAGATGGGGAATAGCACCACTGGCTCAACGGGATAAAAATGCAAACCCATTCAGGAATGCGCTCATATTTAAATAAATCACGGTTAGTCAGGAGGAGGAATATGTTATGTATAAGCAGATCGGAATAGTAGCGTTGCTCTTCACCGGGCTATTGATGGCAAGCTTTACCTCCGTTCATTCGAATCATACGCTACAAACACAACCCAGTCCGCGTGAACGAAAAATTCAAACAGCCGTTTTAAATCAGATCGTATCCTTCCACGATTATGTAAAAGATACCTTATTGATTGAAGTGAGTAAAGAAAAGCTTGACGAACAAAGCGTTCGTCAAGCTTTTTTAAAATCAAGATTACTGTTTAAAGAATTTGAATGGGCGGCCTCGTATTTTACTGCCGACCTGACTAAGAGATTAAATGGCCCTCCTGTACAAGAGATCGAGAATGCTGATTTATTAGACGCTTCTTTAGCCCGTGCAGTCGACCCAATGGGCCTGCAGGTGATAGAACCATTGATCTTTCCGAAGTTGGATACCGCCGAAAAAGAAGCGTTGATCAGGGAAACCAGGCATCTGATAACAAATACGGAATACCTGATTTCTTATTTTGGGGATCATCAACTGGAGGATTGGCGGATATTGGATGCCGCCAAGTTAGAGGTATTCAGGATCATCACTTTGGGAATTACCGGATTTGATAATGCGCTTTCTTTGAACAGCATGGAGGAATCGTCCGCATCCTTAAAAAGCCTGCTGGATGTCCTTGGTTACTATCTAAAGAAAAAAGCGACTTTATTACAGGATCTGAATGCAGCCATCGCCTATCTTCATCATCACCCTGATTTTGACGCCTTCGACAGAGCGGCATTTATTACACGCTTCGGGAATGAGATCAGCAGCGGGATAGCACAACTGGAGCAGGATTTACCCGGCCGTAAAATAAAATACAACCGCATGCTCAGGCAGGACGTAAAAACATTATTTGATACCGGCGCATTTAATGTAGATGCGTTTTCTCCTGGCCCTGCATTCCATATAACAGCCGCTAAAGTAGCGTTAGGTAAAAGACTTTTTTATGATGAATCGCTGTCAGGTACCGGCGCCAGAAGCTGTGCCTCCTGCCATCACCCAGACCTGTCATTTACGGACGGACTGGCAAAGCCTACAGATATTCATACTCCTTCGAAACTGCTGACCAGGAACGTACCAACACTATTCAACGCTGCGTTACAGTCAAATTACTTCTATGATATGAGGGCATTGACATTGGAAGACCAGGTACATGATGTTATCCGTAACAAACACGAGATGGATGGTTCGATGGATGCGATCATAAAATATATTTCGGCAGATACATCCTATCAGTCATTATTCAAAAAGGCTTTTTCTCCGGAAACCGAAAAAGGAATCAGTTCTGATCGGGTAGCAAATGCCCTTGCGTCCTATATTCGCAGCCTGACAAAACTCAATAGCCGGTTTGATGAATACATGCGCGGCAATGAAAAAGCCTTGTCAACACAGGAAGTGAAAGGCTTCAATTTATTTATGGGAAAGGCGAAATGTGCCACCTGTCATTTCGCGCCTTTATTTAATGGTGTTACGCCTCCAAAATACGTTCAGAGCGAAAGCGAAGTGCTGGGTGTTCCTGCGTCCCTGACGGATTCCACGCTGGACCAGGACTTGGGCTACTATGGCGTATTGGGTGTTGACTCCTATAAATATGCTTTTAAGATTCCTACTATCCGCAATATCGGTAAAACGGCGCCTTATATGCACAATGGCGTATATCAGACTTTAGACCAGGTAATGGAATTTTATAATAACG
>Ga0116227_10016684_pt1 | contig 10473 bp, 9 predicted proteins | sample S1TSphgellanicum_FD_89693 | JGI IMG/M metagenome (GOLD analysis project Ga0116227, IMG submission 89693) | Host-associated microbial communities from peat moss isolated from Minnesota, USA - S1T2_Fb - Sphagnum magellanicum MG | ecosystem: Host-associated > Plants > Peat moss > Unclassified...
GAATCAATAGAATACATAATGTTTCCGAGACCTGAGACAAAGAAATCAAAGCATTGGCATGACTAGAACCCCATGTATTTTCAAAGCCTGGAACATTCTTAAATCCTGTTATAAATGGATTTGCATAGCCATTTGTAATTTGCAAAGAAACTCCTAATAACATTGAGAAAATAAAAAACACAGCCATTCTTCTGTCTTTAAACAGACTAAAAGCCTTTAATCCTAAGGCATCAGAAATATTTTTCTTTTCTTCTCCTTTATTCACAGGACAATTAGGCAATGTAAATGAATAAACGAATAAAAGCAGACCCAATACTCCCGAAACAAAAAATTGGGAATAATTTTGCTGATAGCCGGAAAAATCTACAAATAGCATCGCACAAATAAAACCAACTGTTCCAAATGTACGAATTGGCGGGAATGATTTGATTGTGTCAAAATTATTATTGACCAAAACGGTATATGCCACAGAATTTGACAAAGCAATTGTCGGCATATAAAAAGTAACACTTATAGAATAGAGTAGAAATATGATCGGAAACTGAACAGAACTGCCAGCCGTCATCCCATAATAACCTGCTGCAATAATAAAAATCGCAGAGATCGCATGGCTCATTCCCAATAACTTTTGAGCTGGTATCCAGCGGTCCGCAACAACACCCAGGATGGCAGGCATAAAAATAGAAACAATCCCCTGCATCGCATAGAAAAGGCCAATTTTGGAACCCATTCCCACATCTCCGAGGTAATTTCCCATAGATGTTAAATAAGCTCCCCATATTGCGAATTGCAGAAAGCTAAGTATAGTCAATCGTAATTTTAGATTCATATCTTAATTTGATATTAATATTTGTTTATTCTATTTTTTTATTTCTTCTTTTAATTTCCTCTTGTAACCTCAGAGCAGTATCATAATCCTCTTCTTTCACGGCATCGCTCAGTAATTGGTTCAACTCTTCTAAAGTAATCCCAGAAAGATCATTAAAGTCAGCTGCCTCATCTGCATCGCTCTCTTCATCTCCAATTTTTGGTGTTTCATCGAGTTCTAACAGAATCCCGGCTTCATTCAAAACATCGGAAGTTGTAAAAATTGGCGCATCAAAGCGAACTGCCATTGCAACTGCATCAGACGTTCTTGCATCAAGGATCAATTCCTGATCTGTCTGTGGGTTTTTAAAATTAATGTTTGAGAAAAAAACACCGTCTTTTATTTGATAGATAATAACTGACTCTATATTGAAGTTTGTATTTTTCACAAACTGAGTAAATAAATCATGCGTAAGCGGGCGGGGCGGATTGATATCTTTTTCTAATCCTAAAGAAATGGATTGAGCTTCAAAATTTCCAATAACAACAGGCAGCTTTACCGATGTTTCTTCATGTTCTAATAGCAGCGCATAAGCCCCGGATTGGGTTTGGCTGTATGAGATTCCCCGTATGATTAATTTTTTATAATCCATTTAGCAAATATAAAATTTTTTGTTAATTTTCATTAAGGAATTGTAGATTTTTACATCGTTTAAGTTGATAAATCATTATATTTTTACGTATTTCGTTTTCAGAATTCATAAAAATAATTTTAAAGTATTGAATTGCAGCAATTCGGCTTATCTCAAATGCTTTGATTTTTTTAATTGAACCGATAAATATCCTCATTGGATTTGGAAGTAGAAAATCTAAACTGGCACCCAATTGTAATAATTAGGTAAGAAAATTTAGAAATTAAAAACAAAAAACCTGAGCCAAGGACTCAGGTTTCACTTTATTTCAAAAAATATTAAGCTTTCAAAGCTTTGATTTTCTCTGTCAATGCAGGAATAATCTGGAATGCATCTCCTACTACTCCATAATCTGCAGATTTGAAGAAAGGTGCTTCCGGATCATTATTGATCACAACAATTGTTTTGGAGCTGTTAACACCCGCCAAATGCTGAATTGCACCGGAAATCCCAACCGCAATGTAAAGATTTGGAGAAATAGCTTTTCCAGTCTGTCCAACGTGCTCTGTGTGAGGTCTCCAGCCGATATCAGAAACCGGTTTTGAACAAGCTGTCGCTGCACCAAGAACGTTAGCAAGATCTTCTATCATTCCCCAGTTTTCAGGACCTTTAAGTCCTCTACCTGCAGAAACTACAACCTCAGCTTCTTTAAGATCCAATTTACCGGAAGACTGCTCGTGATTGATCACTTTTGTATCTTCGTTGGCGATGCTCAATTCCTTCACTTCTTCTGAACCAGACGCTGCGTTTTCTTTAACACCATAAGCATTTTGAGAAACTGTTACGATAACGCCCGCTGCATCAGCTTTTGCGTGCATGAAACCTTTGCCTGAGAATGCTCTTCTTTTAACCTGGAAAGGTGAAGTGCTTTCCGGAACTTCGATTGCGTTGGTAATCAAAGAATAATTCTTCTGGATGGCCAACATCGGAGCCACTGAAGATGCATCTGTAGTATGAGGAAAAACGATTACATTACCGTCGAAAACCTCGTTTACTGCTTGTGCGTAAGCTTTTGAACTAAAATTTTTAAGACCCGCATCTTTTACATTAATGACTTTATCTGCGCCATATTTGTAAAGTAAATCTGAAGAATCTGTAGGATTGATGGAAATTGCAGTCACTGAATCTCCGGTTTTTGTTGCTATTGCTTTTGCATAAGAAACGGCTTCAAATGCTGCTTTTTTATAAATTCCGTTTATATTTTCTGCGTATACGAATACTGCCATTTTGATTGATTTAAAGATTAAAAAATTAAATGATTAAAAGATTAGATCACTTTTGCTTCTTCGTGAAGTAATCTTACCAATTCGTTCAGGTTATCTGCAGAAACCAATTTCACAGCCGCTCTCGGCGCAACACTGTCAAATGAAACCGCTTCTACTTTTACTTCTGAGTTAGATGGTTCTACAACAACTAATGCTTTTGTTCTTGCAGACATGATACCTCTCATATTCGGGATGATCAGATCTTTTTCGTCCACCAAACCTTTTTGTCCTGCGACAACAGCCGGTAATTTTACGGAAATTGTTTCTTTTCCACCTTCGATCTCTCTTACTGCAGTCGCTTCTGAGCCATTAACTTCTAATCCAACTGATGCATTCACAAATGGAAAATTAAGCAATTGCGCTACCATTCCCGGAACTGCGCCACCATTGTAATCAATAGATTCTTTTCCCATTAAGATTAATTCGTAACCGCCATCCTGAGCAACTTTTGCAATTTCTTTAGCCACAGAAAAGCTATCTTTTGCTTCTGTATTTACTCTGATGGCATCATTCGCTCCGATTGCCAAAGCCTTTCTGATAACAGCTTCTGTTCCTGCATCGCCAACATTCACAACAGTAACAGTTGCACCTTGAGATTCCTGTAATTTTATAGCTTTTGTCAAAGCAAATTCGTCCAATGGGTTTATAACCCACTGAATTCCGTTTTTGTCGAATGCAGACTTGTCTGCTGTAAAGTTAATTTTACTGGTAGTGTCTGGTACACTACTGATACAAACTAATATTTTCATTTTATTGTGATATATTTTGTTATATGAATTTGGCTAATTTATATAAAAAATGCTATGCATGCATAATTTATTGTTATTTATTAAATAGAATTCTGTAAGTCTTTATTAATCGGGTATTTAGAACATTTATAAATAATAAAGCCGATAAACACTGACTAACTTGATGAAAAGTCAGTCACATTTTTTATAACTTAAACAAGACAAATTTTAATTTTAAGTCAATTATTTCTTGACCTGACTTGGTCTTACTTCTATTTTACTTGGCAGCATTCGCGAATTCATTTTCAAAAGATCGAGAATTAGATTTCCTAAATCTTCCGGCTGGATTTTCCATTCGTCTTTTTCTGAAGGGACATTTCCGTTAAAATTTGTCGCTACAGAACCCGGCATTATCGTAGAAACTTTGATATTATATTTTCTTAGATCAATCATTGCAGCTTGAGTGAAGCCAACAACGCCAAACTTCGAAGCGTTATAACCTGCGCCGTTTTCGAAGAAGTTGGTTCCGGCAAGACTGGCGATTGTGATGTAGTAACCTTCCGACTTTTTCAATTCTTCAACCGAGGCTTTTAATGAGTAGAAGCAGCCTGTCAGATTCGTTTCCTGCATCGAGTTCCAATCTTCGATACTCAATTCATCTACCGGTTTGAAGATTCCCAAACCTGCATTAGCGATCACAACATCGAGACTTCCAAATCTCTCTGTGATTTTGGAAACGGCATTCTCTTCATCTTCAAAATTCCGAACGTCTGAACTCACTCCGAAAATACTTTCTGAAATCACTTTAAGTTCTGAAACGGCTTTATCCACATCTTCCTGTTTTCTTCCGCTGATGGCAACTTTGTGACCGTTTTTCAATAAAACTTCTGCGATTCCGTAACCGATTCCTTTGGTTCCACCTGTGATGTATATAACTTTTGACATAATTTTTATTTTTAATATTAATAAAAAAGACAGCCGTAACTGTCTTTAATTTTTTATCCTTTTGCGTAAAATTCAAAGAAATAAGGGATGCTTTCTATTCCTTTGTAATAGTTGTAAAGTCCGTAATGCTCGTTTGGCGAATGGATTGCATCGGAATCTAAACCAAATCCCATTAAGACAGATTTTGCTCCAAGAACTTTCTCAAACAAAGATGTAATTGGAATACTTCCACCGCTTCTGTAAGGCAGCACTTCTTTCCCGAACGCTTTTTCCATTGCTTTTTTAGCTGCCTGGAATTCTTTTGTATCGCTTTCTAAAACATAAGGCATTCCGCCGTGGTGAGGCGTAACTTTTACTTTCACGCTTTTTGGCGCAATCTTTTCGAAGTATTTTGTGAATTTTTCTGTAATCTCTTCAGGTGTCTGATTTGGAACCAATCGCATTGATATTTTAGCAAAAGCTTTGGAAGCAATTACTGTTTTTGCGCCTTCGCCTGTGTAGCCACCCCAAATTCCGTTGACATCCAACGTTGGTCTGATGGAAGCTCTTTCCAAAGTTGTGTAACCTTCCTCTCCCTGAATATCATTAAGTCCAATTGATTTTTTGTAACCTTCCTGATCGTCTTTCAGCTTGTTCATTTCTGCCCTGTCTTCATCGGAAACGATCAAAACGTTGTCATAAAAACCATCGATTGTGATGTGTCCTTTATCATCGATCAAATCACCAATTAATTTTGATAAAACATTGATAGGATTTGGAACAGCACCACCATAAAGTCCGGAATGAAGATCACGGTTTGGACCTTCAACTTCGACCTCAACATAACTTAATCCACGCAAACCAGTTGTAACCGTCGGCTGTTCATTGGAATAAATATGGGTGTCGGAAATCAAGATCACATCGCAACTCAACTTCTCTTTATTATCTTCAAGGAAATCTGCCAGACTTGCTGAACCAACTTCTTCTTCACCTTCAATCAAAAACTTAACATTACAAGGTAAAGAATCCGTTTTCATCATCGCTTCAAAAGCTTTTACGTGCATAAAGAACTGGCCTTTGTCATCCGCAGAACCTCTTGCGAAGATCGCACCTTCCGGATGAAGCTCGGTCGTTTTTACAACCGGTTCGAATGGATCGCTTGTCCACAATTCCAAAGGATCCGCTGGCTGAACATCGTAATGCCCGTAAACTAAAACTGTTGGTAAATTGGTATCGATGATTTTCTCGCCGAAAACGATTGGATAACCTTTGGTTTCAAGGATTTCCACGTTATCTGCTCCGGCAACTTTCAGATGTCTTGCCACTTCGTCTGCACATTTCAGAACTTCTGATTTGTAGGCTGGATCTGCGCTGATGGAAGCGATTCTAAGAATGTCGAAAAGTTCGTCAAGGAAACGTTGTTTGTTTTCGTTGATGTATGTTTGTGTTGTACTCATTTTTAATTATAATTATTTTTTGAACGCAAAGTGCGCAAAGATTTTTTTTGAAATTATTGAAAATATTTTAAGTTCGCAAAGGCGTAAAACTCAACAAAGACAAACAATGACTAATTTGAATTATTATTCATCTTTTAAATTTATTGAGGTTCGTAAAAATAAAAAATGTCCTGCAAACGCAAGACATTTTTTATTATAATATTTTTATAAAATTCTGATTAGTGCTCAGCTTTTGACGCTTCTGCAGTTGCTGGTTTAGCTTCTGGAGCAACTACTGCTTTTGCTGTATCTGCTTCAGTATGAACCGCTGCTGTTGTGTCAGCTGTTGGTTTGTAAGTTCCGTGTGGTGCATTTGGGTCATCGTATCTGACAACTTCGTCTGTTTTTTTAATACGTCCTTTGTTACCTCCTGCAGGAATGTCACAAGAAACAAGTATAATAGCGGAAGCCAACAATATCACTGATTTTTTCATGTAATTAAATTTGATGGTTCAAAAGTAGTGAAATTGAGATTTTCTGCAAAATGTTTTTTTGTAAAATATAGATTGTACAATGTATTATGTAATAAGTCTAATTAATTTGCTTCAATTGTATTACAAATCCAAAACTACAAGACTAATGTTTCAACTTTGCGAAGTGCGCCCCGACCTGAGTGGAGCTCTTTTTTGTCATTGCGATTATTGACAAGTTCTTTTGACTGTCTCACGTCGATCGCAATGGCAAAAAAAGCGGGAACGGAGGGCGGATAAAGGCGCCCAAATAAAAAACCTGACTCAAGTGAATCAGGTTTTGTTGTATTAATTGATTGCTAATTAAGCTTTTCTTTCCAAAACTTCGTCTACCATTCCGTATTCTTTGGCTTCGGTAGAGGTCATCCAGTAATCTCTGTCAGATGCTTTTTCTACCCATTCGTAAGTCTGTCCGGAGTGGTCGGAAATGATGTCATAAAGTTCTTTTTTCAACTTCAACATCTCTCTCAGGTTGATCTCCATATCGGAAGCTACACCTTGTGCGCCGCCGCTTGGCTGGTGAATCATCACTCTAGAATGTTTCAAGGCGGAACGTTTTCCTTTTTCGCCCGCTACCAATAGCACTGCACCCATTGATGCTGCGATTCCTGTACAGATTGTCGCTACGTTTGGCTTGATGATCTGCATCGTGTCATAGATTCCCAATCCTGCGTAAACGCTTCCACCAGGGGAATTAATGTAGATCTGAATATCTTTTGCTGAGTCAGAACTTTCCAAGAAAAGTAGCTGTGCTGTCACAATGTTCGCCACTTGGTCGTCGATTCCTGTTCCCAGGAAAATGATCCTGTCCATCATCAATCGGGAGAAAACGTCCATCTGTGCCACGTTCATTCTTCGCTCCTCCATAATGTAAGGCGTAAGGTTGGTCGGGTTAAACATTCCCATATATTGATCTGTTACCAGACCGTTGTTTCCCAAATGTTTTACTGAGAAATCTCTGAATTCTTTTTTAATGTCCATATTATCTGTGGTTGTTTTTTAAATCTTTTATTGAGTTTGCAATTTCTATTCCTTTGCTAAAGTAGGACTTTCTGTCACAAAATGCGAAATAATTCGCCGTCTAATTTATTCTTTAATTGTGTGAGAAGGATAATCTGTTGATAGATCGGCGTTCCATCTTCCTCTGTATTAAGGGAATGTTTGAGGTCATTGATGATCTTCACCACATATTCTCTTTTGTGTCTCAAGACAATATCTGAAACCATTTTTGGAACGACTTCTTCCTCGGAACTGAAGTAGATATTATATTGATTCCAATTGCTGGTCTGATAATTATCGATGAGCGCATTGGCCAGTTTGCCGGAAACTTCCTCGTCCATAAAATTGAAGAAAAACTTGCCGGAACGCAATTCCTTTTGTTCGATTCCTTCTTTGATCTCGGAAATTATTTTTTGGTTGATGCTCAGTTGAATTTCACATTCGTCTTCGTCAAGGTGATTTAGAATTTCCTCGATGACTGTGATCTGATATTCGTTGCCCTCGTGGTCTTTTCTGTTGAGAATGAGATCACCATATTTCAACATCAGATCCACCAACTTTTCCTCGAGCATCAAAAGCGGATTGATAGAAGCTAAAGCTTCTTGAACGACTTCTAATTTCTGAGGCGCCTGCTTTTCCTGAAGTGCTGAAGGTCTTCTCTCCTGCTCGGCCGAATTTTTATGGATTTGAAGTTCATTGAACAAACTCTGCTCGCTGAGTCCAAATTTATTAGAAACTTCTTTGAGATAAACCTCGCGCTTCAAATCATTTTTTACAAAAGCTACCGACTTTACGATATCACGGATAGCTTCTGCTTTTTTGATGGGATCATCATTGGCTTCCTTGAGAAGGATCTCAGCCTTAAAATCAATAAAATCTTTAGCTTCCTTGTCAATGAAATTCTCGACAAATTCTTGCGGATGTTTTCTCGCAAAAGAATCTGGGTCATCACCGTCTGGGAAAAGCAAAACACGAATGTTCATTCCTTCGGAAAGCAACATATCGATGCTTCGGAAACTCGCTTTTATCCCTGCATTGTCGCCATCGAAGAGAATTGTTACGTTTTCGGTAAGTCGTTTTATTAATTTTATTTGTTCCGTTGTCAAAGACGTCCCGGAACTTGCGACTACGTTTTCAATTCCACTTTGATGAAGCGAAACCACATCCATATAACCTTCTACCAAAAGACAGAGGTTTTTTCTGGAAATGGCTTGTTTCCCTTGATTCAGTCCGTAAAGAACATTTGATTTATGGTAAATTTCAGTTTCGGGAGAGTTGAGATATTTTGCCGTTTTGACATTATTCTTGAGAATCCTTGCTCCAAAACCCAAAACCCGACCTGAGAAACTGTGAATTGGAAAAACCACACGATCACGGAATCTGTCAATTCCGGAAGGTGTATTTTCTGGAAAAATTGAAAGTCCTGATTTCTCTAATATTTCTTTGGAATAAGCTTTATCTAAAGCAAATTCTGTAAACGCATTTTTCTTTTCAGGAGAATATCCGAGTTGGAATTTCTTAATAATATCATCCCGGAGTTCTCTTTCCTTGAAATAAGAATAGGCGATCATCTGGCCTTCCTCAGATTCCCAAAGTTGACCTTGGAAAAAATCGTTAGCAATCTCGTGAATCTTATATAAAATATCACGCTCGGTCTGCGCCTGGATCTGTTCTTCGGAATATTCTTTTACATCTTCTTTGATCTCGATCCCGTACTTTTTTGCGGCGTGTCGAAGCGCTTCGGGATAAGTGAAATTCTCGATTTCCATCAAGAAAGAAATTGCAGTTCCACCCTTTCCTGTGGAGAAATCCTTCCAGATCTGCTTGCTTGGAGAAACTACGAAACTCGGTGATTTTTCCTCGTGAAAAGGACTTAAACCTTTGAAGTTCGAGCCTGCTCTTTTCAGTTGAACGTATTCGCCGATAATTTCCTCTACCCGGATAGTGGAAAAAATCTGATCTATGGTTTCCTTTGTAATCACAATGTAAATTTAGAATTTTTAAATCTGTAAACAAAAAAAATCCCCGAATTGGGGATTTTCAATTATAAAATCATTGATGTTTTATTTCCAGAAATTCCAGTAGGCTCCATCGAAAACTGCAATTGTATTGCTAGCTGTATCGTAGCAAATCATTCCAGGGTAAGGTGATTTCACATTAAGATGAGGTCTGTCAACTTTAGGTAAAGTCAATGCTAATGAAGAAGACTCCAGTACCAAAACACCTGCGGCAGAACTTGTAGCAGCCCCCATTACAACACCGTTACCTACCTCGGCGCTTGTATTATTAATTAACGCAGCAGTGCTACCATTACCCTCTGTCATAGGAACCCAAATATTATTTTGGTACATATAAACTATTCCATCTACTTTATAAAGACCTAAAGTTCCATTTACCGGAACCGCCGGCGCAGTAGCTAAAGCTGGCAAAATGATTCCTTTAGTTGTATTTGCCTGAAAATCTAGTATTGATGAACCATCCACAGAACTCTTTCCAATAGCAACTTGTGCACTCAAATTAATATTAAAAAAAGCAAATAGAAATATTATTATTAAATTATTATTTTTCATATTCAAATTCATTATTCGTTACATGTTTGGGCAATACAATGCCAAGTCGTCCCATTGTACAAACTAAAACAGTTATTTACTGTATCGTAAATCAGCATTCCTGTGATTGGAGATGTTATACTTGCCGTTGTAGTTCTTGTAATAACGAATCCTTTATTTGTAGACTCCATTGCTATAAAGCCATTAGCAACATTCTCCGGCCAAATAGACGTCTTAGTAGCCTGTGTAGAAATTCCTACTTTGGTATAACCATCCGGAGTTCCTGGTGCAGGACTTTTTCTACATTTGCAATCTTGTATTATAATGTTAACCTTTGCAGAAGCAGGGCTATAACAGTTACCTACCGAATCATAATAAAATCCATAGAAACTGCCCGAGGAAGTAATAAAAGTATTTGAAAGCGCAGTTCCTGTATGTGCAGCGTTATTAAACCAAACCAATGTAGATCCAGGAGGTACAGAACCAAAATGTAAATCATTAAGCTGAATTCCCTTTGGTGGCACATCAATATCTGGTACTGGA
>Ga0116227_10016685_pt1 | contig 10473 bp, 10 predicted proteins | sample S1TSphgellanicum_FD_89693 | JGI IMG/M metagenome (GOLD analysis project Ga0116227, IMG submission 89693) | Host-associated microbial communities from peat moss isolated from Minnesota, USA - S1T2_Fb - Sphagnum magellanicum MG | ecosystem: Host-associated > Plants > Peat moss > Unclassified...
CCGCCAGTCGCGGTAGGCACGCCCGGCCGGGGCCACGAGGTCGACGTCGTGCGGCGCGTGCTCGTGCCCGACCGCCTGCAGGAACACGCTGGTGCCGTTGAAGAAGCCGTGGGTCTCGTCGAGATGCGCGGCGCGCACCGACCAGTCCCACGCGTAGACCCGGTAGCGCACCCGCAGCGGACCTGCGCAGGGCGCGGCCTGCCAGCTGTGCTTGTCGCGCTTCCACAGTGCGATGGCACGCCCGGCGCTCTGCGCCTCGATCGACACGATGTGCCGCGCGAACTCGCGGATCATGTAGCTGCCCGGAATCCACGCGGGCAACGAGAAGCGTTGACCACCGGCCTCGGGCTCGGCCACGTCGCAGACCACTTCGAAGAGATGGCCCTTCGGATCGATCGGCGTGATCGTGTAATGCACCGCGGCCTGGCTCTTCGCCGCCGAGCTGGTCTTCTTCATGACGTGCGCTTCATCCGGGTTCCGGCACCGCCGAGAGATCCTCGCGGGTGTCGATGTCGTGGACCACGCCGGGGTCTTCGCTTTCGATCAGGCCGACCGCGTGCGTCTTCATCAACGTACTCGCGCCGATGTCGCCTTCGAGTTTCATCAACGAAGCGGTGAGGCCGTGATCGAAGCCGACCGGATGGCCGCGACGTCCGCGATAGATCGGCGCGACGATGCGCTCCGCGCCGGCGCGGCCGATGGCGTCGGCGATGGAGCGGATCGTCCGCGGCATGACGAACGGCATGTCGCCGAGCGCGATCAGCCAGCCGGTGGCCTTCGGGAATTCGGCTTCGAGCGCGGCGATGCCGACGGCGATCGACGCACCCATGCCTTCCTTCGCGCGGGCATTGCGGATCAATCGGACCGGCAGGTCCGACAACGCCGCCTCGATCAGGGTGCCGCGCGACGGCACGACGACCGCGACGTGTTCGAGCGCACTGCAGAGCGCGCGGGCCGAAGCGGTGACGAGGGTCTGGCCATCGGGCAGGCGCGCGAGCAGCTTGTTGCGACGTCCGTCCGCATCGAAGCGCCGGCCGAAGCCCGACGCCAGCAACAGCCCCACCACCATGCCACCCGACAGGCCGGCTGCTTGTACCGTGGTCATCGCGTTTCCTGTTCGATGTCGTGCGCGACGCGGTGCTCGACGCAAGGCACGATCCGACGTGCGCGACGTGCCGCCATCACACCGCCTGCCGCTCGAACGACGCGTCGAGCAGGCGTGCCAGCGCCGCGGTATCGCGCCATTCGAAACGCAGGACGACCGCGCGATTGCCGGCCGGCGTCACGATGACGCGATGGTCGACCGACACGCCGCCGGCCGATCGATAGAACGCGACCGTCTTCAGGTTCTGTTCGTAGACCCACAGGTGCATCGGCCAGTCGGGCTGCATCGCCTGGACCCAGTGCGCGGCACTCGCCATCAGACGACGGCCGATGCCGTTGCGATGATGGGCCGGCGACACGTGCAGGTTGTCGAGCAGCGCGCCGTACTCCGGCTCTTCGTCGAGCAGCACGCACACGAAGCCGAGGACGTCCGTGCCCGCATCGCCGCCGAGCGCGACCGCGATGTGATGCTCGCGGTTGTCGAACTTCGTGAAGCGCGCTTCCCAGAGATCGCGGCGATCGTCGACGACGTGATGATCGAGATAGTCGTCCGACAGGATGTTGCGATAGGTCGAGCGCCAGCTCGTGGCATGCAGCGCGGCGATCGCGTGGCAATCCGAAGAGGTGGCCGGGCGGACGGTCATTGCGACAGAGGATTCCGAAAGGAGCGCGTCTCGCGACCACGTCCCGGGTCGAGCGTGCACATCGTGGCGGACGCGGACTTGCAAAGAGCGTGGTCGTGTCTTGCGAAGAGCGGATTCTAAGCGCTCGCGCCGCGGCGTCGAAAGCAGATCAACTCGCCGGACAGGGCGACCCCGCCGCGACCCAGGCCTTGACCGCCGTGACCATGTCGTCCTTCGCGATCGGCACGGGCCTGCGATCGCCGCCCGGATGCCAACCCCAGTCGACCAACGGGTCTTCGGCCATGTGATGTACGAAGGCGTCCATCGTCCGGTTGCCGTTGCGCTTCGGGTCCTTGATGGTCGTGCAGAGGTCGTGTGCGCCGACGTTGATGAAGACCATCTTCATGTTGTCGGGCGGCAGGTGCCAGTTGGGCGCGCCGGGCGGCGCATGGAGTCCGAGCGCAGCCGGCGCGTTCTCGGTCTGATGACAGGCGCTGCACTGGAGCGCCGCGACGCCCTTGCCGTCGACGCCCCGCTTGATGCGCATTGCGTGGACCGTGCCCTGGTCGTATTGCAGCGGCGCGTCGCCGGGGATGTGGCAGTTCTGGCAGCGCGGGTTCTGCAGCACCTGACGGATCGGCTCGAAGAGACGTGTCGCTTCGGATGGCGATGTGCCGCCCGCGGTCCTGCTCTGCGCGAACGCAGTGCCGATCAGGGTCAGCGCGACGAGGGCGGCGATCACGGATCCAAGGCGCATGATGGTCTCCTTCAGGTCGCCGAGAGATCGTCGAACGGCAGACGGCGCAGGCGCTTGCCCGTCAACGCGAAGACCGCGTTGGCGATGGCCGGTGCCATCGGCGGCACGCCGGGCTCGCCGAGGCCCGTGGGCGGCTCGTCGCTCTTGACGAAGAACACGTCGATCGGCGGCGCGTCGGGCATGCGGGGCGGCGGATAGTCGCTGAACTGCGTCTGCTCGACGCGACCGTCCTTCAACGTGATCGCGAAGCCCGGCAGCGTCATGCCGAGACCGAACACCGCGCCGCCCTGAATCTGCGTCTCGGCCGTCATCGGATTGACGATGCGGTTGGCATGCACGCCCGCCGTGACCTTGTGGATCTTCGGGCGGCCGTTCTCGATCGACACCTCGACGACGTGCGCGACCACGGTTCCGAAGGCCTCGTGCACGGCGACGCCGAATGCATGGCCCTCCGGCAACGGCTTGCCATAGCCCGACTTGTCGACCGCGAGCTTGAGCGCGGCCCGGTGACGTGCGTGCTTCTTCGGATCGAGGCGGGCCATGCGGAACTCGACGGGATCGACCTTCGCGGCGTGCGCGGCCTCGTCGATCAGCGTCTCCATCACGAAGGCCGTGTGCGTGTTGCCGACCGAGCGCCACCACAGCACCGGCACCGCGAGTTCGGGATGGGTGACGGCGACCTGCATCGGCATGTCGTAGATGTTCTCGACGACGCCCTCGGTCATCGTGCTGTCGACGCCGTCCTTGATCATCATCGGCGCGAACGGCGTGCCCGCGATGATCGACTGGCCGACGATGGCGTGCTTCCACGCGACCACGTTGCCCGCGTCGTCGAAGCCGAGCTCGGCGCGATGCACGTGCATCGGCCGGTAGTAGCCGCCCTGCAGGTCGTCCTCGCGGCTCCAGATGATCTTGATCGGGCCTTTCGCGTAGAGCTTCGCGATGGTCGCGGCTTCGCGCAGATAGTCGGAGGTGGGCACCGCCCGCCGTCCGAAGCCGCCACCCGCGGGCATCGTGTTGAGCGTGACCCGGTCGGGCCGCATGCCGAGCGTCGCCGCGATGGCAGCCTGATCGACGGTCTGGAACTGCGAGCCGGCCCACACCGTGCACGAGTCGCTGCGCAGGTCGAACGTCGCGTTGAGCGGCTCCATCGGCGCGTGCGCGAGATAGGGAAACTCGTATTCGGCGAGCAGCGTCGATGCGGCGGTCGTGAGCTTCGAGACATCACCCGGCAACGCCACGTGCGCCGGGTTCTTCGCGGTCTCGCGATACTGCGCGAACAGCGCGGGCGTCGACAGTTTCGGGCCCGGGCCATCGATCCATTCGACCTTGACGGCCTGCCGACCGCGGATCGCGGGGTAGTAGCCGTCCGCGATGATCGCGAGACCCGAGGCGCCGCGATCGAGCGGCACCTGGATCACGTCGAACACGCCCTTGATGTTCTTCGCATCGGTCGCATCGAAGCGCGCCACCTTGCCGCCGAACGTCGGTGGTCGCTTGACGACCGCCACGCGCATGCGCGGCAGCTTCACGTCCATGCCGAACTTCTTGCTGCCGTCAGTGGACGCGGCCCCGTCGATGCGCGGGGTCGGCTTGCCGATGATGCGATAGCGCTTGGGATCCTTCAGCACGACCTGGTCCGGCACCGGCATCGCGGCCGCCGCCTCGGCCATGTCGCCGTAGGTCGCGCTGCGCGTGCCCGCGGTGAGCTTGCCGTTGGCGGCCTTGACCTCTTCGGGCGCGATGCCCCATTGCGTCGCGGCCGCGCTGATCAGCATCATGCGAGCGGCCGCGCCCATGCGGCGGTACTGCTCCCACGAGTTGTGGAGCGCGGTCGAGCCGCCGGTGATCTGGATGCCGAAGACCGGATCCTTGTACGCGTCGCCCGCGGGCGCGAGCAAGCCGCGCACGTTGGCCCAGTCGACGTCGAGCTCTTCGGCGATCAGCATCGGCAACGCGGTCTGCGTGCCCTGGCCGAACTCGAGCCGGTTCGACAGGATCTCGACGGTGTTGTCGGGATTGATCCGGATGAAGGCGTTGGGTTGCAGCGGGCCTTTCGGCATCGGCGCCGCGGCTTCCTCCGCGAGCGCAGCGGGCACGCTGCCCGGCAACGCGAAGCCGAGCAGAAGGCCGCCGCCGGCCAGCGTCGAGACCTTGAGGAAGCTGCGGCGATCGAAAGGAACCGCGCGAGCACGCGGCTGCCGGGCCTCGTCGGCGCCCGACGCGGCCCGAGCGAAGCGGGCCAGGCCCGCGGCGTCGAAATCGATGCGCATGACGGGCTCCTCAGGCGACGTGCGCCGCGTCCTTGATGGCCGCGCGGATGCGTTGATAGGTGCCGCAGCGGCAGATGTTGCCGGCCATCGCGTTGTCGATGTCCTCGTCCTTCGGCGCACGCACGGCCTTGAGCAACGCGACCGCGCTCATGATCTGTCCGCTCTGGCAGTAGCCGCACTGCGCGACGTCGTGCTTGACCCACGCGGCCTGCACGCGCGCACCCAACGGGTCTTCCGCGATCGCCTCGATCGTCGTGATCGACTTGCCGACCGCGGCCGAGATCGGTGTGACGCACGAGCGCGTCGCGTGGCCGTCGAGGTGCACGGTACAGGCGCCGCACAGCGCCGCGCCGCAACCGAACTTCGTGCCGGTCAGGTCGAGGTTGTCGCGCAGCGCCCAGAGGATCGGCGTGCTCGGATCGGCGTCGACTTCGACGAGGTTGCCGTTGACGTTGAGGGTCGTCATGGAAGTCTCCGCAAAGGCTATGCGACCGACGGGTCGATCGCGCGTGGGTGCCGCCCGTTCAGGATGCGCCGGAGATCGCATCCTGCCGACCGAGGCGACGCGCCGATTATGCCGCGCCGTTCGGATGCGGGCGGATCAGCGCGTCATTTCTTCGTGATCGACTTGTAGGCGGGCGGGTCGCTCGCGGGAAAACTCTCGTCGAGGCTTTCGTCGATGCGCTCTTCGTCGGTCATCGGCGCATCGCGGGTCGGGGTCTCCTGATTGAGCTTGCCGTGTTCCGAACGATCGTGCGGGCTCTTGACTTGGGTCATGGTCGCTCCAGGCGAAGTGGTGGGGAAAGCGCGGTCAGGCGCCGACGTCGACGACGACCCGGCCGCGGACCTTGCCAGCCATGAGATCGGCGGCGGTCGAAATCGTTTCTTCGAGCGGGATGGTGCGGGTGATCGCGGCGAGCTTGATGCGATCGAGATCGACGGCGAGCCGCGCCCAAGCCGCCTTGCGCCTGGCCTGCGAAGCCATCACGCTGTCGATGCCGAGCAGCGTGATGCCGCGCAGGATGAACGGTGCGACGGAGCCCGGGAAGTCCATGCCCTGTGCGAGGCCGCACGCCGTGACGAGGCCGCCGTAGCGCAGCTGCGCGCAGACGTTGACGAGCGTGTGCGACCCGACGGAGTCCACGGCCGCTGCCCAGCGTTCCTTCTGCAGCGGCTTGCCGGGAGCCGACAGGCTCGCGCGGTCGATCACTTCCGCGGCACCGAGTTGCTCGAGATACGCCTCTTCGTCGACGCGGCCGGTGGAGGCCACGACGCGAAAGCCGAGCTTCGACAGCACGGCCACCGCGATGCTGCCCACGCCGCCCGATGCGCCGGTGACGAGCACGTCGCCCGCGTCGGGCGTCAGGCCCGCGTCCTCCAGCGCGATGACCGACAGCATCGCGGTGTAGCCCGCCGTGCCGATCGCCATCGCATCGTGGCTCGACAGTGCTGCGGGACAGTGGATCAGCCAGTCGCCGGCCAGGCGCGCTCGCTCAGCGAGGCATCCCCAATGCGTTTCGCCGACGCCGTAGCCGTTCAGGATGACGCGGTCACCCGGCGCGAAGTCGGGATGCTCGGTCGTCTGGACGATGCCGGCGCCGTCGATCCCTGCGACCATCGGCCATCTGCGGACCACCGGGCTCCGGTCGGTGATCGCGAGGCCGTCCTTGTAGTTGAGCGTCGAGTGCTGGACCGCGATCGTCACCGCGCGCTCGGCGGTCGGCAACTGCGCGTCGTCGAGCTCGGCCACGCGCGCTTCGAAGCGCGCATCGTCACGCGTCAGGTAGATGGCCTTGAACAATGGAAGTCCGGTCGATGCGACGTTAGCCCTGCCTCGTCGCCGTGTGTGAATAGTTACCAGACGATTGTACGGCCCGGCCGCACGATACGATCTTCATCAAGACCGGAGTCGACGGTAAGATAGTCCGCATCGCGGCCACCCATGCTCATGAAGAAGCCGTGCCTCAACCGAAAGAACTCATCGACGTCTCCGTGACTCCGAGCGCCGGCCGCGAAGGATCGATCGGTACCTCCGCGTCGATCGGTCGCATGGAGGCCATGCTCGCGCATCCGCTGCTGGCGGTCGCGGCGGTTGCCCGCGGCCGCCTGCGCGACACCAACGATGCATGGAAGAAGCTGTTCGCGCTGCCCGCCGACGTGTCGATCGAGTCGCACGCCGCAGCGCTGTTCGCGAGCGCGCAGGTCGCGGATCGCTTCGAACGCACGCTGAAGGGCATGCTGTCGACCCGCCACGAGACCGGCTGCGGACATGCCACCGTCGAGCATCAGCTCGTCCGCCGCGACGGCAGCACGTTCCTGGCCGAGATCCTGGTGTGGCCGCTCGACGACAGCGACCACGACCGGCCGTTGAGCGCGGACGCCATCTGGCAGGTGCGGGACGTCACCGCCGAGCGCGCGTTGCATGCCGAGTTGCGCGACCTCGAGGCCTATCACCACGAGCTCGCGAAGCATCAATGGGATCTGACCTTCGTCATCGATCGCAAAGGACGCGTGTCCTACGCGAGCCCGTCGGTCGAAGCCGTGCTCGGCTATCGCATGGCCACATTGCTCGGTGAGAACTTCGCGAGCCTGCTGGAACGCGGACACCGCTCTGCGGCCGAACAATGGCTGCGTTCCTCGAGCCGCGAGTCGCACGTGCATACCCGCGATGCCCGCGACGGCTATCGATTGCACATCGTCGATCACGATCAGCAGAAGCGCTTGTTCGCCTGCCGCACCCACAACTGCTTCGGGGTCCCGCGCATCGCCGGCATGGTGATCCACGCCCGCGAGGTCGCGTGGGAACCGGACGAAGCCGAACGGCCCGACACCGAGCCCGCGGTTCCGACGACCTGCGATGCATTGACGGGCCTGCCGGATCGGAAGGCGGCCAGCCTGCTCCTCGCCCGTCGCATCGAGGCCGCCGCCGATGGAGACGGCCTGCTCGCGATCCTCGTCAACCTCGATCGCTTCCGCCGCGTCAACGAGCGTTACGGACTCGCGCGTGGAGACGAAGTCATCGTCGCTGCGGCTGCGCGGCTGCGCGCGGCGTTCGATGCCGACGCGCTCGTCGCGCGGGTCGGTGCAGACGAGTTCCTCATCGTCGTCCAGGAGCCCGACGCCGCGAAGACCGATGCACTGCTGCAGTCGATCCTCGAGACCATCGCCGCCGTGCCGACGGACCCCGACGTCCCGCGGGTCGAGGCGAGTGTCGGCCTCGCACGGCTTTCCGCCGAAAGTGCCGATGCCGAGGCGTTGTGGGCCAAGGCCGAAATCGCGATGCGCGAAGCGAAGAGTCGCGGCAGGGGTCAGGCGGTGCTCTTCCAGTCGCGACTGGCGGCAGCGGTCGCGGCGCGCGCGGCGCTGGGTTCGGAGATCGAGGATGCCATTGCGCGTCGCGAGTTCGCGTTGTTCTATCAACCGCAGATCGCGTTGAGCAGCGGCAAGCTCGTCGGCCTCGAAGCGCTGCTTCGCTGGCAGCATCCGACGCGCGGCCTGCTGCTTCCCGATGTGTTCATCGACGCGGCCATCGACCGTGGCCTGATCGACGGGATCACCAAGACGGCCTTCGGGCAGGTCTGCGAGCAGATCGTGCATTGGCAGCGTACGCACGAGATCCCCGAAGTCCCGGTCAGCGTCAACGTCTCGGCGCAGCAATTCCACGATCGTCGTCTGCCGGCACTCGTCGCCTCGGCCCTGTTGCGTAGCGGCCTGCCCTCGCGGCTCCTGATCCTCGAACTGACGGAAGAGCATCTCGTCGTCGACAGCGTCGCGACCGAGCGGGTCGTCAAGGAACTGGCGCGTCTCGGCGTGCGCATCGCGATCGGCAGCTTCGGGCTCAGTCATCCGTCGCTACGCGCGCTGCGGCAGTTGCGGGTCTCGCAGATCAAGCTCGATCGCGGCTTCGTCGACGGACTTCCCGACGACGCCGAAAGTGCGATCGCGGTCAAGGCCGCCATCGAGATCGGCAAGCGCCTCAAGTGCCAGGTTCTCGCCGAAGGTGTCGAGACGCGTGCGCAGTTCGAGTGCCTGCGCGACCTGCACTGCGAAGCGGGGCAGGGCTTTCATTTCGCGGCGCCGCTGTCGTCGGAAGAGTTGCGGAATTTCGTCGCTGCAAACGGCGCTCCCACGAGTCAATAGTCGCCCGATCGCGGCGTTCATCCTGAAAGGCGGCATGCATGGCGTTCGAGAACATCATCGTCGATCGGCGCGAACGGGTCGGCATCGTCACGCTCGCACGACCCAAGGCCCTCAACGCGTTGAACGATGCGCTGATGGACGAGCTCGGCGCGGCGCTGCTCGCGTTCGATGCCGACGAAGGCATCGGATGCATCGTGCTGACCGGTGGTGACAAGGTCTTCGCCGCGGGTGCGGACATCTCCGCGATGGCCGACTGGACCTACATGGACGTCTACAAGACGGACTACATCACGCGCAACTGGGAAACCATCCGCAAAGTGCGCAAGCCCGTGGTGGCGGCCGTGGCCGGCTATGCGCTCGGCGGCGGTTGCGAGCTCGCGATGATGTGCGACCTCGTCATCGCATCGGAAGACGCACGCTTCGGTCAGCCCGAAGTGAAGCTCGGCATCATTCCGGGCGCCGGCGGGACGCAACGGATGCCGCGCGCTGTCGGCAAGGCGAAGGCGATGGACCTTTGCCTCACCGGCAGGATGATGGATGCGGCCGAAGCCGAACGCGCCGGTCTCGTCTCGCGCATCGTCGCGCCTGCGCAGCTGCTCGAAGAGGCCATCGCGATCGCCACCAAGATCGCCGGCTACTCGCTGCCGATCACGCTGATGATCAAGGAAGCGGTCAACCGCTCCTACGAGAGCTCGCTCGCGGAAGGCATTCTCTTCGAGAGGCGCGTCTTCCACGCGACCTTCGCCACCCACGACCAGAAGGAGGGCATGGCGGCGTTTGTTGCCAAGAGGCCACCACACTTCTCGAATTCCTGATATAGTTGCAATCCGCTGCCGACATCGTACGGCAGCTGGGTGAAGGTCCCGGGTTCGGCGTCAAGAGCAGTTTTCTCCTGCCGCCGAGTTGACAAGCAGAAAATCGCGCGTCATAATCTTGGTCTTTGCTGCACGAAACCAAGCGACGTGAACAACCGCAGAAAACCGCGACGGCGCGCTTCGATTTCGGCACCTGCTCTTTAAAAATCAACAGCCGATAAGTGTGGGCACTTGATGATCGCGTGCCGCGCTTCCGGGCTTCCGCAAGGGAATCCGGGGCGCGATACAAAAGCATCAAATGCTCGCAAAAATGGATGTAGGAAAATACGTTTAACGACGGACAACCTATATTCCTTGAGTGAGCGACATGTTCGAAAGAACAACAACAGTGATTAAACTGAAGAGTTTGATCCTGGCTCAGATTGAACGCTGGCGGCATGCCTTACACATGCAAGTCGAACGGTAACGCGGGGGCAACCCTGGCGACGAGTGGCGAACGGGTGAGTAATACATCGGAACGTACCCAGTAGTGGGGGATAGCTCGGCGAAAGCCGGATTAATACCGCATACGACCTACGGGTGAAAGCGGGGGATCGCAAGACCTCGCGCTATTGGAGCGGCCGATGTCGGATTAGCTAGTTGGTGAGGTAAAGGCTCACCAAGGCGACGATCCGTAGCTGGTCTGAGAGGACGACCAGCCACACTGGGACTGAGACACGGCCCAGACTCCTACGGGAGGCAGCAGTGGGGAATTTTGGACA
>Ga0116227_10016686_pt1 | contig 10473 bp, 10 predicted proteins | sample S1TSphgellanicum_FD_89693 | JGI IMG/M metagenome (GOLD analysis project Ga0116227, IMG submission 89693) | Host-associated microbial communities from peat moss isolated from Minnesota, USA - S1T2_Fb - Sphagnum magellanicum MG | ecosystem: Host-associated > Plants > Peat moss > Unclassified...
CAGTATTTTACCCAGCTCAATTCCTATTACGTAATCCTCGAAGTACCGCCGCAGTTGGAGGGCGATCTCAACACGCTGCGCTCGCTCTATGTGCGCGGCACCACCGGCAATGTGGTGCCGCTCTCGGCTCTGGTGAAAATGACCACGGTGCCGATCGCCCCGCTGGTGGTGAACCACCAGAGCCAGTTCCCCTCCGTCACCATCAGCTTCAATCTCGACCCGGGCGCATCGCTCGGCACCGCGGTGAACGCGATTACCGCCATCGACAAGGAGCTCAACACGCCGGCATCGCTGCAAGGCACGTTCCAGGGCAATGCGGCCGCGTTCCAATCCTCGCTGAGCAGCGAACCTGCTTTGATCGCCGCCGCGCTCATTTCGGTGTACATCATTCTCGGCATTCTCTATGAAAGCTACGTGCTGCCGCTGACCATCCTCTCCACGCTGCCGTCCGCCGGTGTCGGCGCCTTGCTCATGCTCATCATCTCCGGCCAGGATCTGTCGGTGATTGCGATCATCGGCATCATTCTGCTCATCGGCATCGTCAAGAAGAACGGCATCATGATGGTGGATTTCGCCATTCACGCCGAGCGTAACGAAGGCAAGGAGCCGCTGGAAGCCATTACCCAGGCCTGCCTGCTGCGTTTCCGGCCGATCATGATGACGACGATGGCGGCCTTGCTGTCCGGCCTGCCGCTCATGCTCGAACATGGCGCCGGCTCCGAACTGCGCCAGCCTTTGGGCTATGCCATGGTCGGCGGCCTGCTGCTCAGCCAGGTGCTGACTCTCTACACCACGCCTGTGATCTACCTCTATCTCGACGGTTTGCAGCAATGGCTGGCCCCGCGCCGGCGCAGCAAAATGCCACGCCTTGCCAACTCCATGGGTGCAACCGCACACTAGATCAGTTTACAGTTGTCAGGTGACAGTTGTCAGACAGGACCCAGCGACGACCGATGACCGAAGCCGTGCCTGAAGAACTGGCCGCACTCCGCCGCAGCATCGATAATATCGATGCCGCGGTGATTCACATGCTTGCGGAACGTTTCCGCTGCACGCAGCAGGTCGGCGCGCTGAAGGCGCGGCTGCACATGCCGCCGGCCGACCCGGCACGCGAGGCCGAACAGGTCGCCCGCCTGCGCCGCCTGGCCGAAGGGGCGCGGCTGGATCCGGAATTCGCCGAGAAATTCCTGGCTTTTGTGATTCGCGAAGTGATTCATCATCATGAATCCATGCGCACGCCACAGGAACCGTAGGGCGGAAAAGCGAAGCGCCTTCCGCCATTCCCACCTCTCGACCGCACGATTGCCGCGGAGCCTGCCGCTCGGCCGCTATGGCGGAAGGCGCTACGCTTTTCCGCCCTACGGCGCTAAGAGGTTTCCGGCCAACATTTTGGCGCTCGACGTGCTAAGCGACAGTGATGGAAACCACACCGCCCATCCCGCGCGCCGTCCTCGTCGGCATCCAGACGCCGGACGTCGATGACACCGCCCACGAAGCCAGCCTCGAGGAACTCGGGCGCCTGGTGAAAACCTTGGGCTATGAGGTCGTCGGCACGCTGTCGCAAAAGCGCGAGGGCACCGGCGCGGCCTTGCTGCTCGGCAGCGGCAAGCTGGCCGAACTCGCCGCCCTCACCGGCGGCACCGGCGTCGTAGGCTCCATGGCGCCGCCGCCGAAATCCAAGGCCCGCCAAAAATTCGAAACCACGCAAGCCGCGGCCGACCCCGAACCGGACACGACGCGCAAGCCTGAATTCGTCATCGTCGATCACGAACTCTCGCCCAGCCAGATACGAAACCTCGAACGCGCGACCGGCGCCGAGGTACTCGACCGCACCGGCGTCATCGTCGAGATTTTCCATCGCCACGCCAACACCCGCGAAGCCAGACTCCAGGTGGAAATGGCGCGCCTGAAATACGTCGCCCCCCGCCTGCGCGAATCCTCAGCCGGCGGCGGCCGCCAGCAAGGCCCCGGCGCCGGCGAAAGCACGCTCGACCTCGACCGCCGCAAAATCCGCGACCGGCTTGCGGAGCTGAAAGACCAGTTGGAAGCGGTGCAGCGCGACAGCGACCAGCGCCGCTCCGCCCGCCGCGACCAGTTGCGCGTGGCGCTGGTCGGCTACACCAACGCCGGCAAATCCTCGCTCATGCGTGCACTCACCGGCAGCCAGGTGCTGGTGGAGGATAAGCTCTTCGCCACGCTGGACACCACCGTCCGCACCCTCCAGCCCGAGACCAGGCCCCGCATCCTCGTCTCCGACACGGTCGGCTTCATCAAGCAACTGCCGCACGATCTGGTCGCTTCCTTCCGCTCCACGCTGGCGGAGGCGCTGGAGGCCTCGCTATTGCTCTTCGTGGTGGATGCATCGGATCCGACCTACGAGGCGCAATTGGAAGTCAGCCGCAGCGTGCTGCGGGAGATCGGCGCCGATACGGTGCCCTCCCGACTGGTGCTAAACAAGATGGACCGGGTGGACGCGGCCGGCCGTGCCGCCCTGCTGGAAAAACATCCCGATGCCATCATGCTCTCCGCGCACGCGCCGGCGGACGTCAGCGCGTTGCGCGACACCATCATTGCGGTTTTCGAGGCGGCCATGGTGGAGGATGTGCTGGTGCTGCCTTATGCCAAACAAGGGCTGATCGGCGACGTGTATGAGAGTGCGCGGGTTCTGTCGGAGACGTACGACGAAACCGGCCGGGTGCTGAAGGTGCGAGGGCTGCCCGGCGCCATCGCGCGGTTGCAGCGGAGTCTTGGCGCGCATTGACCAGCACGGCAACGCCAAGGCATGCGATTCTGCTTCGCGAGACAGGGCGGAAAACGAATCAAGAATTGCTACATGTTTGCGAGCGGCCACATGCGCCGAAATACATCGTCTTTGCGAACGGCATGATGTCAGACGGCGGCGACCACGTGCGCCAGAAGCAGAAAGCCGCCAAACCAGGCCGCGTAGATGTGCACATGAGCGTATAGCGCGTAGCCGAACGGCGAGTCCGGCTTCATCGGCGGCAGTACAGCCGGCACCTGTGCGCCGAACAGCCAGATCGGCGCGCCGGCGACGACGGAGACGGCGGCCCATCCTGAAAGCGGCAGCACCACCAGCAGCACGTAGAACAGCGCGTGCGTCAGCCTGGCCAGGAATTGCCGGTATCTTGGCACATCCGCGTCGAAGCCCGGCACCGGGCCACGTAGCCGCCACGCCAATCGTGCCGGCAACAACAGCAGGATCAGCAAGCCGAGCGTGTGATGTATCTGGCTCATCAGAGTCTGCAACGGCTGCACGGCGGTATCATGCACCGCAAGCCCATATGTGTAAGACATCAAATATCCCGCGGGTACCTGAACCAGAATCATCGCAACGATGAGCCAATGAAAAAACTTTGCCAGTGATCCCCAGTTTCGTTGCGTATTCCCCAGCATAAGCAACACCAATAATCAAAAGTTTTTTGTTTCTTTTTTCAAAAAAGAAGTGCTTCCTTTACTTGCCCGCTCTCAGCGTTCACAGCGTCCGTTAAGTCACGGCCTAGGGTCACGCAGATAGGCAATCACGCTTTGCCGGTCCTGCGCATTGGGCAGGCCGGTAAAAGCCATGGCGGTTCCTGGCACGAGGTCGGTAGGCTTGGTCAGCCACCGGTCGAGTGTCTCCTCATTCCACACCAGATGCGCCTGCTTCATGGCGGGGGAATATGGGTAGCCAGGCAGGCTGCCGGAGGGGCGGCCATACACGCCCCGCAGGTTTGGCCCGAGCTTCGCCGAGGGGCCGGCCGAGATGTCGTGGCAGGAGGCGCAGCGCAAAAACAGCAATTTGCCGCGCCCGCTCCCCGCCGCGTTGGCCTGCTGTGGTGGCGGGCATGCCGCCAGCACGGCGAGTGCAAGCATGCCAAAAATCTGCCGGCGTGCGGAGGTGCGGCGCATCGGTCTCGCGGCCATATCCATCGGTTATAGGTAAACTTACCGCGTCGCCGGATCCGGACGACCGGCTTGGCTGCGATGTCCGACATACGGACATGACGTGCAACGTCGCCCTGTCCGCGCTTCGGATGCGGCCACGCCACAGCTTCCCGGCAGACTGCGCATCCGGCGATGGTGCGTTGGATACCCTGTCGGCACCGGTCAGCATTGAGCAAAAGGAAGAATTTCTTTTTTGTAATGACCTCGCTATGCCACGGCAAACCCTGACTCCAGCGTGTCGCAAGAATTTTTATCCGCAGATTAACGCAGATTACCACAGATTAAAGGAACTTTTTGATCGGAGGGCAGCTGCCAGCGATCAGCTTACTTTTAATCTGTGGTAATCTGCGTTAATCTGCGGATAAAAATGCTTTCTGCTTACGAAGTCACAGGAAAAGTGGAGTTCGGTCGCGCCGCAAACCTGGGCAGTTGCCTTCTTTTCAAAAAAGAACATTCTTACCCTCTCAACACCCCCGCCGGATCGTGCACAATCTGCGGCAGCCGCCGCGTCATCTCCGACTGCCACAACGCCGGCATGTCAGCCAAGGCAAAAACCTTCCGCCCGAGCGCACGCGAAAAATAGGTGCCCTCGATATCGCCCATTTCCAACCACGGCGGCCATGTGTTGAGGTCATTGAATATCATCCGCGCCGGCGGGTTCTTTTGCACGGGATCGAGAACGTCCCGTAGGCTTCCGGCAAAGGTATCAAGGTCGTTCACATGCACCGCGCGGTCATTCAGCGCGCCGTGCAGCATCGTGTCGCCCATCACGAACACATCGCCGCCCTCCGCCCACGCCGGACCGATGGCCACCGTGCGCGCCAGGCCGGCGAGCACACCCTTGGGCGCATCGATGCGCCCGGACGGGCCATAGCTGATCGTTTGCGGCGCCGGCGGGAAGAAACCGATTTTTACCCGTTTGCCGGTAAGCGGATTATCAAACATGTCGATCATGCGGCCGGTTTGCACGTCGGTATAGAAACTCGCACCGATGGAGGTGACATCATACCGTCCCTCGCCATGATCCAGCACCCGGAACATGGTGCCCACCACCATGTCCCAGAACGGATACAGCTTGCCCTGATGCATCCCGTAGCGGCGGCCGCGCAGCCAGCTATAGGTAACGCGGTCATCCATCGACCACGCGAGCTTGCGAAATGCGAGCGCCCGATCGGCCGCTGACGCAGGATCGAAACCCGCAGGCACGGCTCGTGCGTGCGCCTGGATGGCACATGCTGCAAGCCATCCGCCGCCGGCGCGCATCAAACCCCTGCGTGGAATTATCATCAATATCCCATTTCCCCACGCATCCATCAAAATTCTGCGCCGGAACCGATGCTGCACCATCCGCCCGTTATGCCTCGTCCGACATGTGGACAGAATCCCGTGTCGTCTTCCCTGCGCCATGAGACGCGGGAAGATACAGTGTGAGTGTGACAGCGCAGAATGACGTAAGCGACGTGCCGGCCTCGACGCAGGCGCATTTCGGCCCCATCGCGCTGGCGGCCGGCATACGCCCCGGCCATGTTACCGCCTTTGCGTGCGTCGCTATTTGCAGCCTCAGCCTGTATGTTTTCGTCAATTTCATGCAGCCCTATCTGCTGCATGGGCAGATTGCCGTGCCCGCCACCGATACCGGCCGGCTCACCAGCCATCTTTCGGTGATGCAGGAAATCCTCGTGCTGGCCTGCGTCGGCCCGATCGGGGCGCTATCGGACAGGATAGGGCGGCGCACCGTATTTGCCCTTGGCCTGCTGGTGGTAGCGTCAGGACTTGTGCTGTTTTCAGTCGCTTCCACGGTGCCGGAACTCTTTGGGGCACGCGCGGTGTTTGCGTTCGGAACCGCCGCTACGACGGCAACCCTGGCGGCCGTGGCGGCCGACTATCCGGATAATGCGGCACGCGGCAAATTTCTCGGCGTGATGCTCATCACGCAGCAACTCGCTATTCTGCTGCTCGTCGCCACCATCGCCGCCCGCTTGCCTTCCTGGCTGGTGGCCCGCGGCATTGGCGCCGTTCCGGCGGGGCAGATCACGTTTCGTGCCGCCGCAGCCTTCGGACTTTTGGGCGCCATGCTCGCCTGGCGGGGCCTAGCCCGCAAGGCCGCCTCGACACAAGTTGCACGAAAAAACCTGCTCGCATCGCTGGCGCTGATCGCCGCGCATATTCGTCGCCATCCACAATATATCATTGTGGTGGCGGTCGCTTTCGTTGCGCGCGGCGATGCCGCCATCATGAGCGGCTTTCTTTCCCTCTGGGTCGTGCGGTCAGCCGGCGCCGCCGGCATCACCGCCGCCCACGCCATGCATAGCGCGGGACTGCTGCTGACCTCGGTGACCATCTGCGGCATGGTCAGCGCCTGTGTCGCGGGCTTCGTCGCGGACCGCGTGAGCCGTATCGCGGCGCTGGCTGCGGCACTCGTGATTGCCGGCGGCGGCAATATCCTGCTGCTGGCCGTCCACACTGTCACGCATTGGCCGGCGACATTGCTGATCGGCCTGATCGCAGCAGCGGAAACCGCCATCGTGGTATTCGGCCAGGCATTGCTGGGAGAACAGACGCCGGCGGAATTGCGCGGCGCCGCCATCGGCGTGTTCAGCATGTGCGGCTCGCTCGGTGTGCTGATCCTGGTGTTTGCGGGCGGCGTGTTGTTCGATCTTGTGTCGGGTGCTGCACCTTTTGCCATGCTGGGGGCGGTGAATGTGATGGCGGGAGTGGCGGCTTGGGTGGTTTGGAGAGGAAGGAAGGACTTCTTTTTTAAAAAAAAGAAGCAAAAAACTTTTGAAAATTTAGGCACGCCAGAACGACCGGCACGCGCGCAAAGGGGCAAAAGTTTTTTTGGTTCTTTTTTTTCAAAAAAAGAACACTCTTAGCTTATGCTGCGTCCCCTAGCCGCATCCCCCTACCCCACCCGCGCCGCCGCCTGGAGCCTGGTGGCCATTCTGTTCCTGGCCAGCATTCTCAACACCATCGACCGCTCCATGCTCAATTTCCTTGTCGATTCCGTGCGTAAGGACCTTGTGATTTCCGATGTGCAAGTCAGCCTGTTGCAAGGCTTGTCGTTCAGCCTGTTCTACGTATCGGCCGGCCTGCCGTTGGGCCTGATTGCAGACCGAGTCAGCCGGGTAAAATTGCTAATGATCGGCAGCTTCATCTGGAGTGCTGCCACATTGGCGAGCGGGCTTGCCCCTAGCTATGGCTGGCTGTTCGCCGGCCGCATGATCGTGGGTTGCGGCGAAGCGACCCTCGGGCCTTGCGCGATGCCGCTCATTTGCGACAGTTTTCCACCCGAACGCAGGGGCCGGCCGATCAGCCTGCATCTGCTGGGCGGATCGATCGCCAGCGGGCTTTCCGCCGTTCTGATCGGCTGGATTCTACGGCAGGCGCCGCTTGGCACGTTTGCGATCTTTCCGGGTGCAGCGCACGCGGCTTCATGGCGCATTGCTTTCGTTATTGCCGGCGCTTTGGGTATTTTTCTCGTCGGAAGCCTCGCTTTGCAACCTGAACCGGCACGCCGCGGCGTTGCCGTGAATGCAGTGCGCGGCTACCGGTTACGGCCGATTGCTGCCTATCTGCGCGACAATGCTGCGGTTTTCCTGTTGCTCTATCTGGGGTTTGCCGCGTTTTCTTTGGCGACATGGGCGATGGTGAACTGGTCGGCGGCGATGCTCATGCGGCAATATGCGCTCAGTCCGCAAGCCGTGGCAGAGGCTTTCGGCACCAATTTCATTATTGCCGGTGCTGCCGGCGCGTTGCTCAGCGGCCAGCTGATGGATGTGCGGGCCGTCCATGCCACGCCGGGCGCGAAGCTGGCGATCCTGGGCATTCTGCCCCTCTGCACCCTGCCGGCCGCAGCCGCCACGCTTGCCCCCGGCAGCTCTCTGGCAACGCTGCTTGTGGCATCGATGATTCTTCTCAGCCCGATGGTCAGCATCGTGATGTTGCGGGCCTTGTCGGAAATGATGCCGAACGACATGCGCGGCCTTTCCGTCTCCCTACTCAGCCTATTCGGCACCATGATCGGCGGCGTGCTGGGGCCATTGCTGGTTGCGATCTGCACCGAACATGTTTTTGCCAATGACCGCATGGTGGGCCAGTCCATTATGATCGTGGCAGTGCCTTTTCTGCTGGTGTCATCTGCCTGCTATTTCGGCGCGCGCCATGCGTTGCTGGTGAGCCTGGCCAATGGCACCGGGCTCGCACGCACGATGGACATTGATCGTCCACGGACTGCGCCGATAGAGGAGGTTGCTTAACCATGACGCACGGCAATGAAGCCGATGCCACCCTGCTGCGGAATCTGGGTTCTATCGTTGGCGACGCGCATGTCATTACCGACGAGGGCGAACGCCAATATTTCAGCCGCGATTTCTTCTACTGGGACGATGCCGGTACCGCTGCAATCGTCGTGTCGCCCGGCTCGGCGGAAGAGGTGCAGTCCATCGTACGCCTGCTGGCAGGAACGGGGCGGGAGGTCGCGATACGCGGCGGCGGCATGTCCACCGGCCGGTCCTATGTTCCGCAGGGCAATTCCGCGATATTGCTGGATATGCAGCGGCTGAACCGCATACGCGACATCAATCTCACGGACCGCTATCTGGTGGCCGAAGCCGGCTGCACATGGCAACAGATTGTCGATGCGCTCGCGGCGCACAGGATGGTTTGCGATTTCACTATTCCGGGCTCGGGCAGCATCGCAACCGTGGGCGGCGCCATGGCGCATAATGTCACCGGTGGCATGAAAGGCGTGCTCGGAATCGAAGTCGTGCGTGCCAACGGCGATCTGATCCGCACCGGTTCCTGGGCACGCGACGCGGCGCCCACCCCCTATTGGCGCGATTACGGCCCCGACCTCACCGGCCTGTTCCTTGGCGACACGGGTGCTTTCGGTATCAAGACCGCCATCTCGCTGCATCTTTCGCCAGCGCCGGAGGCAAGCGATTTCGCGTCCTTTGCCTTTGACACGGAGCGCGATCTTACCGCCGCCATGATCGCGCTTGCGAACTGCGATTACCTTACCCTTCGCAGCGGTTTCGACCCCACTCTCACTCGCATTGTGTTGGAGGCGCAAACCGGTGCGCCGGCACCCGCCACATCCGACTGGACTTTGCACTTGCGCTGCGACCAGTTGAACGAAGCCGCCGCGCAAGCCGGCATGTCGCGCGCCCGAACTATCTGTCTTCGGTATGGGCGTGAAATATCGCGGTCCATGGCGGCAGGGCTGGGCGTGCAACGCCTGAGCGTGCGCGGTTGCCTCAACCGCGTGGGCGACCGCTGGATTGCCACCAATGCGGTCTTCCCGCTCTCCCGCGCCGCCGAGGCCACTGAAAAACTACGCGAATTTCTTGATGCCCATGAAGAAGAGTTTATCGCCCATGGCGTCAAGGTTGCGAACTTCGTTAGCGCCAACCCGTATCATTATCAGTTGGAGCCACTGTTCTGGTGGAGCGACAAGGTCAGCGAGTTGGCGCTTCGACACATCGATCCGGCGGAGGCGGAAAAATTCCGGCTGATACCGGAAAGTCGCGCCAACCGCGCCTTCATCACGCACATACGCCACGAGCTACGTGATTTTTTCCAAGAGCTTGGCGCATTGCACGTGCATACCTCGAAATTCTTCCGCTATGCCGAGTTGCTCTGCCCCGGCACAAGGCGGCTGCTGCAGGACATCAAACATACGCTCGATCCCGAGACCATGTTCAATCCCGGCAATCTCGGCCTCAAAGGAGATGACTTATGATCGACACGCCATATTCCGCCGCCACCGGTGCCACCTGGTTGCGTAGCGCCGGCGCCCCGCCCGGCTTCTACTTCATCCATCTGTTCACCGGCGCGGATGGGCGCAGCCACATCCAAACGCTCGATCCGTCGCAAGCCGAGGAGAAACTCCCGTATTTCTTTCGCGCCCGGGCCACAGGCGTTTCCATTCTGACTTTTCCGGCCGGGCATGATTTCGATTGGCGCCTGACGCGCGACATCCCGCGGCTGCTGGTGCAATTGCGCGGCCTTTGCGTTACCATCGTAGATGACGGATGCGAGCCTGGCGTTTCCTATCATCCGCTACGGCCAGGCAGCGTGATGCTGGCGGAAGACCGCAGCGGCCGCGGCCATAGGGGAAAAGTATTCGGAGATGAGGATGTCGTGACGCTACAGGTCGATCTGGTGCCCGAGTAAGCCGCAGCCAAAGAATCAAAAGTTTTTTGCTTCTTTTTTTCAAAAAAGAAGTGCTTACTTCCTTAATCCGGCCCGCCGGAGAATGGGAGCGACGGTCGTGTTCCACGCGGCAATACCCTCCGCGTAATCAAGCCAGCTCAGCAAAATCCCGTCCAACCCGGCATCCGCAAGTGCTTCCAGCGTGTCGGCAATGCTCTGTGCGGTGCCGACCAGCGGATAGCCGCCGGCGCCCGCCTTAAAATGGAACTTGAAATTTTCGTAAGCTTCGCGTGAAGGAAGTTTGTCGGCAACACCAAGCTCCTGCGCCAGATTCTCCACCGCCACATCGTCGCCGTGCTCGATGGCGTAGCGATG
>Ga0116227_10016689_pt1 | contig 10470 bp, 10 predicted proteins | sample S1TSphgellanicum_FD_89693 | JGI IMG/M metagenome (GOLD analysis project Ga0116227, IMG submission 89693) | Host-associated microbial communities from peat moss isolated from Minnesota, USA - S1T2_Fb - Sphagnum magellanicum MG | ecosystem: Host-associated > Plants > Peat moss > Unclassified...
AAAGTGATTTTGAAGCTGTAATTAACAAGAAGAGTGATTGGAGTCAACATCTTCTTTCATCAGCTTCTGCAGCTTAAAAGGCAACACAATAGGAAAGCTACCAAGCAGAAGGTATCAATTCTGCATACATGAGCTTAACATCCTGCAAATTCTTCCCTCCTTTCACTACAAATTCAGTTGGTTTGGTTCACTCAATCTTCAAGAACACACATTAGATATGTAAAAACCATAACGAAATTTCTCTCTTATTTATTGTTAAGAGGAACCTTGCAAAGGATAATCAACCTCCTAATTTCCCAGGCATCTTACTACATGTGTAGGGTAATGGCTGCAGAGTGGGGTTCACACTCCCCGAAGAAGTGCCCACCTGAGGCAGAGCTAAGGGGTCCACCTCGGGGTGCTTCTTTTGGGAATGCTGCCACTCCAAGGGAGTTATCCCTCTTAAAGCATTGGCATATGTTTTTCATTTTCATTTTTCTCATGATACCTATGGGGTATCATGGGAAAAAAAGAAGAAACAAAGGTGAGGCATTTCAGAAAACAAAGCTCTCACCTGCGGAACAGGCATTTTGTTTTCCGAAATGCACCACCTTTCAGTGGAGGAAAATTTCTGTCCAACGAGGCCCCGCAAATACACTAAGAAATATTTGCAAATGCTTTATGGATTTGTAAGGTCTTCACTGAGTGCTTTATGTTTCCTATGTACAAAACGAGCTAAAGTACAAGATTAGATTCTAGGTCTTAAGTGTCGGCTAATGCCTGCTCCTCAGGGCCTCGCCTAATTTGAGCATGGTAGACTCAGAGACGGTAACCTGAGGACATAGGCCCCAAAACTAAGGGAAACGCATCAGATCCAGCCTTCCCCAGCATAAAGTGCACAAGGTTTTTAGTTTGGAAGGAAGAAGCTTTGTAGTTTGCATGTTAATGGTGAAGGTGCTTTCAATTGATGAAACCCTAGGAATCTCCATTAAACAAACCACCCAGCAAAGGGGGAATGGAAGAACGAAGAGAGAGGACCCAAGTTTGAGCCACAAGAGCAAAACCGAAAGTAGGTCACAAACGGGCAAATGAACAAATTATGTTCCAAAGACCCCACCAATTGCAAGAAGCATATAAAAATGGAAAGGAAAGGGAAACTTAAGAATAATAAGCCTAGAAGAGCCCTCATCTATAATGACAACACATTTCAAAATAGAAATGGCTTGCATTTTTTACAAAGCTACCGACACCTTCCACATACAAAAGGTATGTTGAATCATTAGATGAGGGCCAACAACACCCTTTGCTAACCACACCATGTTAGCACATCAATGAAAAAAATTGTCCATTTGTTGTTGTAAGCAACCAAAAACCTCTATCGCAAGGGGGAAAAACACATATGTTAGGTGTTAATCATGGTAAAGTTCTTCATTTGCTTGAGCCACCACCGCCATGGCGACCTCGTGAAATGTTTAGTGGCACATGAAACCAAATATGCTCAAGTGGGATCAACAATGACCAAGGGGCATGTAAACAATCCAAAGAGCTTGGGCCTAGAAGCTCCAAAAACTTACCTAAACGTTACATTGAAGGAGGTGAATTAGTGCTGAAAGGTGGGAAACAACAAAACAAATAAGGTCTTTCAAAAAAGTCATGAAATTGCAAATATAAAGTTTTGTTCACCAACCAATATAAAACCTCACCCACTGCAATTAGCCAAATGCTCTTGGAAGGTTTGGCCAAAGCAAAAAGTCTAGTAACACTAAAAGCATGAGCAATGGACCTTGGGATATCACCCACAACAACATGGGAACAATTGGGTGAAGTAGATGGTTACACCCTCAAAGTTAAAAAGGTTTCAAAAATGTTCAAAAACCATATCTAATGGAACACTAGTTCAAAAATGGGACAACCAAATGAAATTTAAGTTAAAGGAATGCAAGGAAAACTCCAAGTCCAAGTTGAGTTAAACATCTAGCTTATGGGTCAAAACAAGGATAAGACAAATCCAAGGGGTGAAGCTTTTACAAAGCATTAAGAATCTTTTAAAAGGTTGGGGTTGAAGCAAAGGTGGGGACAAAAGCTTTAATAGCATGGGCATACTCCATAGCACACCCTAAGGCAAGATTCCATCCAACCTAACGCAATGAAAATGAGACGAAAACCTAAAGGGCACCTAGAAAAGGGGTGTATGTTAAGGGGGCTTGAATTGGAGAAAAAACCATTACAAACGTTTGTGCATGAAAAACATATTCTACCTAAATTTTTTCCCAATCACACACTAAAAACCATCATAGGCAGGTCCTAGTTTCCCTATGGTTAGTTGCACCATCACAAAGGGGGGAAGAAAAGACATCATTACATGAATGCAAAGATAGATGCTAAGTGGCCATGTTGGATGGGTGACAAGCTAAATAATCAAGTTGAATCCAAAAGCATAATCATATTTCCCACTTCAAAGTTGAAGGGATGTGTGCATATAAACAAGGACAAGGAAATCAAAGTGGAAAAAATCCAAAGGGTCCAAAGCCAAAACCCAAGCCTAAATTAAAGGTGAATGAAGAGGGGCTAAAAAAGAGTTAAAAGGACGTTGCTTGCCAAGCAAGGAAATAGTTAGAAATGTCTAGTAATGTTTTTCATGACAAGCCATACCTCATTACAAAAATAGGGTTCCATATCCAAAGCATGAAATGTCATGTTGAATGGGAGTCCCCATTAGAAAAAGACCCCAAAACCAAGTCCTATGCATTCAAACGGGAAAATGACGAAATAGACCCAAGGCTCGGATTCTACACTATCTAAGGGTCACATTCTAGGTTAGGGCCTAGGGAAGGGTTTGGAAACTAATCAAGGGCCTATGGTGGGGACCATAGTCTAGATTAAAGGTTAAATTTCAAGATTATAACCTCTTCCAAATGAAAGGGTTCACAATTTAGACTATAAGTTATAGGACTCTAAAAAACCTAAGAAATATCATCAAAGGATTGCTGCCATCACCATGTTTTTCAATTTTCATTTCCACACCTAGAAGCTCACACATTCACTATTATTTCTTGGCATTGTCCAATTCTATTTGTTCAATGCATAAAATTTCATGTTTGACCTAATGTTTCATCAAAGTTATGATTGGCACCACACAAATTAATGTTTGTTATCACCTTCTAACACCACTACAAGTGTTGCCATCACCTATTGGTGCTTTTATAAATCTTGACATTGCCATCGCCTACCACAACCTACTAAAAATGTTGTAACTTTCAAAGCTACCATCACTTCACTAAAAGAAAATGTGGTTTTTTGGAAGGTGCAACTTGACTAAAAATGTTCACATTGACCAAGGGGGAATATGATCATTTTAATTAAATGCTTGGGGCACAAAAAACATGAGATATTTTTTAGTGAAATAATTGACTAAATGTTTTTTTTTTTACTATGTGACAAATCAAACATTTACTCAAATCAAACAAAGTTTTGTCAAGATGACCAAGGCCTAATCAAATCGACCATACTTTATGGCTAAGGCTTAGTAAAATTGGTCATTTTGATTTTACATTTAATCAAATCAACCATACTAATTTGGCTACGTTTAACTTGTAAGTTTGTTGAGCTTAAGATATATACTTAACCAAAATTCATAGCTAGGCTAGGTTAAACATATTACACCTAATGGGTATCTATAAGGTTTAATAAGCTACCTACATGTTAGTTTTAACCACATGTAGGTATTTAGGTTTAGTACATTAATTAATTGATATTTAATAATTCAAGGTTATTATTTTAATCAATAATTAATTAATCCATCAATTATTAATTGATAAAATATTATTATATATTTTAAGTAATAATTATTAATTAATATAAATTAATATAAAGTTTTAATAAATTAGTTAGCCATTAATAATAATTATTAAATAATAGTAACTAATATTAAATAATCCATTATCATAATTAATATTATACAATCAATAATGTATAATTATTAAAATTTTAAAATTAAATTAGTAGCATGTACATAGCATACTAAGCCTAAGTACGTGCATGTTATCTAGGTACATAGATGGTACTTACTCACAAGTAATTAGATACATGGCATAACCTACCACATATGCAAGTAATGTAAAAAAATTGAAGTTCATTGATTAATATTACAATATGTACATTGAAATCAATGAAATTCATTACAATGTGTTCATGAAACATTTCATCTTTTGAAATGGTAGTGCAATGGTAAAAACTTTATTTTTCAAAGTGGAGGTGAAGAGTTCAAATCCTCACACTTGCAACCTTGGTTACCTAGGTTACCTTAACTTTAGATGGCCTAGATAAGTAGCTTAGATTGCATAGGCAAGGTAGGTTAAGGTTAGTTACTTAGCCTAAAGGGTTTAAGTTAAATAGGGTAGGTTAGTAGGTCAATAATTTTATTGTTATTTATTTTTTCATTAATTATTAAGCCATGTAGGTAGTTAAATAAATTAATATATTATATTTTCAAATAATATATTATCATCAATATTATTTAAAATCATGCATATAATTGCGATCAAAATATTGTTGAGTGGTCAAGATTTCTAGTGAAAAAACCAACCAAAAAAACCTAGTCAAAATGGTTGGGTCTAAATTGACTTATCTAAAATGGTTTTTTGGTCAAGTTGAACATGGTGGCAATTGGAATATTTTTTTATCAATTTTTCTTGTTGCAAAATCATGTTTTCTTATAGTGTTTGATGACATTGTAAAAATTAGTTCCTAACACACATGCACCAAACCTTAATCCATCATTGTCATGGCATCTTCTTGTTGTTACATCATGTGATGTGTAGCCTAGGTTGCAACTTTGCTATGCTAAAACTTTATTGCACTTTGTACTATTTTAGAGGTGGAATTCCTAAAATCATGGATGCTAAAATTATATTATGGGCTTATTCGATGGATGGAATCTAGGTTCCATCAACATCACTACATCTAATGTGCAAGCTATTAAATTGCAACAAGCTTTCCAAGTCTAGCAAAACCTTGCATTGTCATTTTGTGCAAAAACATTTCGACAAGGCATGGTTTTTTGTATGCAACCAATCAATAGTAAATGATGTGATCTACCACTTTGACACCATCCACTCAAGGGTGCTATTGTATCATGGGAAGCATAGCCTTGCACACTAGAAGCAAGAAGACTAACACATGTCCTATCCCTTCTTATGTGAGTTATGGAAAACCAAAAGGTGTTATGGCAAGGGCATTGGCATTAACACAAACAACTATCACAAATGCAATGCTCAAAACTTTTGCAATGGGGAACCACAATTTAAAGGTTATAAAAGTGTGCGTGCATGAGATCCTTGAAAAATTAATGTCTAAACATTGAAAGGCATACAACCATAACCACCTTCTAAGTAGCATTGATCCAAGGAGTTGCACACAAATGCAAAGACACAAAGCCTATCCAATTTGTCCTATCAAACTTTTGGAAATTAGGAGGTTGATTATTCTTTATAGAATTTCAAAACCCTTTTGACTTTGAAGATTTAACCAATGGTTTCACATAACTTTTCCAAATGAACTACCATGTTGCTACAAATTTTATTTTAAGGTCCTTTCTTTGAACTCTTGGTGTTGCTACACCTTTGGCTTTGGCCAAACTTTCTGGAGGCATTTGACAAATTGGAATGGGTGAAATTTTATACCGATTGGTGTGCAAAATTTTGTATTTGTATTTTTGTGACATTTTTTAAACTCACTTGTCACCCCATTAGTTTGGGGTGATAATTAGAGGTGGGTGTGAAATGATGGTTCATGGTGTCTAGATTGCTCTAAACATCCATCCCAATTGGCTAGTGCTCACATGTAAACATTACAAATGCCTTCAACACCATCTACTAAAAAGTCATCTTTTAAAAACTTCACACAACAAGTGACCAATTATTTCAATTTTTCCCCTCTATTCAATCCTTTTATGCCTAGCAAATTCCCCTTTTTTAAGCCATCACTCCCTTTAGGGAGATTTGCCCATCATCCATTATTTGGTGAGCACATGTTAAGGCAATTTATTCGTCAAGACTCTTTTTGCATTGGCCCACTTTTGTGCATTACAATGTTTTGTGAAGGTATTTCCTTGTATTTTTCTTCTTTCATTGACAACACCCACATCATTGGCCTGAGCTTTATTGTTTTTTTTGTTATTGAACTTTTTTTTTTCCAATTAGCATTTATGGGGTTTGTGGTCCAACCTTGTAAGTGTTTGGCTTGGTCGTCCTTTGATTTGCATTTTGGTTTTTTTTCCTCCAATCGATTTTTGTTGCCTTTCAAATAATATCCAAATTTTGGGCATCCCAGTTATATTTATTTCTTTTAGTCTTCTTTTTTTGCAAGACACGTTTGACAAAGATGTTCACCATGTAGATGCACTTCCTAGGTTGGGGGATGTCCAAATAACTTTTGAGGTCCCTTTTTTAATGTTTCACCCAAAAAAATTATTTGTTTTGTTTTTTCCCCGTGTTATTGACCTTTCAACATTAGCTTGCCACTTTCGACATGACCTTCATGAAGGTCTTTGGGAAATTCGTGGGTTAGGTTTTTTGGATTGCCCACAGGTCCCCCTTGGTGTATCAATAGGTTTTTTTCCTTATTTCTCATGGGTGGATCATTTTCATTTCCATAGAGTTCATTGTGTTACTGATTTATTTGGGATATTGGGCACTTGTTGCACCTATCATTATTGTTAAGTTTCTATTGGATTCTCACCCATTTTTGTTGAAGGCGGTAAATACCAACAATTTAATCCATTCCTTTTCCAAGCCCACTTGAAGTTGACGTGGGATCTTTCCCTCGGATGTAGTGGTTTGCATCCTTTCATGTAGTTTATAGAGAGGGATCAAATCAACTTAGGAAAACATTTCAAACATATTGTACAACCATTTTTTTTCTAACATCATTTTCAATATGGCTTTTGATTCACATTGCACATGTTTGAAATCATGTGCAAGCTTAAGGGCAAGTGCATGGCTTTTTGCTTGCCTAATCATTCTATCTTTTTGTTTGACTTTTGATGTTTTCTATTTTGCGTTGTGCACTAGATTGGGTCTTTCCCATCTTTTAATTCTTATGTTGATTCATTGCATTTGTGGCCAACCCTTAGATCCAACAAGGACGTTCATTGCTCCCATGGTGCGGAACGAATTACATCCGATGATGTTGTTTAGAATACCTTCATTTCCATCAAGAGAGATGCAAGGTTTCATGTTTCACATTAGCGAATTCATGTCCTTCCTCCACTTTCTTTTAATCTTCTTGCTAGTAAGTTGACATCGTGTTATTAAATGATGGCATTTGCACTTTGGCCGATGTGTTCATTGTCGATCCCATTCAAACAAATTTGGTTTCATGCACTACTTCGTTTCATGGGATGGCAATGAGGATGATAACTTAGGCAAAGAAACAACTTTACCACAATTGGCACCCAATGAATGTGTTTTTTTTCCTTGTCATAAAAGTTTTTATTGTTTACACCAACAAATGGATGATTTTTTCATTGATGTGCTAACATGACGTGAGTTGCAAAGGCCACTAGTGGCCCTCTTCTTGCAATCTATATGCCTTCTATAAAAGCAAAAGTTGTCGATAGCTTTGTAAAAAGCTCATGCCACCTCTATTTTGAGGCATGTGAGGTCTCTTTCAAATTTCCAGTCCCTTTCTTTTTTATATAGCCTTGCCACTGATGGGGGCTCTGGAACCCAAGTTGTTCATTTGCCCCTTTGTGACCCACTTATCATGTCAAGCTTTTATGGCTGGAACTTGGGGTCCTCTAGGGTCCTCTCTCTCTCTCTGTTCTTTCTTTCCCCCTTTGTTGGGTGCTTAATTTAATGACGTTTGCCAGGGTTTCACTTATGACCCTTGTCTGTATACAGACAGGTTAAAAACTAAAAACCTTGGAATACTTAAATGAGGAAGGGTAGGTCCAAATGGGCTTCCATGAATCTCAGGCAAAGGAACATGCGAACACGGCTCTCATTGCCCAATGCTTGGAAAAAGGCAATCGCTTCTGCACCTGCCATTCCATTACAGGTAGGTATATTTTGGCGGAAGGGCAGAGATTTCCACTCTCTCCAATTCAATTTTTTATTTATATTCTTAAAGCCAGCCCCAATGAAGCAACAGCACCCACCAGGGCACCATCCACTCACTGGATGCCTGTTATTACTCAGTTGTGGATGAACCTCAACTGAGTTCATATTTGGTTTCACCTTGGTAAACCCAATTCTGTAGGAAATATATAGGTCTCTCATATAGTTACAGATAGGTAAAAAAATAGGTAACTACTAGGTATGTAGATGGTTTATACATAGGTAAGGGTTGTTTTTACTTACTACCTACTAACAACATGCTTGTGGGTTGTTAGTAGGTAGGTTTTTAAAAAACAAAAAACAAACTAAGCTAACCACCATGGTTAGCTAGGGAACTGGAACCCAACAGAAAATTGTTTCCTGACCACTTACCATTCATCGTTCGTGGTGCGATGGTGGGTGCTGGTTCACTGTGGGCCTTAAAGCCCAGCATTGAACAAGACACGAAGTTGCTGGACTTGCAGAGTCGGCAACTTGACTTTGAAAATACAAACCAAAATACAATACCATAAACTTTGAATGAGTTTAATGATACAAAGCAAATATGCAAATAACCAAATGTAATTAGGTTACCCTTCCCCCCATACACTCTTTCAAAGTATTCAATTCAAACTTTGATATCAAAAAAATGACAAGGAAATGAATTAAAAAATAATGGTCAATGGAAATCAAAACCCAAAAAGTTTCAACAACATTGGCAATGTAATAGTTTACTATTGTGCTATGGTCCTTTGTAGCACAATGATAATTAACATCAAATTTATAATTATTTGAAATGCCTTTTTAATACTTGTAAAAAGAAAAAAAAGTTGTCCATAATCATCAACACAACTAAAAAACTAAGAAAAGAAAAAAAAACCAGAAGAAAATAATAAATATATATACAATGCCTTAAGTAAGTTCCAAATTTATTAACGTGTAAGCAAAAATTGTGATCATGAACATTGCACAACTCAAATACACCATGAATGAAGAATATTCTTATGTAAAAATAACCAAATCAAAAGTTAATACCTTGAAGACAGGTTATTTAGCACTCATCCTAGTTTAACATATTTATTTCTACAGACAAATATAGTTCACATTTGATTTTCAAGATCCCTTCCAAGACCAATGAAGATGGACCAATTGATTGTTTGATTGTTTGATTGACAACAAGTTTAACTTGCTTCAATGTTAAATTGGTTCAAAATGTTAAATTTCACATTAAACTTCATGTTTTTAGTTGAATGAAAAGTTTTTGAAATTGAATCAATTTACCCAACAACTTGGATAAAATTACAATGTTGTAATATAAAAAATAATCATAATTAAGTAACAAAAAGTCCAGAATAGAAAAATGAACAACCATTTACTTAAAGTTACTTAAAAGCAAAAACAAATTATCACAAAAACAATGCAAACAAATTTACACCAAAAATTTATAAGGTAGGTCAATTATAAGGAATGCAAATTTTCTAAACAAAATCAACATATTTTGGGAAGAAGTGACATTAGAAGCCTTTGCAATAGATTAAACTTGGCATATAAGAAAATGTGATTGAAAATTTTGAAATTTATTGAAAACTGAAAATTAGTTTTGAAAAACCTTGGATAATTGTTGGAAAACAATGGAGAGAAATCAATTGAAGAAAAAGAACAATTAAGAAAAATTAACAAATAACAAACACCATGAAGGGAAAGCAAAATCCAAAGCATAGAAAGGAATAACAAAGACAAAAGGAGAAAAATAATGAACTACATAACAAATCCAGTGATAATGAAATTACAAAGGAGAGAGTTGGGAATAACATGAAAATGACGCAAAATGACATCATTGCCAAGCCTAAATAAAACACTGCAATACAACCAAAAACACCAAAATGCATGTATCAAGATGAAAATCCTAACCAAAACAAGGACAACCAAAGAGTATAAATAAAAAAAGAGGATGCAATTATATAATAAATGAGATAAATTGTCCATCTTTGGCAATATTAATCAAAACATTTGTGCATCTATAATTGTTTGATTTGGGCATTGATAATTATCAATCATGTTTATTCCACACGCATCATCTTCATCATTTAAACAGATTAACTTTGATTATTGACTTTAGCAAAACTTTCAAAGTGGACCTTTAAATTTAGCTATTAAATTTGCATAAACAATTAATCTTAGTTGTAGGAATGTTATTATAATGTTATTTAGTCTAAACCTAATCTCCTAAACTATTAGGAGTTTAGAGCCACAAAATTCTAAACCTAATCTTTTCATTTAGTTTATGTTTAGAGTTGCAAAACTCCAAACATAATTTCATCACCTAATTTTCAAATTTAACATAACCTACAATCTTAATTTAGTTTTCATTTTTGTGTTAAAGCATCATGTTTGT
>Ga0116227_10016690_pt1 | contig 10468 bp, 6 predicted proteins | sample S1TSphgellanicum_FD_89693 | JGI IMG/M metagenome (GOLD analysis project Ga0116227, IMG submission 89693) | Host-associated microbial communities from peat moss isolated from Minnesota, USA - S1T2_Fb - Sphagnum magellanicum MG | ecosystem: Host-associated > Plants > Peat moss > Unclassified...
ATCCATCTTGAGCGCAATCCGATCGATACCTGCCTTTCCATCTACTTTCAGAACTTCGGGCCGGCTCACCCGTACGCCAACGACATGGACGATCTCGCGCATTATTACAGTGAATATCGGCGAATCATGGAACATTGGCGCCGGACCCTGCCGGCAGGGGCGGTGCTGGACGTGCCGTACGAGGGACTCGTCGAAAATCCGGACCACTGGAGCCGCACGATGGTCGAGTTCATCGGCTTGCCGTGGGATGCGCGGTGCCGGGAGTTCCACGGTACCGCACGCATCGTCAGCACTTTCAGCAACTGGCAGGTCCGGCAACCCATCACCAAAGCATCCGTCGAACGCTGGCGTCACTACGAGGAATTCGTAGGACCATTACGCTCGCTGCTATGGCCGCGAAGGCTGTGAATCATCGGGTCGCGCAGCCTTGCGGGCCACGATGTTGACGCTGATGGGTGTGCCGCGCATCTCGAGTCTGCTCGCGTCGTCGAATTGATCGAACGCTGCGACCCTTCTCGCGTCGACGAATCCGGCTGCGCGCAGAAATCCCGTGATGAACTGCTCGTTCAACCCGACGAGATGATAGTCGAACCGGTCCACATGACCGCCGAACATCATCCGCATCACCGTGAATCGTTCGTGCAGCGACAATGCAGGATCGAGGAACAGCCGCGCCAGCACGTCCAGATCGGGAACGCTCACTGACAAGGTGCCGCCCGGTACCATGACGCGCCGCCAGCCGGACAGCGTCGTCACGAGTTCGTCCTTGTAATCCAGGTGCTCCACCACGTGCGAGGCATAGATCTCCTCGACCGTGTCGTCGCCGCAGCGCCGCCCGTCACGGGCGTCCGCGACATGATCGACGTGCGCACCGGGATTGGCATCGAGAACTTCCCAGCCGTCCGTCCTGAGGCGTCCGCCGATGTGCAGTTTGCGGCCCATCCGGTAATCGTAGCGCGTTGCTCTCATCGAATTGCAACGTGCGACTGATACGGTGACACAGATTCGCAATATTTGACGGAATGGCATGCAATTCTCGAGTCGCGGTTCGGCCACGGCGGCGGCATGGTCACTGCTGGTGGTGTCCTGCGGCAGCGGAGGTTCATCCCACCCGTCGCCGACGGCATTGATCAGCGCCTCGCAGAGCAGCGTCAGCAGCGGGGCCGCCTCGAATCTCACGTGGAGTTCGTCGAACGCCACTTCCTGCACGGCGTCGGGCGGCTGGAGCGGCGCCAAACCCTTGAGCGGCTCGCAAAGTACGGGCGCGCTGACGGCTGCCACGACTTATTCGCTGACCTGCAGCGGTGCGAACGGCACGAATGCGGCGGCGAGCGTGACAATCGATGTGCTGCCGGTCGCGACGCTCACGGCGAGTCCACTGTCCGTCGACAGCGGCGGGAGCGCTCAATTGAGCTGGACTTCATCGAATGCGACATCGTGCACGGCATCCGGGGGCTGGAGCGGCACCAAGGCCACAAGCGGCACACAGAGCACCGGCGCTCTGACCTCGAGCACGCTGTATACGCTGACCTGCACCGGCGCCGCCGGCACGGGTACGGCGGCGAGCGTGACCGTGAATTTGGCACCGCTCGCCGCGCTCGCCGCCACTCCGCAGATCGTCTCGACCGGTGGCTCGTCCCAACTGAGCTGGACCTCCTCGAACGCGACCACCTGCACGGCGTACGGCGGCTGGAGCGGTACGAAATCCACCCGCGGTTCGCAGAGCACGGGGGCACTCTCGACGGGTGCGACGTTCTACCTGACCTGCTCGGGCCCGGGCGGTGTCAGCAGTCCGGTGAGTGTGTCCATCGGCGTTGGCCAGGTGACCGTGTCGCCGGCGATCGCCGCAATCACGCTCGCTCAGACGCAGCAATTTACCGCGACGGCATCGGGCGGCGGCGCGGTGGTCTGGACGGTCGATGGGGTCGCGGGCGGCAATGGCACCGTGGGAACCATCGGGACCAGCGGGCTTTTTGAGCCGGGGACCGCGCCCGGCCCGCACACGCTGGTCGCGACGAGCGTGGTCTCTCCGTCGCTCTCGGGCTCGGCGGTGGTTGCGGTCACCGATCTCACCGGTGTGGAAACCTATCGCAACGATTCAGCACGAGACGGAGCCAACACCCAGGAGTACGCTCTGACTCCGGGCAGCGTTGCCGCCGGCGGTTTCGGGAAGCTGTTTTCCTGCGCGGTCGACGGCGCGATCTACGCACAGCCCCTATGGGTTGCGAATCTCGCGGTCAACGGTACGCCGCGCAATGTGGTTTTCGTGGCCACGCAGCACGACAGCCTGTACGCCTTCGATGCGGATGCGAGTCCTTGCGTGCAACTCTGGTCGGCGAGTCTCATCGATACCGGACACGGCGGCTCAAGCGAGGAGACCACGGTGCCGTCCGGGGTCCCGGGTTATTTGGTGGGCGTGGGCGAAGGCGACATCACCCCGGAGGTGGGCGTCACCGGCACACCCGTCATCGATCCGGTCAGCGGGACGCTGTACGTGGTCTCCAAGTCGGTGAACGTCGGCGCGAACACGTTCTATCAGCGACTTCACGCCATCGATCTCGCATCCGGCAGCGAGAAGGCCGGGTCGCCGGTGACCATTTCGGGTACGTATCCCGGGATCGGCGATGGCGGTAGCGTGGTCACTTTCAATCCGCAAACGCAGAACCAGCGCCCGGGCCTCGCCCTCTACAACGGGGTCGTGTACATCTCCTGGGCTGCGCACGAGGATGCCGCGCCGTGGTATGGTTGGGTGATTGGTTATTCCTACAACGGGATATCATTTTCGCAATCCGCGGTCTTCAATGCCGCCCCTAACGGCAGCGGCGGCGGTATCTGGATGAGCGGGGGAGCTCCCGCCTTCGATTCGACCGGGAACTTGTACGTCGTCACGGGCAATGGCACTTTCGATGCGGCGAATGGCGGCTTGCCCAACAATGACTTTGGTGATTCGCTGCTGCAACTGACCGGCGCGTTGGGTGTCGTCCAGTACTTCGCGCCATCGGATGAGGCAACCGACGATGCCGGTGATCTCGACTTCGGAGCCGGCGGCGCCGCGCTTCTCGCGGATCTGCCCACCGGCAGCCCCGTGCCTCACGTGCTCATCTGCGGCGGCAAGGACAAAGCGCTCTATCTCTTGAACCGCGATTCGCTGGGCGGATTCGGCGACAACTTTGCGGTGCAGAATATTTCCTACGGGTATCGGATCTTTGCAACCGCGGCGTATTGGAATTCCACTGTCTATCTTGCAGGAGTCAAGGGACCGCTCACGGCCTTCACGCTCGATGCATCGGCGCCCGCATTGAGCCTCGCGGCCTCGACGGCTTATGTGTATGGCTTTCCGGGCAGTTCCCCTTCCGTGTCGGCGTCGGGAAGCGAGGAGGGCATCGTCTGGACGCTCGACACCAGTCAATACTGCACGTCCAATTCGACGGGTTGCGGGCCTGCGGTGCTGTATGCCAACGACGCCGCCAATGTCGCCACTCAGCTCTGGAGCAGCGCCGGGGCCGCTGCCGATGCCGCGGGTAATGCCGTCAAGTTCGCCGTTCCGACGATCGCCAACGGCAGGGTCTACGTCGGGACGCGCGGCAACAACACCGGCGGCGTACTGGGTTCCACCCCTGTTGCAGGCGAGCTGGACGTGTACGGGCTTGGGTCCAACTGATTCGTTCAGAACTGATCGTCGAGCACGAACAAATGCTCGGGCGGCACGCCGGCCCGCTGCCGCGCGCACATCAGCTGGTAGGCTGACTCCAGACGTCGCGCATAGAGCCCCGTATCGAAGAGCGGTGCCGTCCGCCGGCGCTCGGTCAGCCGTTGCGTGAGAACGGCGAGCCGCGCGCAATCGCCGGCCAGCGCCACCGCCAGATCCTCGAAATCCCGCGGGGTCGCAGCAATCAATTCCGGCATGCCGACGGCGCTGAGCAGGCTCGCCGCCACCCGCGATGCGAAGCTCTCGCCAGGGCAGGTGAGCACGGGCAAGCCCGCCCAGAGCGCATCGCTCGCCGTGGTATGCGCATTGCAAGGCCAGGTGTCGAGGAATAGGTTCGCCGCCCGATGCCGGGCCAAATGATCCGGCAATGCTATGTGCCCGGCGAAAATCAAGCGTTCGGCGTCCACACCTCTCGAGGCGGCTTCGCGCCGCAAATTGCTCGCGGCGATCGGGTTGTCCCCGAACAGCCAGAGCACGCTGCCGCTCACGCGATGCAGGATTCGCATCCACACATCGAAGGTTTCGGGCAATATCTTGAAGTTGTTGTTGAAGCAACAGAACACAAAGGCGCTCTCGGGCAGCCCGAGTTCCGTCCTCGTGAACGCCCGGTCGGCGATGGCGCGTTTGCGATCATTCACCTGGTAGCTGCCGGGCAGGTATACGATCTTCTCGACGTAGTGGCGCCGGCTTTGCTCGGGCACCAACGTCTGATCCGCGATGATGTAATCCATGTAGCTCGCGCCCATCGTGCCCGGATAGCCGAGGTAATTGACCTGCACCGGCGCCGCGCGCAGCGCAAAGATTCCCGCCCGATTGTCCTGCGTGAAACCTTTCAGGTCCATGGCGATGTCGAGCTGCAGCTGCCTCGCGAGGTGCGCGACCTCGGCGTCCGATTTGCCGCGCACATCGATGAAATCATCACAGGCATCGGCCAGCCGCGCCCGCATGCCGCCTTGCGACTCCGGCCCGAACGAGAAGGCGATCACCTCGAAGCGCGCGCGGTCATGCAACTCGAGCAGCTCCGCGATCAGATAGGCGGTGGCATGATCGTGGAAGTCGGCGGAGAAATATCCGATTCGGATCCGGTCGCGCTGACCCGCCGACACGATGGACGGCAGCGACTCGTTCAACGGGCATCGGTCGCGCACCCAGATTTGCGCGGCCCGCTTCTGAAGCGCCGCCGATCCCGACATCGCGAGGGTCGCAAACGGGGGCGCGGCCGGATCGTCGCGCTCGATTCTCGCTGCGATTGCGGCGAGGTCGCCGTCCATCCCTTCCCAATCACTCAGTTGCATCCGCGTGTAGCGGCGCATGCCCTGCAGGTACTCGAGACCGGGGTCGATCTCGAACGCTCGATCATAACTGGCCGATGCCGCATCGAGCTGCTTCAATTCCCGCAGTACATTCCCGCGGTTGAGATAGGCCTTGGCATAACCGGCGCGCTGCGCAATGGCGCTCTCGTAGCTGGCGAGCGCCGCGCCGCGCCGCTTGAGCGAGTGCAGTACGTCTCCCCGGTTGAGATAGGCCTCTGGGTAAGGAGATCTTGCCGCGATGGCTCGATCGTAGCTGTCGAGCGCTGCCGGCCACTGCGTGAGTTCCCGCAGGATATTGCCGCGATTGAACAATGCCTCCGCGAATCCGGGCCTGGCCGCGATGGCGCGATCATAGCTCGCGAGCGCCGCGTCGCATAGTTTTCGCTCGCCCTGTATCACCCCGAGATTGAAATGCGCTTCGGCGAAGTCGGCCTGAATGGCGATGGCTTTGCGGTAGCTGTCGACCGCGTCATCGGGCCGTGCGAGATCCTTGAGTGCGTTGCCGCGATTGAAGTGAGCGAGCGCATAGTCGGGCTTGATCGCGATGGCCCGATCGTAGCTCGCCAGTGCCGCGTTCGAGCGCCCGAGCGCTTGCAAGGCCAGACCTCGGTTATTGAACGCCGCCGCATTCTGCGGATCGCAGGCGATCGCCTTGTCCAACAATACAACCGCCTTGCCCGGATCGTTCGTCTGGCCGGCAATGACCCCGAGCCGAAGCAGCGCCTCGGGCTGGCGCGGGTGGGCTTTGAGGATTTCTTCATATTGGGCGGTGGCCTCACGCAGTTGCCCCAGCCTGAAATGGGCGAACGCCTGCTGCAATCTCGCAGCGAGTCTGCCTCCCACCGCGCCTGTCGCGTGCTTGGCCATGCAGCGAGCCGGAGTTCTAGGACTCGAGCAGAAGGCGGCCGAGTGCGTGCACGGCGTCCAAGTCCGCGAACGCGGCTCCGGCATCGAGCCTCAGCGCCTCGCGAATCCTCGCACGACGCCCCGGCTCCTCCGCCAGCGCCACGGCGATTTCGATGTACCGTGCATGGTCCGCCGCCACCAATTCCGAGAGACCCACGCGCCTCAGAATTCCGCTTCCCAGGCGTCCCCGCATGAACCGCCCTTCATGGGTCACGCAGGGCAGTCCGCATTCGACGGCTTGCATCACAGTGTTGAATCCCGAGAAACCGATGGTATCGAGATACACGTCTGCCCGGCGCAGCAGTCCAAAAAAGGCGGCCCGCGGCTGCCATGGAATGGTCAGCAGATGGCGTGCGGGGTCGACTCCGGCGCGCTGAAATGCGGCGCCGAGGCGCAGTTGCAGCTTGTGGCTGAGTTCCGCCGTCTGGTGCCGGAAGAATACGAATGTCCCGCGCCCGAGGCGCCGCGCGGTCTCGGCCAGGATCCAGTCGTGCTGCGGGCGGTATTTGAACGGTACGCCCGGACAGATGAACACCGGGCCGTCCGTGGGAATCCCGAGAGTTCGCAGGTCGATGTCCAGCGGCGCAACGCGATGCGGTTCGCAGTACACGCCAAGGTGCGGCAGACGCACGAGGGGCTCGGAGTAGTGATCCTGCGCCCCGGGTGGTTCGAACAGATCGGCCGACAAGAAACCATCGATGGTGGGAAGGCCGCTGGTCTCCGGATGGCCCCAGGCGGCGTACTGGCGCGGCGCCAGTCTCGCGGCCGCCAGCGCCAGGGTGGTTTCGTTCATGCCGAGTTCGGGGAAAACCACCGCATCCAGATCGCGTCGGCGAATGGCGCGTATCCACTCGCGGATCGGCCTGGCCCCTGCCTCAAGATGATCCACGGACTCGCGCGCCTCGCGCGTTGCCTCATCGTGCTTTGATCCGACGCTGAAGAGATGGAGCTCGAATCGCCGGCGGTCCAAACGCCCGAGCCACCCGCGCAGCAGGGCATGGAACACCGAGTGATCGTGCACGTGGGCCGACACGAACCCCAGTTTGAAGCGCACTGTGCCGTGCACCTCATGGGCAAGCACGGTCGGGGCGCGCGGCGGCACACTGCCGGCGACCTCGAGAGCCGCAAGCCGCGCCACGCAGGCACCGCGGTAGCGCTCGAGCAGCGGCCGATTCGATTGCTCCTCGTAGGATAGGTAGAAGAATTGTTGCTGGACCACGGTGAGCGCATCCTGCGCGTCGAGAACTTTCGAGCCGAGCCAGGACTCGAACTCCAGAAGCTCGGCATCGAACGTGTCCCGCGCCTCGCGGGCTTGCGCTTCGGACGCCGGCACCGAGGGGATGCGGCGCGCGAGCAATCGCGTTCGCGCCTGAATGTCATCCGGAGCGAGATCCACGGCCCGCCGATAGGACCGCACGGCGCCCTCATGATCTCCGATCTCGTGCAGGATCATGCCGTGATTGCACCACGCCTCCACGTATCCGGGATCCAATGCCAGCGCCCGCTCCAAGGATTCGAGCGCCGCGGTGGATCGGCCGAGCCGGCGCAGCGCGCCCGCCCTGATGTTGTGGGCCTGTACACAATGATTGTCCAGTTGCAAGGCCCGATCTGCGCAATTCAGCGCTTCGGCGTGACGTTCCAGCGAGAGCAGCATGAAGGCTTGCTGAGCCAATGTCGCGGCGTCGCCCGGCCGCAGGCGCTCCGCCGTCTCGAAACATTCGAGCGCCTCTGCGAATCGCTGCCGCCGCGCGAGCACGGCGCCGCGGCCCACCCACGCCTCCACCATGTGCGGCATCACAGCGAGCGCGTGTCCGAATGACTCTTCGGACTCATCGAGCGCGCCGCTCTGCGTCAGCGCGAGGCCGAGATTCACGTGCGCGATGGCGTAATCAGGATCGAGGCGCAGCGCCTCGCGGTAGCACGTGATGGCCTCGGGCAGGCGACCGAGGCGCACCAGTGCCTGACCGAGATTGTTATGGGCGCGCGTGCTGCCGGGCTCGATCGTGATGGCGGTGCGCAGCGCATCCGCAGCCTCGGCCGGCCGGCCGGCCGCGAGCAGCGCCCCCGCGAGCCGCCGCTGGGCAGCGGCATCCTGCGGGCGCATGCGCGTGAGTTGCGTGAGCAGATCCACCGCAGCTTTCGTACTCATCCGGTTACTCTAACCTGGCACAGGAAACTTGCGCGAGGTGCGCAGAGTCGCGGCGGTGATGAGCTGTGCGTTTTGTATGACAATCGTACTGCATTCATGTTCGCGCCGCGCTGTCAGCGACTACGTTCATTCTCATAACGATCACACATGAGGAGATTCAATCGCGGTCTTTCAGTGTTGAGACAAATTGTCCTATGAATGGCTCATCTCAAGAGTCATCACTGTCGACACATCGGGAGATTCTTTCCATGAACACGCACCGTGGCCTCGAGCGCCATTTGATCAACCCAGGAGTTGTCCCCAGGCTCCGCAACACCACAGTGGCCGCGGCGGTAGCCGCCGCGCTGGCCTCGAGCGCTGCACCCGCGGGTCAACCCACACCCGCCCAAGCCGCCTCTCCGACCGTCGGTCTCTACATCGCCGGTGCGTCTGCACCCAGGCCCGCGGTCTTGAACACGCTCGAGAACAGCACGAGCTTCTGCGGCGGTTCGTATTCACTCTTCAGCAGCACGGGCGACACCAATTTCTATGCGGTCTCCTGCACACCCGCGGCCGCCACGGGCCTGCCGAGCGCCACCGGCACCAACGTCTTCACGATCTGGTATCGCGATGAGGGCGGCTCCGTCGTGGGCGCGCTGCCGCTTGTCTCGGGTTCGTCGATCAATCAGCTCGCGCTGGCCGGGGCGAGCGGATCGGGCGGCAGCTATACCGTGGCCGTCGGCGGTTCGAGCGCCACCAACGGCATCGACGACTCCTTCGCGGGCGGTGTGTTCAAGGCACCCGTGCAAATGGGTCTCACGGATGAGGAGCCGGCCGTATACACGGGCAATAACTACCCGTCAGCGTATAACACGGCGGTCTACGGTCACGCCTCCGCTGCCCAGCTGGCAACCCTCACCCAGACGCCGACCTTCGATTTGGTTTATGGCATCTTCGTAAACACCCACAGCGCGCCCAGCGTCTTCAGCACGGCGCAAGACGCCGGCCATGGCACGGCCAACGCTACATTGAGCCTTGCGCGCGCGGAGATCGGCGCCATACTTCAAGGTCTCGACGCAAACTGGAACGTCGTCGGCGACACCAGCGGCAACGCCGTCACCACCTCGAGCCAGGCCATCACGATTGTAAATCGCGAACAAGGCGCGGGTGTCCGGGCCGCGGCCGATATCTTTTTCACGGGCGATCATTGCGTCACAACGCCCGCGCAGACCGCCATCAAGGAATCCACCGGCGGGACCGCGGACTACTTCTCCATGGGCAACGTGCTGGCGGCGGCGAACACCGTTCCGGGTGCGATCACCTATGCAACGATTGACTACGCCGGCAGCAGTTACCCCAACCTGACCCTGGTTGCGGTGGACGGCATACAGCCGTCGAACTTGAACGCGGCGGCCGGCACTTATGGAGACTGGTTCGAGTCAGAGATCGTGACAGGTCCCAACTTCGGCAGCCTGAGCGCGGATCAGCAGGCGCTCATCAACAGTCTCATAGCGGCGTTCCAGAATGAGTCGACCATGCCCAGTTCCCCGGCTGTGATGGCGAATCCCAGCTACAACACGGTCGCGCTGCCGGTATCCGGCACGGCAAAGGTTCCGAACGGCGGAACAGCAACGGTCTACGTCAGCGAGTACACCCGCAACGGCGGCAGTTGCAACGACCCCTATCCGGCGCTCTGATCAAAATATTTGCATCCCTCGGTTGGCCTCCTCCTGGGAGGCCGCCGCTTGCTTCGCGATCCAAATGTCCGATCGCTGCCGGACGCTCGTCATGCATTCGTATGCCAAACAGTCCTTTGCCGCGCTCCATGTCTCGATTTTCAGCGCGAACATGTGAAAACCTTCACATTTCCATAACGTGGTTGCGATATCCCGGAGTGATGCTATGCGCAGTTGATCTTTCATTGGGTTTGCACCCGGCTCCAGCGTCCGTGGGACGGCGGGGGTGGGGCGAGGACGGTCAGCGATTTTGTCATCGTCATCATTGTCAAGAAATCGGGAGATTGGTTCTATGAACAAGCTAATTTCAGTCAGCGCCGCCGGCGCGCTCGGCCTCGGAGCGGTCGCGGCACACGCCTCCATCCCGTTACCGAGCAGCGGAAGTTCCGATGCGATCCTGTTCGCCGAGGTCGTGAATGCGGCGGGCACCGCGGCGGTCGCTTCCTATGCCGGCGATACGGGCATCAGCATCAATTCGATTCTTTCGGGCGGGTTATCCAGCAGCGGCACCACGGTGCTCGGGTCCGATGCGAACCTCGCCAAGCTGTTCGCGGCGGATGCCGCGGGCGACAGCATTTATTTTGCGGTTATCGGCGGTCAATCCAATGGGAACACCGTGAACACGGCGGGTAACGCGCAGTTCATCACCAGCGTGCTCAACAACTCTACGGCCACG
>Ga0116227_10016691_pt1 | contig 10468 bp, 6 predicted proteins | sample S1TSphgellanicum_FD_89693 | JGI IMG/M metagenome (GOLD analysis project Ga0116227, IMG submission 89693) | Host-associated microbial communities from peat moss isolated from Minnesota, USA - S1T2_Fb - Sphagnum magellanicum MG | ecosystem: Host-associated > Plants > Peat moss > Unclassified...
CTTCACCCCGGCTTCGGCCAGCAGCGGCTCCAGCCCTTCACGCACGAAGGCGACGACATCCTCGGGCAGGGCGAAAGGCACATCGCGGGTGATCCGGCTGCGCACCTCGCCCGCAAGATCCAGCGCGACCAGCGTCAGGTGATCGCGGTCGATGTTCAGGCCAATGGCGATGCAGCCCAGAGCATCGATCTTCAGGCGGATTGCGGGCTGGCCGCGCGGGCCCTGCAGACGGCCGATTTCCTTGACCAACCCCTCATCGATCAGACGGCGGGTGATGTTGGCGATGGTCGGCGCGGTCAGGCCCGTGGTGCGTGACAGTTCGGTGCGGGTCGTCTCGGCGCTGGTGCGGATCGCCTGCAGCACAACGCGCTGATTGTAATCGCTGGCGCGGGCCAGATTGGTGCCTGACAGAGAAACGGCAAGGCGTGCGCCACGCGATATATCGGTGCTCATTGCCCCGCCCCCCGACGCATAAGGCCCCAATGCCCACTCAAGGCGCGCTCTGCTTCAATCACGTATCCCACGGTTCCAGCATTGCCAAGGCGACCTGCGCTTGCCAATCACAATTTTAATTAAAATAAATTTTTTAATTACTCTTGATCCGACGATCCCCACGCCGTAGCGTGCACCATACGAGATAAAAACAGCTTGATGGAGAGAACGTGACGCTTCCCCCCCGTTCGGCGCGCGCCCAATGACCCTATCGCTTTCGCGCCGCGCCATGCTGACCGCGAGCGCCCTTGCGCCCTTCGCGAGCATCCCCAAGGCGCTGGCCGCAGCGCCGCTGATTTCCCGCCGCCCGGCCCCTGCCGCGCGCTCTTTCGTGTCGCGCGCGGTCGAGAAGGAGATCCTGCGGGTCAGCGCAAAGATCGCCGACCCCGAGCTGCGCTGGCTGTTCCAGAATTGCTATCCCAACACGCTCGACACCACCGTGCGCACCGGTACGGTGGATGGCCAGCCCGACAGCTTCGTCATCACAGGCGATCTTGATGCAATGTGGCTGCGCGACAGCTCCGCCCAGCTCCAGACCTATGTGCATCTCACCCCGCAGGATGCCGATCTGCGCCGGCTGTTTCAGGGCGCGATCCGGCGTCAGGCGCGCTGCATCCTGATCGACCCCTATGCCAATGCCTATACGGCGGACCCGAAGGCCATGTCGAATTTCGGCGCGGCCAGCGATCTCACCGACATGAAGCCGGGCGTGGCCGAGCGGAAGTGGGAGCTGGATTCGCTCTGCTATCCCATGCGGCTGGCCCATGCCTATTGGACCGCGACCCGCGATACCTCCCCCTTCGACGATGTGTGGTCGCAGGCCATGGCCCGCGCCGTGGCCACCATGCGCGAGCAGCAGCGCAAGGATGGCGACGGCCCCTATCGCTTCGAGCGCGTCAACCGCCATGCCACCGAGACGCTGATGCTGAAAGGCGTCGGCGCACCGACCCGCAAGGTCGGCCTCATCCACTCGATGTTCCGCCCCTCGGACGACGCCTGCACCCTGCCTTTCCTGATCCCCTCCAACCTCTTTGCCGTTGCCGCACTGCGCATGCTGGCGCAGATCCATACCGAGGCGCGCTCGGACGCTGCCGCTGCTGCCGCCTGCACTGCCCTGGCCGATGAGGTCGATGCCGCGCTCACCGCCCATGGGCGGATGGACGATGGCACGGGCAATCAGGTCTGGGCCTTCGAGACCGATGGCTTCGGCAACAGCATCTTCATGGACGATGCCAATGTGCCGAGCCTCTCGGCCCTGCCCCTGCTGGGCGCGGCGCGGCGTGACGATCCGCTCTATCTGCGCACCCGTGCGCTGGCATGGTCCGCGCGCAACCCTTATTTCTTCAGCGGAACCGCCGCCGAGGGGATCGGGGGGCCGCACAAGGGCCTCGGCATGATCTGGCCGATGTCGATCATCGTGCGCGCCATGACCACCGAGGATGACAATGAAATCCGCCAGTGCCTGCGCTGGCTGAAAACCACCCATGCGGGCACCGGCTTCATCCACGAGAGCTTCAACAAGGACGATCCCAACACCTTCTCGCGGCCCTGGTTCGCCTGGGTCAACGGTCTGTTCGGCGATCTGATCCTCGACCTTGAACGCCGCCGCCCCGCTCTGCTTGCCGAAACCTTCCCACAGGAGAACCACGCTTGATCCGCGCCACCCGCCGCGAGCTGCTTATCGGCTCCACCCTCGCCCCGCTTGCCTCCGCCGTGCCCTTCACCGCTGCCGCGCAGGCGCCTGCCGCGACCGCGCCCGACCTGTTCGTCGGCACCGGCGGCCATGGCCACACCTTCCCGGGCACGACGCTGCCCTTCGGCATGGTCCAGCTTTCGCCCGACACCAACAATGCCGGTTGGGACGCCTGTTCGGGCTATCACCAGTCCGACCGCTCGATCATGGGCTTTTCGCACACGCATCTCTCGGGCACGGGCATTGGCGATATGCTCGACGTGCTGGTGGTCCCCACGCGCGGGCCGCTCAAGCTGGTGGCGGGCACGACCGCCGATCCGTCCGCAGGCTATCGCCAGCGCTACAGCGACGAGCATGCCGAGCCGGGCTATTACCGCGTGAAGCTGGAAAGCGGCGTGATCGCCGAACTGACCACGACCGAGCGCACCGGCCAGCACCGCTACACCTTCCCCGCCGGCCCGGCCCATATCCTGATCGACTTCGCCCATTGCAAGCAGGAGACGCCCGAAGAGCTGATCCGCATCGAGGATGCCTCGCTGGCCATCGACGCCGATGGCACGCTGACCGGCAGCCGTCAGGTCTTCCGCTGGGCCGAGGGGCGGCGCATCCATTTCGCGATGCAGCTCTCGCGCAAGCCCGACCGCGTGCAATTCTTTGGCGACAATGATGCTCCGGCTGCGGCGGGCGCGCAGGGCGTGTCGGGTCACCGGCTCAAGGTCGCGCTGTTCTTCAACGATGCGGGCAGCGCGCCGATCCTCATCAAGACCGGCATTTCGGGCGTCGATGTCGCGGGCGCCCGCGCCGCGCTGACCGAGGCACCGGGCTGGGGCTTCGATCAGGCCTGCACCGCCGCGCGCCGGATCTGGGCGCAGGAACTCGATGCGGTCCGTGTTTCGGGCGGTACGCCCGCCCAGCGCACCATCATGGCCAGCGCGCTCTATCACACGCTGATGGGGCCGACGCTGTTCAGCGATGTCGATGGCCGCACCATGGGCCTCGACCAGCAGGTCCACACGCTGCCTACGGGCGAGCGCGCCTACAGCGCCTATTCGCTGTGGGACACCTATCGCGCGCTGCATCCGCTGATGACGCTGATCCGCCCCGATATGGCCAAGCGCTTCGTCCACGATCTGATCCGCCAGACCCAGCAGAGCCCCTATGGCCCGCCGACCTGGCCGCTTCAGGGTTTCGAGACCGGCTGCATGAACGGCACGCATGCCGTGGTCGTGCTGGCCGAGGCCAAGGTGAAGGGCATCGAGGCCGATTACGCCGCCGCCTGGCCCAACATCCGCCGCCATGCCTTCGACCTGACCATGCCCGACAGCCGCGCCACGCTGGGCCGCGACCACTATATCAAGCTGGGCTATATTCCGGCGGACAAGGTCAGGGAATCGGTCAGCCGCGTCCAGGAATATGCCTATGACGATCACGCCATGGCGATCCTCGCCGAGGCGGCCGGCGCGCATGACGATGCCGCCGCCCTGCGCAAGCGCAGCGGCAACTGGCGCAATGTGATCGACCCCAAGATCGGCTTTGCCCGTCCCCGCTTTGCCGATGGCAGCTGGTGGGCGCCCTATGATCCGATTCAGCTGGGCCATATGCCCGAGCCGCATTGGCGCGATTACACCGAGGCCAATGGCTGGCAGGCGACCTTCCTCAACCAGCACGACATCTATGGCATCATCGCCCATTTCGGCGGCGAGGCGGCCTATGAGGCGAAGATCGACGCCCTTTTCAACGCGCCCTCGACCCTGCCCGACAATGCTCCGCCAGACATCGCGGGTCTGGTCGGCCAGTACGCCCATGGCAATGAGCCCGACCAGCATGCGGCCTATCTCTATGCTTACGTGGGCGCGCCGTGGAAAACGCAGGCGATGGTGCGCCGCCTGTGTGCCGAAATGTACAAGGACGACCCGGACGGCGTGATCGGCAATGACGATTGCGGCCAGATGAGCGCCTGGTTCGTCCTCTCCTCGCTCGGCTTCTATCCGGTCGATCCGACGACGGGGATCTATGTGCTGGGCTCGCCCCTGTTCGACAGCGCGCAGATGCGGCTTGGCGAAGGCAAGGTGCTGACGGTCAAAGCCATCAACAACGGCCCGGACCGGGTTTACGTGCAGTCGGTGCGCTGGAACGGCAAGCTATGGACCAAGAACTGGATCGCCCACAAGGATCTGGCACAGGGCGGCACGCTGGAGTTCACCATGGGCGACAAGCCCTCACGCTTCGGCGCGGCCAAGGCGGATCGCCCGCCTTCGGCGCCGAAGGCCTGAGGTAAAGGCACCGGCCCGCTTTCCCGCCCGGTCACGCGGCGGCAGTATCCTGTGGGTGGCCGGGCGGGGGAGCGGGCCGGTGCCGCCCGGATCATGCGCCTTGGCGCATGATCCCAAAGGACGTCAGAAGAAGGTGTCGATCACCTCGATGCAGCGATAGCCATCGTCGACCACCAGCAGCTTGCGCCATTTGTCAAAGGTCAGGCAGGGGTGCGAGATGTCGAAGGCGATGATGTCGCCCACCGCAATGTCATCGCCCGGCGCGATGGTCAGGTAGGCATGCTGATCCATCATGCCGGTGACCTCCCAATGGGTGGGCGCGGCTGCCGGCTTTTCATCGCGGGCCTTGCGGAAGTGCGTCGCCGCGCGCGGCATGCCCGCGTCGAAGGCCACATCGCGCTTGCCCATCGCGACCACCACGCGCGCGGGATCGGGCAGCGACTGCACCACCGCCCAGATGCGCAGGGCTGGCTGCAAAGCCTCGCCAAAGGTCGGCGCGACGGGATTGCGCTTGAGGATCTGCTCCTGCGCGATGCGGTAGAGGCCGTCATCATGGCTGATGTAGCAGCCGGGCCGCAGCACGATCTGCGCCTTGCCCGTTTTCGCCAGTTCTGCGGTCTCCTCCGCCACGATATCGTACCACGCCGAGCCCGCGCCCGAGAGGATCGGCGTGTCCTCAAACCGGCCTTCGCCGATCAGGCGCTCGGTGATCGAAACGGCGCGGCGCACGAAGCGGCGGATTTCGGTCTCGTCAGGCAGCACACCCTCGTAGAACTCGACACCGGACAGGCGCAATGCCCCGGGCCAATCCTGAACCGCCGCCAGCACCGCCGCCAGAGCCGCCTCATCGCGCACGCCGGTGCGATAGCCGGGCTGGTCGGGCTCGGGTGCAAGTTCGATCAGCACATCGAGCGTGACGCCGCGCGCCCGGCAGGCCGCGCCCAGCATCGCCACGCCCTCGGCGGAATCGACGATGCAGAACAGACGCTGTTCCGGCATAACCAGCAGGTCGAGAATGGCCGCAATGTTCGCCTCACCCACCACCTGATTCGCGATCAGGATGCGGCGGACGCCATGCGCGGCGGCCACCTGCGCCTGCTGGCTGGTGGCCACGGTGATGCCCCAGGCGCCGCTCTCGATCTGGCGCTGGAACAGGCGGGGGGCCATCGTCGTCTTGCCATGCGGCGCCAGAGACAGGCCATAAGTCTCGATAAAGGCGCGCATCCAGCCCAGATTATGGGCGATGCGGCTTTCGCTCAGCACGGCGGCGGGGAAAGGCACATCGCCCGCCAGCAGGTTCCAACCCGCCTGCCCGGCGCGGCCAACGCCCTTGTCGAGTTCAAAGTGATGGTCGCTCACGGCACAGACTCCCTCTTAAAGAAATTTGTTTACATTATTCTGTTCTGCGGTGACAAGGCCAGCGAGAATGTGCCCGGGCCAGGATAAACATGACAGAGACAATCATCGCAGGCGTCACCGTTTACGATGGCACCGGCACGCCGCCCTTCCTCGCCGATGTGACGCTGCGCGATGGACGCATCCACGCCATCGACCTGCCCGCCGCCCATCCCCCGGCGCAGGCCATTGACGGGCGCGGCCTCGCCCTCGCTCCCGGCTTTATCGACGCGCATACCCATGACGATCTGATCGTGATCGCCGCACCGCAGATGGCCGCCAAGGTGACGCAAGGCGTGACCACCGTGGTCGTCGGCAATTGCGGCATCAGCGCCCATGCCGATTTCAGCGATGCGAGCGAATTGCCCGATCCGATGGTGCTGCTGGGCGACCCGGCGCAATTCCGCCATACCGATTTCGCGGCCTATGCGGCGGCGGTCGATGCAGCAAAACCCGCCACCAATGTGATCGCGCTGGTCGGCCACACCGTGCTGCGGGCCCGCCATCTCGACCGGCTCGACCGCGACGCCACGGACACCGAATGCGCCGCCATGCGTCATGATCTGGAACAGGCCCTGTCCTCCGGCGCCTTCGGTCTTTCCACGGGTCTGGCCTATGGCAACGCCAATGCCGCCTCCACGCAGGAGGTGATGGCGCTGAGCGAGGCGCTGCGCGACACCGGCGCCCTCTACTGCACCCATCTGCGCAGCGAAGCGGGCGAGATCGTCGAAGCACTGGAGGAAGCCTTCGCCATCGGGCGCCACGCCGCAGCCCCCGTGATCGTCTCGCACCTGAAATGCGCCGGGGCGCCGCAATATGGCCGCAGCGGGGAAATCCTCGCCATGATGGAGCAGGCCGCCGAGGATCATCCGGTCGGCTGCGACTGCTATCCCTACACCGCCAGTTCCTCGACGCTGGATTTGAAACAGGTCGTGCCCGAAACGCCGATCAAGATCACTTGGTCCGAAGGCGACCCCACGCAGGCCGGGCGCATGCTCTCCGACATCGCCGCCGACTGGGGCCTTCCCCTCCGCGAGGCGGCAAAGAAGCTGCAACCGGCAGGCGCGGTCTATCACTGCATGACCGAGAGCGATGTCGATGCCGTCCTCTCCCATCGCCTGACGATGGTAGGGTCCGACGGCCTGCCCTGCGACCCGCGCCCGCATCCGCGCCTGTGGGGCAGCTTCCCCCGCGTGCTGGGCCATTACGCCCGCGAGCGCGGCCTCTTCCCGCTGGAGACCGCCATCCGCAAGATGACCGGCCTGCCCGCCGACCGCTTCGGTCTGCCCGATCGCGGCTATATCCGCGAGGGTTATGCCGCAGATCTGGTGCTGTTCGATCCGGCGACCATTACCGACACCGCCACCTATGACGTCCCCACCCAGCCCGCCGCAGGCATTCTGGGCGTCTGGGTCAACGGAGTGCCCGCGCTCGACGCGCAGGGCCTGACGGGCACGCGCGGCGGCCATATGCTTCGCCGGACCACTCCGGCTCATCACGAAAGGATTTCCTGAATGACCTCTGACCTCAAGCGCTACGGCGTCGAAGGCGGCAGCGGCACCGGCGGCCAGCACCTGCCCTTCGCCCGCGGGGTGGAAGCTGATGGCTGGCTCTATGTTTCGGGCCAGGTGCCGATGGTGAATGGCGAAGTGATCGAGGGCGGCATCATCGCACAGTCGCATCAGGCCATCCGCAACGTCCTGGCCATTCTGGAAGAGGCCGGATACGGGCCGGAGCATGTCGTGCGCTGCGGCGTGTGGCTGGACGATGCGCGCGACTTCATGTCGTTCAACCGCATCTTCAAGGAATATTTCGGCGCCAATCCCCCGGCGCGCGCCTGCGTGGTTTCGCAGATGGTCGTCGACTGCAAGGTCGAGGTCGATTGCGTCGCCTATAAGAAGCCCGTCTAAATGCACAGCGGCGGCCTGCTGTTTGTCGAGGCGATCGTCGCGATCGCCGCGCTGATCCTGCTGATCGTGCGGGTCCGGCTCAGCCCGTTTATCGCGCTGGTGTTGGTCTCGCTGGCTTTGGCGCTGGCCGCCGGAATTCCCCCCACCGGCATCGTGAAAATCTTCGAGGCCGGTGTGGGCGGCGCCCTCGGCCATATTGCGCTGGTGGTGGGCCTCGGCACGATTCTGGGCAAGATGATGGTCGAATCCGGTGGTGCCGAGCGCATCGCCGATACGATCATCGGCTTTTTCGGGCCGCGCCGCGCCGATTGGGCGATGATGACCGTCGCCCTGATCGTCGGCCTGCCGGTGTTCTTCGAGGTCGGTTTTGTGCTGCTGGTGCCGATCGTCTTTACGGTAGCGCGACGGCTGGACGCGCATCCGATGAGGGTCGGCCTGCCCATGGCGGCGGGGTTGTCGGTGGTCCATGCGATGGTCCCGCCGCACCCCGCCGCCATGTTGGCGGCGCAAGCCTATCATGCCGATGTGGGGCTGACGGTGCTTTATGCGCTGATCGTGGGCATTCCCACCGCCGCGATTGCCGGGCCGCTTTATGCCAAATGGGTGGTGCCGCGCCTGTCGCCCTTGCAGATTGCCGCTGAGCCTGTCGAACTTCGCGACAAGCCCACGCCGCCCGGTTTTGGCATCACTCTGGCCACCTTGCTGCTGCCGGTGGTGCTGATGATGGCGGGCAGTATCGCCGCCACGGTTGCGACACCCGGCTCCGCGCTGGACGATGCGTTGCGCTTTGTCGGCACACCGGTGGTGGCGCTGCTGGTCGCCGTGCTGGTCAGCTATTGGACGCTGGGTCTGGCGCGCGGCATGTCGCTTGAGACGATGCGCGCCTTCACCAATGACTGCCTTGCGCCCACCGCGATGATCACGCTGGTGGTCGGCGTCGGCGCGGGCTTCGGCAAGATTTTGACCGAGAGTGGTATCTCGGGCGCCATCGTGCAGGCGGTGGCCGGGGCGCATGTGCCCATTCTGGTGCTGGCATGGCTGATCGCCGCGCTGATGCGGGTTGCCACCGGTTCGGCGACGGTCTCGATGGCAACGGCGGCAGGCATTGTCGCGCCTCTGGCCGCCGCCAATCCCGGCGTTCGGCCCGAGCTGCTGGTGCTGGCGACCGGCGCGGGATCGGTGGTGCTCAGCCATGTGAACGATGGCGGATTCTGGCTGTTGAAAGAGTATTTCGGCATGAGCGTGGCCGACACGATCCGCAGCTGGACCGTGTGCGAAACGCTGATCTCTGTGGTGGGCCTGCTGCTGACCTTCGGCCTGTCGCTGGTGGTGTAAGAGCCCGCGCTGGTTAGGCGCGGGCACTCTCCTTATTTCACAACACTGTCCGCAATGTTCCAGCCGCGCAGCCGCACCGTCGCCGTGCCGCGCTGCCGGGGATAGCGCACCGTCACCCGGCGCGTTTCGCCCGGCAGCAGTGAGAGGTAATTGTCGCTGAAATAGGCGGGCAGGATCTGCTCGCCCTTCGCATCGAACAGGGTGAGTTTGGCCTGAAGCGCCGGCGTCTGCCCGGTGTTGGCCAGTGTGATGGTCTCGACCTGCTCGCCATCGCCGGGCGTTTCCACCTGAGCGCTGGCCTTGAGGCTGGCCTGAGGCATGGCGCTCAACGCCTTCAAGTCCTCGGGCTTGGCGGCCTGCCAGTAGAAATTCTCCGACAGTTGCTTGCCATCGCTGGCGAAGGCCTCCAGCCGCACCAGCACCGGCCCCTTGGCCAGCGCGGCTTCCAGCGGCAGGGTCAAGGCCTCCACCGTCGCATTGGCGCCGACATTCGCCTTGGCCTCACGCGTCATCAGCGTCGCGCCAGTCAGATCGGTCACGCGCGCGATCATCCGCACACCCTTCACCGCCGCCAGCGTGGTGTTGACCATCACCACCTGATGGCCCGGCTGGTTCATCTGGATATGGACCGGCTCAGCGCCCTTCTTGGTGCCGTAGAAGGCCGCATGCGTGTCGTAATCCGAGGAATAGATCTGGAAATCGGCCGAAGGCCATGCCGGATGCGTCATCCACAGCATGCGCGCACTGTTGCGGGTCCAGAGCCCGGCGTTGAAGCCCTCGAAGATCGCGCGATGCGATTCATAGTTCAGCATCTGCGCCTTGCGCTCGAAGTCCTTGAGATCCTTGGCCGGGCCGAACTCGCTCTCCAAAGCGGTGGTGAAGCTGGCCATCGAAACGCCGCGCTCCTGATGCCAGTCATGATAGACCCAGGCATCACTGACCGGCCAGCGATCGGTAGCAGCAGGCACGGTGCGCTGCCATGCCTCCAGCGTGGGGAAGCTGGAGGTGCCGACCTCGACGGCGAAACCGCGCGGATAGGAGGTGAAATAATCCTCGGGCTTATGCCATTCATAAGGCCCGGACCCGGCCAGATTGATGATCCGCGAATTGCCCTTGTAGAGCCGCGTGCCATCCTCCTGCCAGACCATCTCCTGCAGCGCATTTTGCAGCGCGGGCTGAGGGACGCCCTCATTGCGCCCGAACCACAGCACGATGGAGGGATGGGTGCGATAACGCCGCACCACATCGCGCGCATTGGCGACGAAGAGCGGCACATCCTGCGCCTCGGCATCACCGTCCTGCGTGGATTCCCAGAAATCGTTGAGCACCATCAGGCCGTTGCGGTCGGCCAAAGCGTAAAAGGCCTCCTC
>Ga0116227_10016693_pt1 | contig 10465 bp, 7 predicted proteins | sample S1TSphgellanicum_FD_89693 | JGI IMG/M metagenome (GOLD analysis project Ga0116227, IMG submission 89693) | Host-associated microbial communities from peat moss isolated from Minnesota, USA - S1T2_Fb - Sphagnum magellanicum MG | ecosystem: Host-associated > Plants > Peat moss > Unclassified...
AATCGGCTAATATAATTGGAAATCTTTTGCCAACCAATATCAGTTATGTATATTTGAACCAACGGATGGACTACATCTAAGAGATTGCTAACATCTTCTACACAGTTGTGGCGATTCATTAAAGCTTCTAAGATTAAGTCAGCATCAACTAAAATCCTCAGCACTGTCAACCCCTATTATTAACTAATAAATTTAGTGCCATAAACAAGCTGATACGCATTAAATTTGCCTGAAATTTGACTTTTGACTAGATGCTAAGGGCAAGAATAAAGTGCAACAATCAAAACTTTATAGTACGCCACAGCGTAAATAAAGCACCCATTACAAATCTATGAAAGGCTTACTATATGGCTTTATTCATACTTCATAATTCATAATTCATACCTCATAATTCATACTTTAGCCTTCTTGTACTAGCTCATTAGGTGTTATTACAAATAACATTTATGCTCATGACGAAAGGAAAGCCAGAGCGATTTTCCAATAATACCTAAATTGAATGACGAACAATTATTTTTGAAGTTCCAAAATCAAATATGCAAATTTGGCCAACTAAAGCTACACAAAATTCACAATAAATTTATTTTTAAGGCTTAAGTAATAGATAAAATAATTGTCCATTACTAACTGTGACACCAGCGCGATCGCCTGCTAATTTACCTGTCCCTAAAAAATAATCCACCCTACCAGGGCCTTTAATCGCACCGCCGGTATCTTGATCGAGTACGTAACGACTGACAATCCGATGCTCTAATTTACCGCTGTTATCGGCAAAAGGAATCGCAGCCCGAATTAGGGCTAAAGCACCAGGGGGCATGAGGGATTTATCTGTAGCAATTGAACGTTCGGCTGTGAGTGGTTGACTGATAGAACCTTGTGCTGGTGCGCCCTTCGTTTCTTGAAAAAACACAAAGCTGCGATCGCGAGGAATATAAACATTTAACTCCTGGGGATGCTTGTGGAAATAGTCGAGAATAACTGGCATAGTTATTCCCTCTAAAGGCAATTTGCGATCGTTCACCAGTTCCCGCCCAATGCTTTTGTAGTTATAGGCAATATTACCTGCATAGCCGATAGTTGTTTGAGTACCATCAGTCAGTTGCAATCGTGCAGAACCTTCAATTTGCGTGAGATATGGTTCCAGGCGATCGCGAAACCAAAATAACTCTAAGCCGCGCAGTTTACCTTTTGCAGCTTGCAAACCATCAGCGCCTTCTAGTTCTTGGCGCGTGGGATGGGGTAAGCTCCACGAGTCTAAATCAGGAGGTAATTTATAAACAGGATAGCGGTATTCTGCTGTGGGTACACGACTAGCAATATACAGTGGTTCATAATACGCGGTGAATAAAACTGAACCTTTGCTATCCTTACCAATTGACTGATAAAGTACAAACTCTTTGGCGATCGCTGTATGCATTGCGGCTGCGGAATTAGTTGTGAGTAACAGCTGACGGAATCTGATCAAACTTTTGTAAACGCGATCGCGTGTAATTCCAGCTACGGGGTAATTTTGATAAGCAGCATCCGCTCTAGCAGTTTGTAAATATCGCAGACTGCGATCGATGGAATTTAACAGTGCTTTTTTATCTGGTGGTTGACTATTTTCACCCTGATAAAGCACCTGATCAAAACAAGAGCTATCATCTTGACAACAAGTAACTGGTAATCTAGGGATCAATACTGGTATTTTCTGCTGAAAACTGCTGGAAAATGATGCTGGTATCTCCCATTTTTTGACTTGACATTCTGCTAAACTGAGTTCTCGATGCCCCACAGATGGCATCTTTACTAGGAAAATCAACAGAACAACAGGTAAACTAATACAAATAGCTGCAAGTGTTTTGAGCATCCAAAAATAAATTATGAATTATGAATTATCGAACAGAATTCAGGAGTCAGGAGCCAGAATTCAGAATGAATTTTGAACGAAAAAGCGGATGAATAATCGGGTTTAAGACCCCCACCAAATTGGAAATTTGGTGGTCTTCTCCCAAAGGGAGACGCTGTTCGCGTTCAATCAGTCGCGGGTCTGAATCCCCGACTGATTGATTCTGACTCCTGAATTCTGACTTCTGAATTCTTCTTCAAGAATTATGAATTATGAATTATTCCTATAATTAGAGACCACTAGAAGTCACCCAATACTTTTAAAACATCCTCTAAATAACCCAGGGTAGGCACTGGCGACAACCTAATTATCAGGGTTTAAACGAACCTTATGCACTGCCCACCTACAAAAATTGCTTACTTCAACAGAAATTGTTGCTCAGATCCCCGACTTCTTCAATAAATCGGGGATCTAAATCGAGCTTATTTCAGTGACATTTTGAATTTCTATTCATTCATATTATGATATGTGGCAACGGCGGAAGGTGATATGCGGTTTAAGTAGCGGAAAATCCAGTATTTGAAAATCGTATCTAAAATCACGGGGAATGTGGCAATAAATAAGAAGATAAAATCTCGATTTGCTGGTAGTCCCCAATGGCGTGATACTCCTTCTAAAAGTACTTCCCAACCATGAGGGGAGTGAAACCCGACAAACATGTCAGTAAACAAAATGATAATAAATGCCTTGGCGCTATCACTTAGACCATAGACAATATTATCAAAGAATTCTTTGATCATAGCAATAGAGGGTTTATTGATTAGCAAAAGCCAAATGAAAGCCCCCACAGAGAAAATATCTGCGAAAACATTTTTAATTGCATTCGAGCTCTCTTGGCGAAATTCCTCAGCAATCTCACCAGCTTTCTCCTTCATATTGGTTTCCAATTCCTCAGAAGATATTGGTGGTGCTTTGGTAATGAGATTTTCAAATTTTAGTCTTTCTTCAAAAGTTTCTAGATTCGTCAACGCTTCTTCTTCCATTTCCACATTCAGGAAAATTTGCACTGCTTCCGAACCTCGAAAATGTTCAATTAAAGGGCCAACTATCAATGCTTTTGCTAACTGATGAGTCAGAAGTGGTACAATAATTAACAGTAAAATAAACCTGATCGATATGATTGTTCGTCTTTGAGTCTGGCGGAATTTTTTAACTACATCTTGTTCTGAATTTGGATCTAATTCAACTTGCAGACGCGTAATTGTGCTTAAAAGCGATCTGGGCAATATCGCCGTTGTATTTGCCTTTCCTTGAGGATTTTTCCTTTCGGAAATCGGGATTTTTTGTTTAGGGATTGATGTGGAATTAATGGCTGAATTAGTTTGTTTATTTGATGGTTGATCTACTACAACAAGGGAGCCTGGTTCTTCTTCAACAATGGTATATTTTGAAATAACTTGGTCGATGAACCTGAGCTTTTCTAAAATTAAGTAAGCTTGGGGATATTCTACACCTGCTTTATTACCAGCTTTTTGATTAGCTTCGTTTACAAACCAACGACTACCTTTAAACTCTGTTAGTCGCATCCGCGCAATTTTTAACTGCTTTTTCAAGTCCGACTGAAAATAATCCATGACATTACTACTGTACATGGCTAAGTCAGGGTCTATTTTATTACCATTAAAATGTTGATCTTCTAGTTCTTTAATTTTTAATGCTGCGTTATAAGCCTGATCTAGAGAACGTTCTGGTGTTCGTAAATACCATCGGTAAAGATCCAGCAAGAAAGAGTAAATTTTTTCACTAAAAACAGAGTTCTTCATCTTCGGTAATCATCCAGCATGATTTGGTGATTCTTAACCTTAAATTAACGTACGAAGTATACTAACAAATCTACAAGGAGAAGGCTTGTGATTTTTGATTCTGTATGGATTGTTGGTGGTAGCCGCAGTGGTAAGACTACTCGTTTAGTCAGGGAGTTTTGTCGTTGGGTGCAAGGCGAAAACCAAGAGATTGGCTCATTTTATACTAACCAAAAAACACAAAAAAAAGGCAAACAATTACCTAAAGGTTTAGATTTGCGTCAAACAGAACCAGGAGTTTTGCTTTTGGCTGCCAATGATGATAACCGCAGAGAATTGGGAGATAGAATTGTTACAGCTACTCTGGGTAAATATCCGGTCAGAGCTAGGACACCTCTAGGTTTTTTTCAGGATGAAGTAATATTATTTTGGCCGTTGCTGATTCAATCGTTACAAATCAAGGCACAATTTCCCGTCAGATTGCGCCCAGAAACAGAACAGGAATTGGCGACGAAACTCTGGCGATCGCATTTAGACGAAGAGACTTTACGCCTTGCTGGGGTAAATGAGTATCGCTTGGTGCGTCGCATTCTCGATTTACTGCAATTAGCTGCATACAGTGGCAAAACCTGTGAGGAGATTTCCCCAATTTTAGCAAGTGGTTTAGGTGATAATCCCATCACTTTAGAGCCAGAATTTCTCGCGTCTTTATTGCTAGATTGGCGCGACTGGTGTTTAGACAGGGGATTGCTAACCTACGGAATTATTACCGAACTCTACAATCAGCACTTATTAACCAATCCCAATTATCAACAGCATCTAGCGAAGCGTTATCAGGCTGTACTAGCAGATGATGTCGATGATTATCCTGGGATAGCCCGTCACCTGTTTGATTTTTTGTTAGATCAAGGTGCAGTCGGGGCCTTTAGCTACAATTTTGAGGGTGCAGTGCGTTTGGGATTGGGAGCAGATCCCAAATATTTAGAAGGATTAGCAGGGCGTTGTCAAGTCGAAACATTGATCGGGCCACCCCCTGAGTCATTGGCAATTGAATTGGCGACACAAATGGTGGAATTAGCCACACAACCAATGGTAATATTGAGTTTACCAGAAACAGTACAGTCAATTCAAACAACCTCCCGTGCCCAACTATTGCGGCAAACAGCAGAAGTAATTGTGAATGCGATCAAGTCAGGACAAGTAGAACCACAAGAAGTAGCAGTAATTGCACCTGGTTTAGATGCGATCGCCCGTTATACGCTAATAGAAATCCTCAACAAGCAAAATATTCTTGTAGAACCGCTCAACGACCAACGCCCCTTAATTAGTTCACCAGCAATCCGGGCACTACTCACCATACTTGCCCTAGTTTATCCTGGTTTGGGACGCTTAGTAGACCGAGATGCCGTAGCCGAGATGCTGGTGGTTTTGAGTAGGAGACAAAAAACAGCAGATAATGCTTCCGAACTCAGCAGTGACATTGATCCGGTACGCGCTGGTTTAATAGCCGATTATTGCTTTGAACCCCATCCCGAACGCCCCAACTTGCTACCTGTGACAGCATTTGAGCGCTGGGATAGAATCGGCTATGCCAGCACCACAGCTTATAATGAGATATTACAGTGGTTAGAAAAACAGCGATCGCAACAAGAACAGCGTTTGATTCCTAGCCCCATTTCCCTGTTATACCTGGCAATTCAAGACTTTCTGTGTAAAGACGGCAATCCCCCCTACGATCAACTAGCAGCATTAAGGGAATTGCTAGAAACCGCCCAACACTACTGGGAAATTAACACCAGACTCCAACAAACTAATTTAAAATTACCTACACGCAGTTCTTGGGAAGCCACCATTAGCGAATTTATTCAACTGCTGCGGCGTGGTACGATTACCGCTAACCCTTATCCCTTACGCCCCATTGGCCCAGCCAAAAAAGCTGTCACCTTGGCAACCATCTTCCAATACCGTTCTAGTAGACGATTTCACCGTTGGCATTTCTGGCTAGATGCTAGTTCACCCCTATGGGCAAAAGGTGGCGCAGCTACTTTGTTTGGTGCGCCCTTATTTCTCCAAGACAGATTAGGTTTACCTTGGACAGCAGAAGATGAAAAAATCGCCGAAGAACAAAGACTGCAAAGAATTTTAGCAGATTTACTTTCTCGTGTATCAAAGAAAGTTTACTTGTGTCATAGCGATTTAGCTGTGAATGGCCAAGAGCAAATAGGGCCACTCTTACCTTTAGTCAATGCTTGTATATCCTAAGCACATGGCAATGGCGGTAATTAAAGGAATGTCTTTCTAGGTATAGCCATTAGGGAGATGTCAGCAGCTTAACTTCTCATCTAGCGTGGGAAAGTCGAATAATGTAATTACACTTACCATGATTAACCTCACGGCTATTTATATCCCAGATCCGCAGATTCCCACGCCAGAACGTAATCCCCTACCAAATCGTGAACCCATACCAGGGCCAACGATTCCCCAACCTCTACCGGAGCCTTTACCTGAACCGGTACCGGCTCCCATTCCCCAAACTGTTCCAGGGCCAATTCCCCAAACGATTCCTGAACCTGTTTGAACTATCTTGGTAATGTAAGCCAAAATCTAAAATCTAAAATGCTACGAGCCGGAATTGTCGGACTTCCCAACGTCGGAAAATCTACTTTATTTAATGCTGTAGTTGCTAACGCCAAAGCCGAAGCTGCTAACTTCCCTTTTTGCACCATTGAACCGAATGTCGGCGTTGTCGCAGTACCGGATGAGCGCTTAAATGTGCTTGCGAAAATTGCCAGTTCAGCACAAATTGTCCCGGCGCGTGTTGAGTTTGTGGATATTGCCGGTTTGGTTAAAGGTGCAAGTCAGGGTGAGGGACTCGGTAATCAATTTCTGTCCCACATCCGGGAAGTAGATGCAATTGTCCATGTGGTGCGTTGTTTTGAAAATGATGATATTATTCACGTTGCTGGTTCTGTTGACCCAGCACGAGATATTGAAATCATTAATTTGGAGCTTGGTTTATCAGATTTAGCACAAATTGACCGCCGAGTTGACCGCACCCGCAAACAAGCACGTACTAGCAAAGATGCACAATTTGAAGTCACAATTCTAGAAAAATTATCTGCGGCTTTAAATGAAGGTAAATCTGTGCGACAGGTGAGTTTAACTGAAGAAGAAGCAGAGATTATCAAAGGACTAGGACTGCTGACAAATAAACCAATTATTTACGCCGCCAATGTCTCTGAGGATGACTTATCAACGGGTAATCATTTCGTAGAGAAAGTGCGGCAAATAGCATCTGGAGAAAATGCTCAAGTTGTCATAGTTTCTGCACAAGTAGAAGCCGAACTGGTGGAATTACCAGAGGAAGATAAAGCTGATTTCCTGGCATCTTTAGGTGTCGAAGAAGGCGGTTTAAAATCTTTGATTCGTGCTACTTACACCCTGTTAGGCTTGCGGACATATTTCACCTGTGGCCCTAAAGAAACCCGCGCTTGGACAATTAACGCGGGAATGTCTGCACCCCAAGCAGCAGGTGTGATTCACTCAGATTTTGAACGGGGATTTATTCGCGCTGAAACTGTTGCTTATGATGATTTGGTAACAACTGGTTCGATGAATGCTGCGAAGGAAAAAGGCTTAGTCAGAAGTGAAGGTAAAGAATATATTGTTAAAGAAGCTGATGTGATGTTATTCCGATTTAATGTGTAGGTAGAAATGTGATTATTTAACCGCCGATAAACGCTGATGAATGCCGATAAGTTATCTGCGTGCATCGGCGTTCATCTGTATTAATCAGCGGTTTTCATTCTCCACCCAAAATATACGCAGAAGAACCAAAATTTTCATCATCTGTACCAACAATTACACCTCCTTCTGCACCAGGAACAAGTTCTATCCCTTCAATTTTGTGGTAATTAGTACGGTAAAGTGGTACAAGTTGAGGGTTTAGTTTGAATACTATTGTGTTATTACGAAATCCCAGAGAGCCAGCAACATATACAGCCGACTGAAATGGCCCATCATCTCCAGCGTCACTAGCTGCGCTAATAAATACAACTCCGGCTGGATCTACTTTTATATCGGAAATATGACGAACATTACCAGATGGAAATGGTACTTTTAGATTGGTAGAACCTGTAAGAATAATTTGATATTTCGTCAAGTCAAGCAATCCCCAATAAATAATTGCTGGTTGTTCTGCTTTACCTCGATGTGCCCAAACAGCAACTAATTTACCATCTATATCTTGTAGGGAAAATCCCTCAAAATTACTTCCTTGAGGAATTTCTGGTAAATTAAATTCTTTAATAAATGAGATAGTTTTTTTGTCAGACTCTAATTTAATAGAATAAGCTTTTCCTGAACTGCTTAAAGCGATAAAAGAAGTATTTTTGGTTCCGGGAATAGATGTTACAGACTCTAAATCTTCCGGTAATTCTGCGTTACTTGGCCAGTTCAACGCTAAATATTTAGGTTGATTCTTACCTTTAATACTAATAATGGCTAGACGACCTTGGTTAGGTTTTTTATTGTCATGGACAATGAGAAAATCTAGAGAATTGCTTTTTTGCTCAATTAGAGCCATACCACTGATACCAAAAGCGATACCACCTCGAACAGGCCGCCAATCTTGCGCCCAAACTCGCTGACACAAGACTAATAGTGTTGCTAAGACTACTAGATTGATAATTAACTTGAGAAACCGAGGTAGATTGAGTACTGCGGACAGGTGCATAAATTAGCACAGGTAAGAGAGAGTACGTTAACCGATGCATCATCATATCAAATCCAGGCGATCGCGCTATGTCAGTACAGCAGCTTTTTGTATTCATATTTTCAGGACTTACGCAAAATACCTCTCAAACTCTTGACCAAAAAGCTGAATATAGTGTATCTGTAACATCAAATAAAAAAAGGTGTTTTTAGGTACATCAACCACGGTGTAAGGGTACGGCAATAAAATGTCTGTGTTACCGAAGGTTTTTGGATGCCGTGCCCCTACGGTGGTATTTTTGATTACCTACACGTTAACAGTAGCCAGGGCTTTGTCAACAGCTTGCAAGGCCGTATTGACTTCCGCCTCTGTGACAATTAGTGGTGGCACAAAGCGGACGACTTTTGGCCCGGCTGGTACAAGCAATACGCCCTCCTCTATAGCAACTTTGACAATATCAGCGGCGGTTAGTGGGATGTCTGCTGGTAATTCGAGTCCGTTGATTAAACCCCAGCCGCGAACGTCAGCAATGTGATTAGGATACTTGGCTGCGATCGCGTTTAAGCCATTTCGTAGTTGTTCACCTCTGTCTTGGACGTTCTGCAAAATATTTTCTTTTTCTAATGTTTGGCAAACACTCAGCGCTACACCACAAACAAAAGGATTACCACCAAAGGTGCTGGCGTGTTCCCCTGGTTGGAAGATATCGCAGAATTTCTTACTCATCATTGCGCCGATGGGGATACCGCCACCCAGTCCTTTTGCACTGGTGAAAATATCCGGTTCAACGCCGAGATGTTCGTAAGCCCATAATTTACCACTACGTCCCATCCCCACTTGCACTTCATCGAAAATCAATAAAATGCCAGTTTCATCGCAAATCTGCCGTAGCTTTTGAAAGTAGGCGATATCTCCAGGACGAACGCCGCCTTCACCTTGCAATGGTTCTAAGAGAATCGCCGCTACGCGGTAATTACCTTCATCTAATTCGCTAATCGCCGTTTCCACAGCAGTAATATCGTTGTAAGGCACATAGTGGAAACCAGGAACCAAGGGATCAAAGTATTTTTGATACTTTGGTTGTCCGGTAGCGGTAATCGTGGCTAAAGTCCGCCCGTGAAAACTAGCATTGGCGGTTAAAATAATTGGTTGTTCAATTTCTAGTACAGTATGGGCGTATTTTCGTGCTAGTTTAATTGCTGCTTCGTTAGCTTCGGCACCTGAGTTACAGAAAAATACGCGATCGGCACAGGAATGTTGAATAATCCATTTTGCCAATTCACCTTGTTCGGGAATGTAATACAAATTAGAAACGTGATGCAGCTTTTGAATTTGCCGTGTTACCGCTTCTACCATCGCTGGATGGGCGTGTCCCAAGGTACAAGTAGCAATTCCAGCCACAAAATCCAAATATTCCCGTCCCTGAGTATCCCAAACCTTGCATCCTGCACCCCGTTCTAGGGCTAGAGGAAACCGTCCATAGGTGGACATTACCGCTTCATCAAAGCTGTTTGGGTCAAAGGGGCTAGATGGTAAAGTATCTGACTGTGGGGGGATGGTGGCTGTGTCAACCAGAGTTTGTCTGCTCACTACCGCTCCTGCTGAAAATTTGTGATCGTATAGTTACTAGTGTCCTAGAATCCTTCCAAAATATCGACCATTTTTTGTGACTAACCGAAAAATATTCTCTAAGCAGTGGCAGAGGTAAAAAAATTGTGTACTCAATGCCTGAGCAAAAATATCAACGTATCCAAAAAGAGTTGATGGCAGGAGCGATCGCTCTTGGTTGTGTTTTCTTGATTGGGACTTTGTGGTATTGCCTCGTGGAGGGCTGGTCATGGGAAGATGCTGCTTATATGACGGTAATTACCTTGGCTACTGTGGGATATGGCGAGATCCACCCACTGGATAGTCGAGGCAGGTTATTTACCATTGCCTTAATTTTGATGGGTGTAGTCAATATTGGTTACATTGTCAATAGATTTACAGAAGCCGTGATTCAGGGCTACTTTCAAGAAGGAATTCGACTACGGCAACAGAGGCGGTTAATGGAATCCTTATCAGAACATTACATTATTTGTGGATTTAGTCGGACTGGTCGCCAAATCGCCAAAGAATTTC
>Ga0116227_10016694_pt1 | contig 10465 bp, 10 predicted proteins | sample S1TSphgellanicum_FD_89693 | JGI IMG/M metagenome (GOLD analysis project Ga0116227, IMG submission 89693) | Host-associated microbial communities from peat moss isolated from Minnesota, USA - S1T2_Fb - Sphagnum magellanicum MG | ecosystem: Host-associated > Plants > Peat moss > Unclassified...
GACATGTCGGTCAATGCGTGCCTCTTCGCCGAAATTCCGGGCCCGAATTCTGCGGGCGACCTTGGTTACTATTTGGTAAGTGATTGTCCCGCATAAGACCCGCTATGCAGGGAACATATATCGTTTACGGATTGGTGGGGGCCTTGGCAATCGCGCTGCTGGTTGCCGCATTCACCGACATCCGCCGTCGCCAGATCGACAACTGGCTCAACGCAAGCATTGCGTTGGGCGCGCCGGTATTCTGGTGGGCAACGGGACTGTCGTTGTGGCCCGGCGTGGCGTTGCAACTGGGTCTGGCGCTGGCGACATTCGCGGTGCTGGCGGCCCTGTTTGCGATCCGTGCAATGGGTGGCGGCGATGTCAAGCTGTTGACCGCGCTGGCGCTCTGGTTGCCCGCGATGCTGTTCGTCCGGCTGTTGCTGGTGATGGCGATCGCTGGCGGCGTGCTGACCGTCGTGCTGGGCATGTGGCACATTTCGCGACGCCAGACCGGCCGTCTGAAAATTCCGTATGGCGTGGCGATTGCGGTGGCGGGTCTGTGGACCCTGGCCAGCGCCGATGCCGCCCACTGGCATGATCGCGCGGCATGGGACGGCCCCAACAACGGACAGCCCCATATCACCTATCGTTACCAGCAAGCAGCGCCACAAACCACAAGTTCACCGGTCGCAGGTCCGCAGTCGCAACAGCACCAACCGGCGGGCAATTGAAGCGGCAAAAACCAAATAGGCCATTCTTAACCAATTTGGCCCATAAGTAGTGCGTTCAGAAATTAAGGGCGGGACACGCAAGTCATGGACAGGAAGAAACTGCTATTGCTGGTTGGAGCCTTGTTGGTGGCGATTGTCACGAGCTTGCTTGCTCGGGCTTTGCTGATCGGTGCCTCCGCGCCGCAAGCCGCTGCTGCGGCTAAGATCCTGGATGGGCCCAAAGTTTTGGTCGCCCAGCGTGCGCTGCCGGTTGGCACGATCATCACCGCCGATTCGGTGTCGTTCCAGCCATGGCCCAGGGATCTGGTCCAGGACGCCTATTTCATGCAGGACAAGACCGACATGGCCAAGCTGCTTGGCACGGTGGTCAAGAACCCGATCACCGCCGGACAACCGGTTACAACTGGTTCGCTGGTTGCGCCTGGTGACCGTGGCTTCCTGGCCGCTGCGCTCGGGCCCGGCATGCGCGCCGTGACCATTCCGGTCAGCAGCCGCACCGGTGTTGCCGGGTTTGTCTTTCCCGGCGACCATGTCGATCTGTTGCTGACCCAGACGGTCAAGGGCGAAGGCGAATCACAGCCGCTGCGTGCCACCGAAACCATCCTCAAGAACTTGCGCGTGCTCGCCACCGACCAGTCCACCGATCAGGAAACCGTCGAGGGCAAGACCCGCGTCAAAGGGTTCAGCCTGGTGACCGTCGAAACCACGCCAAAGATCGCCGAAGAGCTGTCGGTCGCCGAATCGATCGGCACGATCAGCCTGTCGTTGCGCTCGATCGCCGACAATTCGACCGAACTCGAACAAGTGGTGGCATCGGGCCAGGTCAAAGTGCCCAATGGCGCCAGCAAGCAGGAAGAAGATCGCCTGTTGAAGGCAGCCATTGCCAAGCCCGTCGATAAAACCACCAGCTATGTCACCGGCGGCGATGTCTCTCGCTTTCAGCGCAAGACGATGCCGACCGCCAACGCGATCAACGGCGTCAACGAAGCGTCCCACGTCGCCATGGGCCCGGCCGCACCGGGTGTCGCGGCCGGCCCTGTGATCCATCGTGGCCCCACCGTGCGGGTGACTCGCGGCAAAGAGACGATTGAAGTGCCGGTTGCGCCGATCCCGCGGATCGTACCCGTCGGCCCGATGGGAGTGTTCTGACCATGTCCCGCATCACGCGTTCAAGCAAAATCGGGGCCAGTCAGGCGCCTGGTCCGCAAGTCAGCGCCATTCCCGGCGCGAAAGGCAAGACGATGAAACTGCGTTTGGTAACTTCGGCGCTCAGCATGGCGGCCATCGCTGCCCTGCCGGCCCTGGTCGCTCCGCTTGCGGCAAAGGTCCAGCCCCACGGCAAACCTGTCCATGCGATGCCCCGGCGTCACGCCAATGCCATGCCGCCTGCCATGCTCGGCACGCCTGGCGTCACTGCGCCGGCGCGGTCTTTGGCGCTGGGCATCGGTCGCGGTGAACTGGTGACTCTGCCGGCCACGATGTCGGACGTCTTTGTCGCCAACGACACGATCGCCGATGTCCAGGTCAAATCCGGCAACCAGTTGTATGTGTTTGGCAAAACCGGCGGCGAAACCACGGTCTATGCCAGCAATGCACGCGGCGAAATCGTGTGGTCGTCCAATATCCGGGTCGGCACCAATCTCGACAGCATCGATCAGATGCTGCACATGGCCATGCCCGAAGCGCGGATCGCCACAGCGACGATGAACAACACGGTGTTGTTGACCGGCATCGTCGCCGCACCCGAAGACGCAGCCGAGGCGGAACGCCTGGTCAAAGCGTTTGTCGGTGAAAAGACCAATGTGATCAGCCGGTTGAAAATGGCGACCCCGCTGCAAGTCAACCTGAACGTCAGGATTGCCGAAGTCAGCCGGTCGCTGACCCGCAATATCAGCACCAATCTGGCCAGTTATTCGACCACGTCCAGCGGGTTTCAATACGGCATCGGCCAGGGCTCGAACTTTTACCAGAATGGCGTCACCAACTTGCCCTTGGGCGTAGGCACCCAAGTCAGCGGCTATGTGCCCGTTCCTGCCAACGTCACCGCGAGCAATCCGCTGGGCCTGACCCAGCAGAATGGTATCGGGATCAACGCTGCCACGATCGGCAGCACGATCGGCCTCTCGGGCAAACTGCTCGGGCTCAATCTGCTGGCCGCGCTCAACCTGGGTGAAACGATCGGCCTGGTCACGACCCTGGCCGAGCCGAACCTGACTGCGCTGTCGGGCGAAACCGCCGAATTCCTGGCGGGCGGCGAATATCCCATTCCGATGAGCACCGGCCTTGGCGCGACATCGGTGGAATTCAAGAAATACGGCGTCAGCCTGTCCTATACGCCGACGGTCCTGGCCAACGGGCGCATTTCCTTGCGCGTGCGGCCGGAAGTGTCGGAACTGACCAGCGAAGGCGCAGTCACGATCAACGGGTTTTCGGTGCCTGGTCTGACCGTGCGACGCGCCGAAACGACCGTAGAACTTGGCTCCGGGCAAAGCTTCATGATCGCCGGGCTGCTGAAGAACACCAGCCAGAACACGATCACCAAGTTGCCCGGTGCCGGCGACATTCCGGTGCTGGGATCGCTGTTCCGTTCGACCGCCTACCAGAAGGGCGAAACCGAACTGGTGATCGTGGTCACGCCCTATCTGGTCAATCCGGTCGATGCCAACCAGATCGCCCTGCCGACCGATGGGTTCAAGGCCGCGGATGCCGTGCGCCAGTTGCTCGCCAATCAGGAAACCGACAGCAAAAAGGGCGACACCCGGCCAAAGCCGACGGAACTGCCGGCAACACAGACAGGACCGGGCCAAACCGCGCCTGCAAGCGGGCCGAAAGTCGGCACCGCAACGCCCGCCACCCAACCCGACACTGGCGACAAAGCCCGTACCAAAAGCAAGCAGCAGGCGAGCGCAGACGCGCAGCCCGGCTTCAGCATTCAGTGAAAGGCGAACCTGTCATGACGCCCACGCTTCATTCCGTTCCCGCCCGTGCGGCAAGCTCCATCCTGCAGCCTTTCGGTCTGGGCGCGGTCGCGCTCGGCCTGGGCCTCATGCTTGCAAGTTGCGGCGGCATGCCGACCAATCGCTCGCTCGACAATGTGCACCAGCCGATTGTCGAACATACCAATTATACGTTCGACCTGACGCCGATGCCCGAAGGCGGGCTTGATCCGCTGCAACAGCACCGGCTGAACGACTGGTTTGCCGGGCTCGGGCTGAAATACGGCGATCATATCGCGCTCGACGATCCCGCCGACAGTGGCGCGACGCATGTCGCAGTCGAGGCTGTGGCGGGGCGGTTTGGCCTGATTCTCGATCGCATCGCACCGGTGACCGAAGGCACGATCGCCGCCGGATCGGCCCGCGTTGTGGTTTCGCGCGCGTTTGCCAGCGTTCCGGGCTGCCCCGACTGGGCAGCCAAATCCGACGCAAATTATGCCAATGCGACCTCGCGCAATTATGGCTGTGCGATCAGCACCAATCTGGCGGCGATGGTCGCCAACAAGGAAGACCTGATCCACGGCCAGTCCGGCGTCAGCGACACGGTGGTGCTGACCAACACCAAGGCGATCGACGCCTATCGCCTGAAAGCGACGACCGGCACCACGCAACTGAAACAAACTTCAACGCAGTCCAATTGATAACCCAATTCGGGCCGACCCGCCCATACGCACATAAGGAAGTCACGCGATGAACGCGCCTTGGAAGACCGGCAACCGCGACATCTTTTCCGCCTTTGTGTGCGACGATGTCTCATTGGATACGTTGCGCTCGGTCGTCATCGACATGGGCTGGCCGCCTGAGCGCGTCATGAAAGGCGGATTGCGCAACGCCGTCCAGTCGCTCGCGATCGCGGCCAGTCCCTCGATCCTGATGGTCGATCTGTCGGAAAGCGGTGACCCGCTCAACGACATCAACGCGCTGGCCGAAGTGTGCGAGCCGGGCACGGTGGTCATCGCCATCGGCCAGGTCAATGATGTCCGTCTGTATCGCGATCTGGTCGCATCGGGGATCCAGGACTACCTGCTGAAACCTTTGGCACCCGCGCAATTGCGTGACGCATTGGTGCAAGCCCAGGCCATTTTTGCCGCACCGCGCGGCGGTGATGGCGCTGCGGTCAAATCGCACATCGCCACGGCTGTGGTGGGTACGCGAGGCGGGGTCGGCGCGTCGACGATCGCGACTTCGCTTGCCTGGATGTTGAGCGCCGATCATAAAATGCCGACCGCGCTGCTCGACCTCGATGTCCATTTCGGCACCGGTGCGCTGACGCTCGACCTGGAACCGGGCCGCGGGCTGACCGATGCAATCGACAATCCGAGCCGCATCGACGGGCTGTTTATCGAACGCGCGATGATCCGCGCCAACGACAATCTGGCGATCCTGTCGGCCGAAGCCCCGATCAGTTCACCGCTGTTGACCGACGGCACCGCCTTTGTGCAATTGATCGAAGAATTCCGCCACGCGTTCGAAGCGACCGTAGTCGATCTGCCGCGCAACATGTTGATCAATTTCCCCCAATTGCTGGCCAGCATGCAGGTCGTGGTCGTGGTCACAGAACTGACGCTGGCCGGCGCGCGCGACGGTATCCGCATCCTGTCGTGGCTGAAATCGAACGCGCCGCACGCCAAAGTGATGATTGTCGCCAACAAAGTGGCGACAGGTGTCGGCGAAATCAGCCGCAGCGATTTCGAAACATCGATCGAGCGCAAGCTCAGCTTTGCGATCCCCCACGACGTGAAGGCCGCGGCCAATGCGGCCAAACTGGGCCAGACGTTCGTCGGTGCCAACCGTGCAGCCAAGACGACGGCGGCGATCCGCACGATCGTCGATGCAATCATCGCCAGCGAAGCCGAACACGAAGCGGCGCCTGTCGTCAAAGGTGGCAAGTTGGGCGGAAAGGGCGGCGCCAAGCCAGCCCCAGCCGAAGCGAGTGCGCCAAAGGGCTCCGGATCGATGATGCAACGCTTCGCAATCAAGAAGCTGCTCACCAAATCCAGAGCGGGCGCCGGCGCATGACGTTGCCGGTGATCCGCACAACTTTCGCCTGAATTTGTCCACACCGCCCTTTGCCACCAACCGCAGGTCACGCGATGCAGCCCTTGCCTATCATGATATTGGTCTTTGGCGCGGTCTTCATGCTGGGCCTCATTGCGATCGCGTTGACCGGGCCCAATCCGAACCGCCAGGTCGCGCGCCGGCTGCAGGCGGTGCGGTTGCGCCATTCGGACAGCGCCGTCGACAAAGTCGAAGCGCAGTTCCGCAAGGCTGTCGCGCAGCGCGCGCCATCCGGCTACCGCGTCGCCGGGTCGCAGTCGCGCCGTGAAGCGCTGCGGCTGCGGCTGGTGCGCACCGGCAAAGGCTGGACCGTACCGCAATATATGTATTCCACGCTGGGTCTGACCGGCGTGCTGACTTTGCTGATCCTGCTGAAAAGCGGATCGCTGGCTTTGGCGCTCGCCATCGGCGTCGTGATCGGCGCGGGCCTTCCGCATATGGTGGTCAATTTTCACATCAAGCGCCGGCTCAACAAATTCATCACGCGCTTTCCCGACGCGCTCGAACTGCTGACCCGGGGCCTGCGTTCGGGCCTGCCGATCAGCGAAACGATGAATGTGGTCGCCAGCGAATTGCCCGGCCCGGTCGGTGAAGAATTCAAACTGATCAACGATCGCATCCGCATGGGCCGGACGATGGATGATTCGCTGCAGGAAACCGCCAACCGGCTCAACATGGCCGAATTCAGCTTTTTCTGCATCACCCTGGCGATTCAGCGCGAAACCGGCGGCAACCTTGCCGAAACACTCGCCAACCTGGCCGATGTGTTGCGCAAGCGCGCACAGATGAAGCTGAAGATCAGCGCGATGAGCTCTGAATCCAAGGCATCGGCCTATATCATCGGGTCGCTGCCGTTCATCGTGTTCTTTTTGCTATATTCGATCAACCCGACTTACATGGGTCATTTTTTCACTGACGAACGCCTGATCATTGCCGGAATCGGAGCCTTTATCTGGCTGTCGACCGGCGCGTTCATCATGAAAAAAATGATCAACTTCGAAATTTGAGGCCGCAGTCATGAGCGCATTCACCGCCGTTCCCGGGCCCCATCACCCCACGCTGATGGGTGTCGACGTCATCATGGTCGGCTCGATGCTGGCTGGCCTGGCCGCAGTGATGGTGGTGTTCGCGATCTATACCGCGGTGACCATTCGCGATCCGATGGCCAAGCGGGTCAAGGCGCTGAACGAACGGCGCGAAGAGTTGAAGGCCGGCATCGTTGTCGCCGCCAGCCGCAAACGCGCCAGCATCGTGCGGCGCAACGATACCACCGACCGCATCCGCAGCTTCCTTCAGCGACTGAGCGTACTCCAGGACAGCCAGGTGAAAGCCGCGCAGCAAAAACTGGCGCAAGCCGGCATCCGCAAAAAGGAATGGGGCGTTGCCATCATTCTGGCGCGGATGATCTGCCCGATCGTGATCGGCGGTTTCGCCGCCATCATGATCTATGGTGTGAACTATTTTCCGCTGTGGGCTGATTACAAGAAGTTCGGCGCCTTTGCCGCGATGCTCGTGTTTGCGTATAAACTGCCCGACATCTATATCGCGAACCTGGTCGGCAAACGCACCAAGGAAATCCGCAAAGGCCTGCCTGACGCGCTCGATCTCCTGGTCATCTGCGCAGAGGCCGGCCTGACGGTGGATGCTGCATTCGGGCGCGTGGCGCGCGAACTGGGCCGTGCCTATCCTGAACTCGGCGACGAATTTTCGCTGACCGCCATCGAACTGTCATTCCTGACCGATCGCCGCAGTGCGTTTGAAAACCTGGCCTATCGCGTCAATCTGGAGGCGATGAAGGGGGTCACGACGACGATGATCCAGACCGAGCGTTACGGCACGCCGCTGGCGTCTGCGTTGCGCGTGCTGTCGGCCGAATTCCGCAATGAGCGGATGATGCGCGCCGAGGAAAAGGCCGCGCGGCTACCCGCGATCATGACCGTGCCGCTGATCCTGTTCATCCTGCCGACGCTGTTCGTGGTCATTCTGGGACCAGCCGCCTGTTCGATCAGCGACAACTTCCTGCATCGCAAGATGTAAAGCGTAGGGGGGAGCGGGCCGTCACCGGCTTTCTCCCCTACCTTTTGCGCCGCGCCTTGGCGTCCGCCTCGGCCTCGATGCTGCGCACCGATTGCATCAGTTTTTGCAGCAATTCGGTCAGGCGCTCGGTATCGCGCGGGGTCAGCACGGCAAAGATCCGTTCATAGGCGCCATAAGCCTGCGGCCAGATCTGCTCATAGATCGCATTGCCCTCTTCGGTCAGTTCCAGATGGTGCGAACGCCCATCGGCCGCATTGGGGCTGCGCCGCAGATACCCGCGGTCATCCAGCGCCTTGCAGGCGCGATTGACCGCAACTTTATCCATGAGCGTCGCGCGAACCAGATCGCGCTGGGTCTGGGCACCGGTGTCACCCAGTATCGCCATGATCCGCCATTCGGGGATCTTCAGCCCAAAGCGTTCACCATATTCCTCGGCAATATGACTCGACACCGCATTGGACGTCACTGCCATGCGATACGGCAGGAAATGAGCAAGGCGACTCTTGGAACCGGGCATCGCGGATGTCATTATCGTTTGCGCGACAGGTTGCAAGCGAAACAAAGCATCGGCAATCGGGCCCTGCCCTATCATTACCTTGCGTCATCACCCCGATCTTGTGTCCGATCCGCATCAAGGATGCGCTAGAATCCCGGCCATGATGAAATCGACGGTGTGTTCGCGGTAGCGGTCGCGCAATCCCTCGGTCAGCGTGTCCTGGCCATAACAATGGCGCAGAACCAGACGCGCCGAAAAAAAACGGTCTGCGGCGCCGGTCACGGTGAAATAGAACAGTTGCGGATCAACCGGGCGAAACTTGTTTTGCGCCACGCCCGCGCTGATCAGCCGTTCATAGGCAACCCGCAGCGGAGTGAGGTATTTGTCCGCAATCCGCCGCGATTCTCCCTCGTCGCTGTCGCGGACCAGCCGCATCAGCAGACGGTTGAGATACGGCACGGCGTAATACGTATCGATGCATCGGCTGATATGGCGGCGCAGTTTTTCCTCGGGCGGCATATCATCCTTGGCCATCAGCGCATCGACCGAACGGACGATCGCGACCATGTCGCGATCGAGCAGCGCGGTCAGCATGCCCGCCTTGTTGCCGAAATAATATTTGACGAGCGCCGAATTCAGCCCCGATCGCAACGACAATTCCGACAGCGAAATATCGACCTGGTCGCCCTCGCGCATGATCTGCGACGCGGTGGCCAGCAGCAAGTCGCGCGCGCCTTGCTGTTCGCCCGTCTCTTCGCCGGCAATTGGCGCCACCGGTGTTGCAGCCTGTTCGATTTCGTCCATTGCGATGTCGTTCATCCCCAAGCTTGCTGCTTCCGCCACACATAAAACCCCCGCATATCCGAAGAAACGCGCGCCGGGTAGCGGGAACTGGAGTCTAACGCGGCGCCATCCTGATCGCGCCGTCGAGGCGCACGTCCTCCCCGTTGAAATATCCCGTTTCGATCATGCACAGCGCCAGCGCGGCATATTCGTCAGGATTGCCCAGCCGCTTTGGAAACGGGACCGACGCCGCCAGCGCCGCCTTCACGTTGTCGGGCGCGCCTTGCAGCAGGGGCGTGTTGAAAATGCCCGGCAGGATCGTGTTGACGCGAATGCCTTCGCTCATCAGGTCGCGCGCAATCGGCAAGGTCATGCCGACCACACCGCCTTTTGAAGCGGAATAGGCCGCCTGCCCCATCTGGCCATCTTCGGCCGCAACCGAGGCGGTGTTGACGATCGCACCGCGTTCGCCAGATTCGCCGATCGGATCGAGCGACATCATGCCCGCCGCCGATTTGGCGATGCAGCGAAATGTGCCGACCAGGTTGATCTGGATGATCGCATTGAACGCATCGAGCGGGAAATGCTTGATCGCCCCTGTGTCTTTCGACCGGCTGGCGGTCTTGATCGCGTTGCCGGTGCCGGCGCAATTCACCAGAATGCGTTCCTGCCCGATCGCAGCGCGCGCTTTGGCAAAGCCGGCATCGACACTGTCGTCGCTCGTCACATTGACTTCGCAGAACACCCCGCCGATTTCGGCCGCGACCGCTTCGCCTTTGTCCTTGCTCAGGTCAAAGATCGCGACTTTCACGCCTTTGGCGGCCAGCGCGCGCGCGGTTGCCGCACCCAGACCCGATGCGCCACCGGTGACGACAGCGGAAATGCCGGTTTCAAGCTTCATCCCAAGTTCCTTTTGTTGTGTGAATTCAAACCATTTCGACAATCGTGACATTGGCCACACCGCCGCCTTCGCACATTGTCTGCAATCCGTATTTCAGACCCCGCGCTTTCAACGCGTGCAGCAAAGTCGCCATCAGCTTCGTGCCCGACGCGCCGAGCGGATGGCCCAGCGCGATCGCCCCACCGTTGACATTCAACCGGGCGGGATCGGCGCCGGTGTGTTTCAGCCATGCCATCGGCACGGAGGCGAACGCCTCGTTGACCTCGTACAAATCGATATCGCCGATTTTCATGCCGGCGCGCGCCAGCGCCTTGTCGGTCGCAAACAGCGGTTCTTCCAACATGATCACCGGATCACCGGCGGTCACGGTCAGCGTGTGGATGCGCGCCAGCGGGGTCAGGTTGTACCGTTTGAGTGCAGCCTCCGACACGATCAGCGCTGCGCTGGCGCCGTCGCAGATCTGGCTGGCGCTGGCAGCCGACAA
>Ga0116227_10016696_pt1 | contig 10464 bp, 7 predicted proteins | sample S1TSphgellanicum_FD_89693 | JGI IMG/M metagenome (GOLD analysis project Ga0116227, IMG submission 89693) | Host-associated microbial communities from peat moss isolated from Minnesota, USA - S1T2_Fb - Sphagnum magellanicum MG | ecosystem: Host-associated > Plants > Peat moss > Unclassified...
ATACATGAGAATTTCATCTCAGCCTCCCTGGTGCATTGTGTATATATGTGTGTGCATGCATCTCTTTTTAGTTTATTAATTTCTATCTTCAATTGGTTTTAGGCTGTTTGTTTAGTAGAGTTTCCTACGGATTCACACCTTTACGACACTGTATGTCACGACACTACACGTCACGACATAGGCCTAAAGCAGGTAGGCATTACTACCTAAATTTCCTAGGTTAGTTAGGTAGATAGTTAGGCCTAAGTAGATAGGTAAATAAGTTTAAAGTAGGTAGGTAGGTCATTGGAATAATCTTATTTTATTTTGGGTTTAATCTTTAGGGCCAAACCTTTTTTTTATTGACTTATTCCAATTTTCATTTTTAAAAAATAATCTTAATGCACTTAATTATGTATTTTTAAAACTTGAAAGGTAGGATGCTCAAAATTTGAGCATTGATGGCATGGTGGTTTTGTTGCCTTGGCCTTCCAACACAAATAGGATGGCCAAAATTTACCTATTTTCATGTGAAGCCCACGTTTGTTGTCCAAATGTTAGTGAAACAACCATTTAGCCACGTAACTTTTGATGCATCCATTGATCTTGCACTCCCACCTTGATTGTTGACCCCTTGTGTACCCAATCTACATTTTCCATTGCATGGTTTGGTGATCTTTTTTCATGATCACTTTCATGTGAAGGCACCCCGGTCCTTACAAAAGCATCTTATCAAATGAATGTGAATATTGATAAAAAAGATGAAATATTCATTTATAAACCATGAAGGGTTTGTAGTTAGAACATCAAATAAATGTTGAGAGTATTGTAATCAAACCAACAAATAGATGTTAAACATGATGAGGGTGTTGCAATCCAATCAGCAAGTAAATGCTAAACATGATGAAGGTTTTGCATTAAAAAAATTAGGCAAAAAATGGGGATGGGTAAATTTTGCCTAATTTTCTTTTTGCAATGTTTGGGGTGAATGCATGGTATGGTGGTTCATTTAGGTAGATGCTCCATTCCATAGGCGTCCATAAAATTTATGTTAAAGAAGATGGTTACTTGTTTATCATAATTTATGATTATAATCATTTATAAATTGATGTCATACATTTGTGAACGTTCATATTCTATTTTAAAACTTAAATATACTAATGATGACATTAGCCATTTTGATGGATGCAACTTTTTAAAAACCATAATACTTGGAAAAATGTTTTATAAAATCCATATGAATAATGGCCCTTTTAGATATTTCATAATCAAGCACTTTTAAAACAAAAAAATTGAAAGAAAAGATAATTTGTAACTCATAAGGACTTATGAAAATAAGGTCAAATTTTAACCATTTTAAATTCGATAAAAAAATATTTGCAAAGGTTTTCAAGAAAATGGTCCCATATACATGTTATTTATTTCATTCTTCAACTTATACTTAGTCATTTAAAATCAACTAAATTGAAATTTACTATGAATACATTGATGTTATACCATTTTAGTTGGGAAAATAGTCCATACATTGCCCTTTCAAAAGTCCATTATTAACAATAGGGGTAACATTTTCAAAACAAAAATATTACACTTGTAGTTTCATAATCAAATTATGAATTTAGAATAAATTATCAATTAACAAATTGAAACATACATTTATCACCACATCCATTTAAACAAAAGATACCCTAAAAAAATATGAATATGACTCCATAAGTGAACCACCTTACCATGCATTCACCTTTTGTGCTACATAAAACTTTTAAAGATTTACCTTCAAGAATAGGTGCATATAAAACCACTCTTTCTTGTACTTCAATTTGTTCATCATTTGTTACATCACTCATTTGTTGTTGATTACCACTAGTTGATGTTTTCTCTTGGTGTTTACATTTTTTTCAAGGTCATGCCATCTTAAAAAAAATGGTTAATTAATGTTTCGTTGTCACCATTAGCATAGAGCTTCAAGAACAAAGATTTGAAAAAAACATATAAAAGAAGGATGGTAACTTATTTGGTTGAATTTGATGTAGCCTGATATGATTTGTTGACACCCAATGTGTCCTATTACAAGTTTCTTATACCCAAAAGCAATTTGTAGCAACAACAATTAATTAAATATTTGAAGATTTAAAAGTCCAATAAATTAAAATTTTATAAAAATAGTTTTTATTATAATATTTTATTGTTAATTCTATTATTAATATTAAAATTTTATTTTATTATTATTGTAATTAATTATATTATATTTAATTATTTTACATTAATTTATTACAAAATTCATTTTCTTATATGTACTTTTTATAATTAAAAAATTACCAAATTTTTTTTTCTTAAATTCATTATTTAGAAATTCGACATGTTGTCACATGTTGATTTTTTGTTGAACTAAAAAAGAAGACAACAATAAACAACATGCTTGTCATCGTTTTCTTTGTATTGAAACAGAGATTAAAAAAACATGACAAGCACGTGATTCATCATCATCAAAAACAAAAGGTTACAAAAAAATTGATGATAAGTTATGCATTTATTGTAATTTTTTAAATAATCAAACAAACACAAAAAATGATGATAATGAACGCATAACTCTTCATTATACTTGTTTGCTATAAACAAAAGGTTACAAAAAAATGAGAAGATGATTGTCACAACCCTAACCTTGGGCTCATGACCAAGGCAAAGGTTTATAAAAGTGTGGGCCAAGAGAGAGACTGATAGTCACATTTCATGTTCTCAAGAGTGCAAGAGAGTGTGAGGGAATGAACCTCCACATTCCCAAATGAGCTCCCACTTTGGGAGTTGAAATCCCAATGGACTCCTGAATCTTCAGAGGGCGATTGTAAGGGTCAAAATTCATTGGATTAAGAAGTTAATTATATCATTGGAAATCTCTTGGAACTTAAATATGTAAAATGGGCTCGCATGATCCATTTGAATACTTAAAACTCAAGTTATGGCCAAAAGAAGGGCCAGGAGTCAAATTGCCAATTTGATTTTTGACCACTAAAAGTCAAGAATCGCCATGATTTCCTTGCGTGAAGGTGGTGTGTGACATACTGTTGGAAAACTCTCGACAAGAGATACAACTTTGCTTTATACCTCACCTCAATCAAAGGTCTAAAAACAAAGTTATGGGCTTCCAAAATCATAGGAATCCCAATTTTGGGAATTTTGGGACTCCCACTTGGGACTCCCGGGACAAAAATGACATTTGGGTGCTAGTCCCATGGCTAGGCATAAAGTATACTATAAAGGGGAAGGTGGTGGCTTCCCCCAAGTGTGGGTTGTGATGAGTCTTGTGAGTCCATGTTTGCTTGTGGCTCGTCCATGCACCAAAAGTGCTCAAACTATGCACTACCTAACTTGTTGTTTGGTTTGTGTAGATCCATGTGAGTAATTGAATTACTTTTCACTCTTCCTAGTCCCCATCTTGGAGCTCTAGCACACCCTTCTACCCTCAAAGTGTTGTGAGCCAGGGAGCATGCCTCAACTCCTATCCTTCTGATGTTTTCACATTTAGATTCATAGTTGAATCTATCAAGGAGTTTGGGGTGATGTGTCAATGATGATAAACTACATTCATCATCATCTTCTTTGCAGTGAGACACAAATGACATTGTCATCTTTTTTGCAAGGGGACACACATAGAAAGAAAAAAGGATGATGAAGAGCACCAAACTCCTTGTCATTTTTGTTTGTTACAAACAAAAGGTTACAAAAAAATGAGAAAATAATGATGAACTATGTTTGTCATCATCTTTTTAATAATGAAACAAACAATAAAAAAAGGACGATGATGGGCTAGGTGCTTGTCATCATCTTCTTTGTAAGGGGCCAAACATATAAAGAAAAAAGGAGGACAATAAGTGCCCAACTCATTGTTGTTATTGTTTGTTGCAAAAACAAATACAAAGAAAAGAAGATGAGGATGAGTGAATGTGTTCATTGTTGTCTTCTTTACAAACAAATAGACATACACAAAAAGGGACGATGACGAGTGTGTAGTTCGTTGTCATCCTCTTTTTTTCAAAAATCAAGTTTAAAAAAATAAAATGATGATGAGTTATGCACTCATTGTTGTCTTTTCTACAATCAAAGAAACAAACACAAAACATGTTTTTGGTGTCTTCAAAAATCAAGTTTTATTAAAAAAATTTATGTGCAAGGGGATAGAGAGACCATCTAGAAAGAAAGGGTCATAGTCCAAGTAAAAAAAAAGACAAAAAAAAATTACAACAACTTGATGTGTGTTGTCTTATTTGTAAGGCAACACAAAAATATATGCAAAACAAAAAAAACAAAAAAAAAGGATGTACACTTACATATGAATGCAAATGCATGAATGTGAAGAATAATTTTTCATGCATTACAAGTCTTCATAGGAGTTCTTCACACTCTTTATAAGAATTCTTTTGTAGTTTGTTGTTTTGCAATGTTGTAGTAACATGTTGTTGTGTTACAGTATAGTAGCAACTTGCAACAACTTTTAATGTCATAGTAGCACTTTGTTGCATCCTTTGTAATAACTTCTAGCGTTGTAGTAGCGCTTTGTTGTGTTGTAGAATTGCAACAATGACTTTTAGTGTTGTAACGATTTTTCTCCTCTTGCTACAAATTACAACAACGGCTATCTCTTAGAGCTTTTCACTTAGCATAAGGTCTGAGTGGCAGTGAAAGCGAGATAAACCTTAAACCCATTAGGTAAATAGATAGATGGGCAAAATGTAGGTAGGTAAGTGCAAAATTAGGTAGGTAGATTGGGTGGCACGCTTGGGCAGATGGAAAGATTATTTTAATGGGTAGCCTTTAGGTAGGTGAGGGAAAAAAAAGACCCAACTTCAACGCCTACACAATATATAATAATTGGGATGAATTTGAGTTCATCCCAACGGAATTGGTACAGTCATGGAGGTTGGATCACTGAGGTGGGGGGTTTGCATTGTGAAGATTATCATTTTGAGAACCGCCCAAAAGTTTCACCATCCTTCAACCTTGATAGATAAGGTAGTTAAACATGAAGTCAATCCAGTTTAGTAATATGTAAGATAATTAAATCCTAAGCCCAAATTTGAACCCAATAGCCCTTAGGACTTTTGCATAAAGTCTTAACTCCTAACCACTGGTGATTAGGTCATAAGTTCTCCCATGTGAGAGTCTTTTGGAATCATTTAATCTAAAGTCAATACACATGACATTTTCTCATGTGAGGGTAATGTTTATTGGCTTTAGATAAAATGAAAGCATGTGCATTGTGGCCTAGTGCTTAGGACTAGTGTATAGCTCTGGAAGATGTCTTTTTTACTTGAAACCTAGCAGTCCTTAAATCTAACATTTTTTTTTTTGGGTAATCTAAAAGCTAGGGTGGATATTAAAATAATAATAATAATTCGAAGAACCACATTAGTTCTCCTTAAAACCCTTGTAAAAACTTGGCCTAACAATTCTTTGAAAAAGGTTAGAACCACTCAACATTGCAAAGTTTTATTTATTAACACACTACTAATTTGGAAAATGTACACATGTATTAGAAATAAGGGAAAATTTAAAGGATGTCAAATTAGCACAAATTAGATGTCAAAAATTTCCATTTCAATAATCGATCATTTATAATAGGTTGGCCATGGCGATGGGGGGGTGTGTTATGAAGGGTTGGAAGTTAGGAAGTAATTATGCCTATTGTTATTGTTTAATTTAAGATGGAAGATGCTTGCATTTTTTGAAATGTAATTGAAATCTTTGATGAAGAAAAATAACTGAGACAAAAAGCAAAAGGCCCTTTGGCCCTTTGAAGCTTCAAATGGCATTGGCACAATTGAGTAAAAACACATTTGGATCCAAATGCTTCAATGATTAGAGGGAGGACTTGATCAATGGGGTATCAGTGACCTCGCGATAGCTCCTTTCTTTCACTTGAACTATGTTGAAGGTAACAAATCTTTGAGTTGTGTAAAATCAAAAAAGTAAATTCGCATGTGTTGGGTTAACTATGACAATGTTAACTAGAATGTGAATTCCATCTTTGGTGACCACAATGTCAACTTGTTGATGGGAAAAATTAATTATGGTTGAGGGAAGTTGTTTTCGTCCCACGTGGAAGTTAGAATCTTGCACAAGGGTGCAAACCAAATATCATGAGTTGAACCTACCCCTTTAGGTGACTGTTTATTGGGTGTTTATTTTAGGATATTTTTAGAATCTTACGAACAAAAGTTTTTTAAAAATCTTGAAAATTCTCATCACATTATTATGTTATGGTTTACATAAAAAATTTGTTAAAAATATGTCATTGTCAAAAAAATTCAAGTCCATTTAAAAGTTTTTTTATTGCTTAAAAACACTGATTACAATGTTTTAAGAAAATTTGGGTATTTTTCATTCACTAGATCAATTTCAAACTTTTAGAGTATATATACCAATACATTGAAAATAAAAGTATGTGAGAATAGTTCCACTTGGGATTTTTATTTTTATTTTTTAAAAAATATTAAATACACAAAACCAAACATTGGTTACAACTACTTCTGTATGCATTAATGCGATTGCATCCATAATGGTTGCAAAAGTGTCATGAATTGCATCATGGGTCCCTGTGCGTTCGATGCCATGGGTGCGATGTAAAATGTGGATACCGTAAGGTCAATGGGATGGGTGCACACACATAAGGGGAGGCTTGTGATTAAAAGATGTGATAGTCCTAGCCACATCCAAATCGTTGTGAAGAAAATTGGGGAAGAAAATCAAAAGGTTGGGAAAATTAGTTGAGTTACAAACTAAGCACCTGCCTTAAGGCCAAAATTATGGCAGATGGGATTACAATGACATCGCCATCACATTTATGGTGATTATAATATAAGGAAGATTCAAATAGATAGAATGCACGATTAAATATGATGAATTATATAATATCCCCAACTATATATGAAGTTTCTGAAATATGACCCTTTTTAACACTACATTGGGTGCAAACATGATACAATGAACCCATGGGATTACTAAAAAAAAGGATTGCATGTTCTTTTTGCCAATTTTTTTTTTTTTCCATATGAATGAATTTTGGAACAATTTTTTTTGCAACTTGTTATAAGAAATGCCTATATTTGTCCAAATACATGACATGTTTTTTTCTTTTTCATTTTTGAATAAATATGAATTTTTGAAAGTGTACAAAATGTGGGTGCAATTCATTATTCCCCATTCATTGGACTAGTGAACTCATTATTTCTTCATTAGTCCCCATTCAGTACAACTAGTGAATCCATTCAAAATCTAGTGAAATCACTTGGCGTACATGCACACCTTTTGTTGTAGTGAGTGTTTCATTTTAAAAATGACAATAATTTCAAATTATAATCGATTTTTAATTTTTACATTTTTATATTTTTTTGTCTGATAAAATACAACTTTTTTAAAACATCATGTACATTTAACCCATTTATGTGTGGCAAAAGACTTTTGAAGTTTTAAAATTCTGGATCATTTTTGGAAAGTTCTTTGAATTTTTAAAGTTTTACAATTCCATATATCTTAAGGTATGAATGTTTTTTTAATGTGGTTAATAAGTCCTTAATATTTTCCCATCAAATGTGAATTATTATATAAGTCCCTTTGATAGTCTTTTGCAAAATTGACTTTTGTTTGACACGTTCTTATACACTCTTCAAGGTCTTAAATCAAAACTTAAAACTTAAAATTTCATCAAATTGATTTTTGGTTTGAGTTCCTTAACATTCAAATGAATGAAAAAACAATAACTTGCCATGGCTTTAAATGGCAAAACTTAAATATTTATCAAATTTTGACTTTGTTTTTTTTGGTAGTTTGATGCCCTTTTTAGCTCGTTGGATTGTGATTGCACCCAATTGAAGGCATTTATCATGTCCAATTGGAGAAAAAACTAGTTAGTGTGAAGGTTCAAAGTGCACTTGATGTCATGGATTATTGCTTCACATTCACCCTTGGTTGCTACTTCAAATTAGTGTTGGGAAAAATGTGTCGCAAAAGTGTTGCAAAATTGGATGCATAAAGTGCAGCTTGTGAATTGATGCAACAATTCCCTTTTGACAATGGGACAAATTCTACATGAAGGCTTGGTCATGGTCAAAAGGTGGGTTGCCCCAAGGACATGTGCAATTTGACATGAAATGTGACCTTGTGCGATATGGGAACAAAGTTGAAACGATTGTGAAGATTTATATTTAGAATTTTTTGGGTGAAAACATTTTTGAAAGTGTTCAAAAATAATCCTAGAAGGAGGTCACTTGCAAATAAATGTGATATGTGTTGGAATACCAACTTGAAGGAATCATATAAAAACTTGAGGTTTCGATTTGATTCATAGTTTTTAACAAAAAATGGAAAGAAGCCATTTGATTCAATATGTAGAACAATGAGAGCTAAGGTGGTGTTAAATCATGTGGGTGCAAAAAAAAATGGTGTTAAAACATGAGTTGTTCAAAAGTATTCCCCTACACATTCAAGAACAAAATTTTGGAGAAAACATTTATGAGTTAGAAGATCATATTGGGGAGGTATTGAGCTCAAACTTGTTGCCAAAACTTGCGCTTGTAAGAAAAATAAATTCTTACAAGTTTTCCCAATTCCTACAAAAAAATGTTTGAGTTGATTTATGTTCCTTTATGCTTAGTTGCCCCCCTCGAGGGGGTAAAATAAAACACCATTAGGGTAATAAGAAAAGCAAATGCCAAGCTACCACATCATAAGGGTCTTGTGCTAACTTATTTAGTGAAAAATAAAATACCATTTGTACATCATGTTGTAAAGTAATAGGGATGCAATTATACAATTGAAGACAATGAAAGTTTATATGGAAGGACTTGAAGAAATCTAATTTCAAAACCCAAAACCAAGTTAATGCAATTGGGGTGGGGGTAAAGGAAGGTATAGGGCCATGATGGTCATGTAGGTTTGGATTAGATGAATTGCATCCTTGATAGGAACATTGGTGATGAACTAACCTTCAAAGGATAAATTCACATCCACATGTAAAGCAAGAAGTTTTAAATGAAAGTTGCAGGCATGTTTGGGGGTTTGATCATGAACATGTGCATTATTTAAAGTGAAAGGGGGAAAAGGTTCTAAATGTGCATTATTTAAGGAGATTGGGAAAGTGTTGGGTTGGGACCTCACATTCACATGAAGGGTTAAAAGTTGGTAGGGGGAGTTAGTGGGTGGTGTGTGATTTGTTCGAAGATTGTTGGTCACATTGTTTGAAGATTACGTATTTCTACACACTAATCCTAAACTTACAAAGCCAACCACACAACATATACACTTTTGAAAACTACTATGAAAATATTAAACACACAAAAACTTCTAGGCTTCTATTTTTCACACTACCCAACTAAAGTAGTACACAACCCTCATGCCTAGGATGGAACTACCCAACTAAAGTAGTACACAACCTTGATGCCTAGGATGGAAACACCCCAGTTTCATAAAAAGCTTGTGGGGTAGAGGGATGTGGTAGAAACAAAAAGAATTATGGGGAATTCAACAACTTGTGATAATGGCTATGGTAAATGTCGTTTTTGTTGTTACAAGTCTACAAATTTGGCTATGTGTGAGGCTATGTGTAGCTGTGATCATAACAACCTAATGGAAAGATACCCTAATCACTAAGTCATAAAACATTCGATATTACAAATGCTTGACTCAAACACATCTAGATTTGACATCTTCAACCCAGAGCAACAGCAAGAAATGTATTTTATTCAGACATCCACTTGTGTGACATTGAAGCGCCTCCACATTCTCCTTTTCCTCTTCATCCTCCCATTGTTATCACTACCATTGTTGTAGACCTTTGTGAAATCTAGCAGGAGTCTAGTTCCATAGTTCTAAAATCAGTTGGAAAGGTAAACATATTATCACACTTCTCAATTTCTTAGCTTCCTTAGATTGCTGGAATTCCTACAATATTGATATGCAACAAAGAACAAAATAAACTAGCATTGGTTTATACCAGTGTTGTTCAGATCTGGGTTTCCAACTGGATCCACATTTGGGTCTGGGTCCAAATCTAAGAATCAGATTCAATGATCTTATGCAGGAAAAGACCAGCCGATAAAACCCAGACCCTACCTTAAAAATTGGAACCCATCCTTGGAAAAGCCAAGGTTGGCTAGTTTAACTTGAATATCTTCTGATCCTTTATGCAAGGTTGGAGACTTAAATCTAAATAAGGTCTTGGTAAGGTTTAAAACATAACCAACAGTTGAATTTGATGCACTTTGCATTCCTTTAGGAAAAGCCCTTCCCTTTGGACACCTTTGAAGGTTTCCCCATTGAATAGTTCTGTATTTCAAGACCCATGTGCTATTTAGCCCTGCAAAATGTACTTAGCAACAAATCAAAATTAAGCTTCTTGCAAAAGGAAAGGGATTAGTCTATACTGCACGCACTCAAAGTGTGGCTTCCACCTGCACATCTATAAATCGAACCCATGCGAATCCATTCATATCCCAT
>Ga0116227_10016697_pt1 | contig 10463 bp, 10 predicted proteins | sample S1TSphgellanicum_FD_89693 | JGI IMG/M metagenome (GOLD analysis project Ga0116227, IMG submission 89693) | Host-associated microbial communities from peat moss isolated from Minnesota, USA - S1T2_Fb - Sphagnum magellanicum MG | ecosystem: Host-associated > Plants > Peat moss > Unclassified...
CATTGCCGTCGTCGAATTGTTGTTACAAAACTCCCGGATTAAAACCCCTAAGTGTTATGTAATTCAATTAATTAGTTACATTATTCACACTTATGCCCGGGGAATCGGTCACAGCGCCAGCCTATTTTTTCGACCGTTTAAGTAAACTGTCTTTTTTTAGTCTTGCCTGTTTTTTAAAATAACCCCGCACCAAAAAATTATGCTTTAAAGCTTCTACTATCTGGTCGAAGCCATCCGTGCCTTTTTCTACGTTGCCCATACTGGTATTTAATCTTTGGGTGATCACAGAGTCGCGCAATAAGGCATGTAGCGGCCCTTTGCCGTTTGTCAGTTCATTACTGATATTGCCGGCCAAACTATTAAGTTGCCGGGTCATCCTATTCGCGTTGTCACTTGCGGATCTAATGTTGATCACCGCGGCCTTTAAATTTCCGGCAAGTGCAGTATCGGTTAACAGCAGACCCGCAGGTCCTTTGCCCTTTTTTATCTGCGTAACAATTTCATCCAGGCCGCTTGTCATTTCGCTGGCGTTACCAGTGGCAGTATTGATATTTTTTAAAGAGGATCTTAAGCTGATTCCTATATTTCTATCGTTCAGAACATTAAAGATCGCGCTGGTATCTAATCGCAATACGGTGTTTTTTAACGCTTCAGAAATAGTTGCAACATTTTTGTTGGTTTTCGAAAGTGTCTGCAGCATTTCGTCCATACTGGTCTGCTTCTGAGCGGCCAATAGATTACCGTTTTGCACAATTGGGCTGTTCCCTTTGACTGGCTGGATATTCACCACTTTATTGCCCATTAACCCCTCGGTGCCGATAGCCGCTTCCGCGTTATGGTGGATATAGTCTTTTACCTTGCTGTCGATCAGCATGGTCACTTCTATGGTGGTATCATTGATGATAGCAATGGTTTTTACCGTGCCCGCCTGGATGCCGGAAAAAACAACGTTATTCCCTTCCATTAAGCCGTCCAGATTCGTGAAACGTGCTTTCAGCACAAAACTGCTTCCAAACATACCTGTGTTATTTCCTATCACGTAAAAGGAGACCATCAGCACGATTAGGCCGGCTAATACAAACACCCCCAACTTTATATTATTCTCGCCCCGTTTTGCCATGATCTATTGTTCAAAAAATTGTTTTATTTTTTCATCAGTGGAATGTTCCAGCTCATTATAAGTACCGTCTGCGTAGCACATGCCGTCCAGTAACAGGATTACCCTGTCTGCGATATTTTTGACGCAATTCATGTCGTGTGAAATTACGATGGAAGAGGTGTGATATTTTTTTTGCAATTTCAGGATAAGGCTGTCGATCTCCCTTGAGGTAACAGGGTCAAGGCCGGTGGTTGGTTCGTCATACAAGATAATCTCCGGCTTTAAGATTAGGGTCCGCGCGAGCGCTATTCGCTTGAGCATCCCCCCGGATAATTCAGCAGGCATCATATCAGCTGTGTTTTTTAAGCCTACATTTTCCAGGGCCTCCGATACCATTTGGTCTACTTGTTTTTGGGCTAGATCGATCCAGTGCCTGCGTAAAGGGAATTCCAGGTTTTCTCGGACGGTCATGGAATCATAAAGCGCATTTGCCTGGAACAGGAAACCAATTTTAGTCCTCACCTTGTCCAGTTCATCAGGGTTCATTCCCGGTATGTTATCCCCGAATACCAGTATCTTGCCGCTGTCGGGTTTTAACAGACCGATTATACATTTGATCAATACGGATTTGCCTGCGCCTGATTTTCCCAACACCACAACGTTTTCCTCCTGGTGTACTGTCAGGTTGAAGTCTTTGAGTACGGTGTTTTTTCCAAAGCTTTTAAACAGGTGTTCGATAACAATTACCGGCGCCCCTTTGGCTACATTATCTTCCGGGCTGAATTCACTTTTTACCACTGCTGACATATGATTAATTTAAGCCTAATAAATTAGTAAACTGAACTGCTAAAAGATCAATAATGAATATCAACACAGAAGACAAAACGACAGCAGAGTTTGCCGAAATCCCAACACCCTGAGTGCCTTTGCTCGAATGGAATCCTTTATAACAACCGATGATACCAACCGCGAAACCGAAAAAAAAGGTTTTGGCAATGGCTGGTAAAATATCGCTGAAGCTAAGGCTCTGGAATACCTGTGTAAAAAAGAAATGTAAGCTGGTTACCGAACTGAGATTAACGCCGATGTAAGCGCCGAATAAAGAAACAGCATCACCCAATATGGTCAAAATCGGAAGCATTAAAGTCGTGGCAAGTACCCGCGTAGCGACCAGGTACTTATAAGGATTTGTACCGCTCACCTCCATCGCATCTATCTGCTCCGTCACCTTCATCGATCCCAATTCAGCACCGATGCTGCTGCCTATTTTTCCCGCAAATATCAAAGCGGTTATAACCGGGCCGATCTCCCGCACAATGGCTATACCTACCATAACCGGCAGTTCTGATTGCACACCATAGCTCACCAAAGAGGGCCGCAATTGCATGGTTAACACCAGTCCCATAATGAAGCCGGTAAGGCCAATAAGAGGAAATGATTTATAACCGATGGTATAACATTGGGCAAGCAACTCCTTTATTTCAAACCGTGGCCTTAGCCCATGCGAAAATAAGTAGCCGGTAAATCTTGCCATACTGCCGGTTTCATCAAAAAAATCACGGGTATCTTCAATCAAAGCCATAGTCTTGTTTTTACGTTCATATTTTGTTTGCCGATTAATTTTTGCTACTCTTTCTCATAAACCCCATTACCGGAGAGGATCATATCAGCAAGCTGAGCATCGAGATTATAAATATCTTTTCTGAAGTTTATCAGCCCGGCGCGATCAACAAAGGCGGTGAAATAGGTGATATATACGGGTACTTTATGCGCAATGATAACATATTGCTGTTTTCCGGAATTCATGGCCCGTTTTATTTTTATAGTATCCCATCCGGTATTGTTTTTAAGCAGGAAAGCCGCCAGTCTGGCCGGCTCCACGACACGGATACAGCCATGACTAAACGCCCTTGATGTCTCGCCGAACAATGATTTTGTAGGCGTATCATGCAAATAAATATTGTAGCTGTTGGGAAACAGAAATTTTACCAGCCCGAGCGAATTCATGGGCCCTGGCTTTTGTCTTACTATCGGAAGCCCCCCGCTGTAACCGGTAATCTCCATTTGATGCCGGAGAAGATAATCTGGCTCCTTTTTTATGCCGGGAACAATCTCATTTCTCACGATACTTTGCGGTAAGTTCCAGTATAGGCTGAAAACGACATATTTTATTTCCCCATAAAAAATAGAGGTTTGATGGATGGCTTGCCCGACAACTACCTCACAGCTCCATAAAAGGCTATCCGCGTGGTAAACGTGCAATTTAAATTCAGGGATATTCACCGCGAGGTAATCAGCATTCAGCGATACTGGTAACCAACGGCTTCGTTCCATATTTACCAGGATCTGTTTGATCCTGATTTTTAACGGTACGTTCATCGCTATAATGGTCTCTTTATTTAAAAGGCCGCTTGTATCCAGGCCATTCCTGGATTGAAACTGTTTTAACGCAATCATCAGCTCATGATCATAATGCGCATCAAGCGTATCGCCATGAAAATCAGCTAACCCGGCCAGCCGGATCTTGATTGCTTTGATAGACGCAGAAGTGTCCCCGGGGTTTAAGACGACGTTTTTGGGATCAATGGGCTTCCATTTATCAGCATCATCTAATGAACTATATTTTTTTAAAAAACTTCTGAGGAGTTCATACTGCCGGTAGACCGGTTCGTCCGAAGATAAGGCTTTGGCAGGCGCCTTTAACAGACTGTCCAAATACACATTATAATTGATTTTTTTTCGCGGCACATACCACCGGGATGAATCACTTACAGCGCCGCTCATCCCTTGCCAGGCAAGTTCTGCAAAGGCAAAGTATTGCGAAGTAAGCATCAATTCCAAATTAATATTGGGCTTTTTTTTACCTGTATCAATATTTAATCCGTGCAACATCGAATCCAAAGCTGCCTGATAAGGAAGTATTTTGTAAACGCCATCATTTTTTAGGTTCATCGTCCGGTTCGACAGGTTGTCCGCCTGCTCAATTAACCGGCCACTTTCAAACCAGGCATAAGCGAATTTTCTTTTGCTGTAAAAGGACCGTACCAGCTCTTTATAGGATTTTAGATCAGGATATTTTTCAAAAAAAGCCTTCACTTGTGTGCTGTCAAACACATCTTTTAATTGCGCACTGAAATTGCCGGGAATGGTTTGGTTCCAATCCTTAGCTAAAGTGTCCGTTTGAGATAACTTTTTAACCTGCTGGGCACAACTATAAAGCGAAAGACTGATGGATATCAGGAGCAGATAAACTCGTTTTGCTGATCGGTAATTAAGCATCAGGATACCATGGTTTTCATTGCATCAAACAATACCTCAATATGGTGATCTCCTTTATACATAGGAATTGGCTTTCTGTCCAGTTCCAATAATCCGTAAACTGCAGTTTGCGCGGTTCTTACGGAATATTCTACCGTGAAAACCACATCATCCGGCACTTCTGCAAACTGGCCAATAAACGCTAAATTTTCTGATATCTCCGGCACAACCTGTGGCCGGTCGCCTGGTGACCGTGTTAAAAACTGGCTGGTAATATAAGGTAGCATGCAGGGGATGCAGTTGGAGGTTTTTAGCAATTGACTCATTACAGTATCAAATTGAAGATGGGAAAATAGCTCCGTTAGGATTTCAGCACCTGTACAATCAGCCATTCTCTTTTTTACAAAATTGCCCTCATTGTCGGGAAATAAACCGTACCCCCAAAAAACCGTGACATTATCCGGTTGCCCGATAAAGTGCGGCTGATATGCTAAAACTATTGACATAAGCCAATTAGAATCCTTAAAAGTAATCAATCCGCCCGTTCCGGCTTTGTTACGAGAAAAGCGTTCCATCAGCTCAAAGAACATTGTACCCTGGCAGGTTACCGTAAATGATTCCCATTTCGATTCATTAACACGGCTGTCAAAAACCGAGGGATGCCCGAATTGCTCGCTGTTTTTCGCCATAGATTCCCATAATTTCCAGCCGCCGTCTCTTTTATCTGTAATCAGTTGCGGTGCCGAATACATGGAACCCAAACTCGAATCAGCAGTCATGGAACCTATGGTTACCAGCACCATATCGTTTACGCCAATCTTGACGGTTTTTTTCTTATGGTCCTTAAGCAAATGAAGTTGCTCAACCGTCTTCTTTTCGCCGGTTAATGAAAAGTCAAGATCTGTGACCCTAACCCCCATTTCAAATTGGACACCTTGCTGTTTTAACCATTCTATTAATGGCTTAGCTAAGGAATCAAATTGATTGTATGGGGTGCGGTCCACGCCGGCTAAAGTATTGATCCGTTTAAATTCATGAATGAATCGGTGCAAATACCGCTTGAATTCTACAGCACTGTGCCAGGGCTGAAAGGCGAACATCGTGTCCCACATGAACCAAAAATTGGTTTTGAAGAAACAAGGTTCGAACCATTCGTTGATGCGCCTCTTCCCCAGGTGGCTTTCATCTACGGCCATCATCTCGATCAGGTCAAGCCTGTCTTGATTGCTGAATCCCATGGAGGAGACATCGGTTATTTTCCCGGCTTCGACCACACGGGCGTTAGAATGTGTTTTGATATTTTGATTGAAAACTTTAATTTCATCAAGAACCATAATGCCGGGATCGTTAAGCGATGGAATAAATGAGAAAAGATCGTACGTGCATAGATAACTGAAATTCAGCATCCGGCCGCCCCGCATGACGTAACCATCTTTCGGAGATCCCGAGCCATCAAGACTGCCGCCGGCAATATTCAGTTCTTCATATAGCGTGATATTGGCAGGGTTAATCTGGCCATCTCTTATAAAATAGGCAGCGCTTGCCAGGGAAGCTATCCCAGCGCCTACAAGATAGACCTTACGGTGCTGAATTGGACCAATGGGATTTTTAATCAAGTCATTCATTTATAGTAATCGATTAAATTTTTTGTGTAGAAATAAGATTAACAGAATTCGGATTTTAGGGCTTGACCTATTCGTCATAATCAATAACTAATTCATTATTAACGGTCCATACGCCTGTTGCGTTCCAGGCCGTCCGTTCTGCTTCCTCTTTTTGGTAAAAAGAATGAACGGTACCATGCAGGGTGACTTTATTTCCTGAAACATAAACCTGAACATCCTGATTGTTCATTGCCCAGTTGCGCGCTATCGCTTGTTCAATGTCTGCTTTTTCAATATCATCAGGACTATTCGTTTCAATTTCAAGATGGTTGGTGAGTATTTTTATACCTTCAACACTACTTACCGATTGCTGCGCAGCTTCTCTTTGATGGTTCCACTCCAATTTACCATTCAGTGTAACATGGCCGTCTTCTACTTCAACCTGCACCTTGTCAAAAGGAATATCCCTGTTGGTTTTTAATGCCTTCAATACCTCGACTGCGATCTCAGCATCATTTTTTTCATCATCAGTATTAATGATGACTTTAATTTTTTCAACAATCGCCTTTACACCGGTTGTTTTTTTCGTGGCTTCCACGGCCTGGGATTTCTTCAAATAATTTCCAACAACTCCTGAAAGCGTAATGACCCCATCACAGGCCTCAACGGTAATTTTCGCTTCTTTGAGCAAAGGCTCCCACTGTATTGCCTTAATTATATCGGTCTGTAGTTGACGATTAGTTTTCATTGGGATAAGAATTACCTTAAGTTGACGACCCGAATTCGCATATAACAAACCCTTATCAAGCTAAATCAGCATTGATTATTATTTTACGTTCCTGGTATCCATCATTATTAATTTGTCCGGAAGCAAAGCGCTTTTGCAGGATGTCAAGGGGGCTTTCTTTTCTTTTTCGCTTTCCGGGTGTATCATAAGGAGTCGCAAATATCCAAAAGACCATAACCACCCAGATGAACCACCAAAATATATCCATCCCCCAGAAATTATTATTGTAGAACATGATTATCCGATTTAAAGTGAATCAATAGCACCTGCAAATTTGGATACATGCAGAGACAATGGTGTTATTTAATTCTTTGTTTTAATTACATAATTCACACATCTGCTTTTGTTTAGGACATCAGGCTTCCACGCCAGAATGTGGGAATAATGTAATTAATTAATGGTTTTGTGTAACAGTTCCTGCACCGGCCCGCCGCACTTTTGTCAACAACAAATATGGCATCAAAACCAATGAGTGCAGCGTTGCATGAATTGGAGGTCGACCCCGGCCCGTCATCAATTTAACAAACGATTATGTCGATACAAACAATCAATCCGAATACCAACAAGGTTGTAAAATCTTTTGAAGAAATGAGCGAGAAAGCAGTTGACGAGGCGGTTGCCCTGGCTGAACAGGCATTTACGAGCTGGAGTAAAACCACTTTTAAAGAACGCGCTCAATTACTGAATAAAGTGGCCCAGCTGATGCGACGGGAAAAAACAGTCCTTGCAGAGATGATCACTTTAGAAATGGGTAAAATTATTTCCCAGGCAGAAGGTGAAATTGAGTTAAGCGCAAATATTATAGAATATTATGCTAATCACGGGGAGCATTTTTTGGCGGATAAACCACTGGATCCGCTGGCAGGCAGCGCTTTTATACGTTACAGTCCCATCGGCGTTTTATTGGGGGTTGAGCCATGGAACTTTCCATTTTATCAGGTAGCCCGCTTTGCAGCACCCAACATCATGGCAGGGAATACGATATTGGTCAAACATGCTTCGATTGTCCCTCAGTGCGGTATTGCTATTGAGAATTTATTTAAGGAGGCCGGTGCACCTGCAGGTATCTATACCAATTTATTAATGTCCGGAAAACGTGCTTCGGCATTGGTAGCTGATAACAGGATCAAAGGGGTTTCCCTGACCGGTAGTGCCGCAGCCGGCGCAAGTATAGCGTCAGAAGCCGGGAAGCATTTGAAAAAATCAGTACTTGAACTAGGTGGCAGTGATGCATTCATCATATTGGAAGATGCCAATATTGATAAAGCGGTTGACTGGGCTGTTGTAGGCAGGATGAATAATAACGGCGAATGTTGTGTCGCCGCTAAAAGGTTTATCGCTGTTGAATCCATTGCAGATGAGTTTTTGAAGAAATTCACCGCTAAACTTGCTGCCATAAAAATAGGCGACCCCATGGACCGGAGTACGGAACTGGGACCTTTAAGCAGCGAAGAAGCTGCGGTTCAGCTGGCCGACCAGGTTGCCCGGTCTGTCGCCGCGGGTGCAAGGGTTATTTTGGGCGGAAAGCGGGCGGATCGCCCCGGAGCGTTTATGGAGCCTACCATTCTGACCGATCTTGAGCCGGGTATCCCCGCATACTACGAAGAACTATTTGGGCCCGTTGCATCATTTTATAAGGTAAAAGACGAAGATGCCGCTATTAAGCTAGCGAATGACTCCAGCTTCGGATTAGGCGGTTCCGTGTTTACCGAGGACATTGAACACGGAAAACGGGTAGCCGATCAGATCGATACAGGCATGGTCTTTATCAATCATCCGACCTGGACACAGGCTGACCTGCCATTTGGCGGCACCAAGGATTCCGGTTATGGAAGAGAACTCTCGGAATTAGGGATAGATGAATTTGTAAATAAAAAACTCATTCGTGTAAGCGCCCTTTCCGATCCATTTTAATATTCACCTACACATAAATTATAAAAGTAAAGTAATGGAAGATTTAATTATAGATAAGGCCTCGCCGGTAACCGGCGCGCATACAGCCGCTAACATGGGTACAATGAAAGCGCTGGTATATTACTCCCCCGGAAAAAAGTCATGGGAAGCACACGCCAAACCGGTGATCAAGGAGCCGACAGATGCCGTTGTGAAAATCCTAAAAACAACGATATGCGGTACCGACCTGCACATCATGAAGGGTGACATGCCCGAGGTCGCATCCGGCCGGATATTAGGTCATGAAGGTGTTGGGATTATAGAGGAAGTTGGTAATTCGGTCAGCAATTTTAAAAAGGGCGACCACGTGATCATTTCCTGTGTTACCTCATGCGGCAAGTGTGACTATTGCAAAAAAGGCATGTATTCACATTGCGAAAAAGGCGGCTGGATATTGGGTTATATGATTGACGGTTGCCAGGCCGAATATGTGCGGATACCTTATGCCGATAACAGCTTGTATCCTATCCCCGACGGTGCCGACGAGGAAGCGCTGGTTATGCTAAGCGATATTTTACCTACCGGCTTTGAATGCGGTGTATTAAACGGGCAGGTAAAACCGGGTGATACCATAGCTATTGTAGGCGCTGGTCCTGTGGGAATGGCAGCCTTGTTAACCTCGCAATTTTATACACCAGCGGAAATTATTGTGGTAGATCAGGATGATAACCGCCTGGAAGTTGCCAAAACTTTTGGGGCCACCCATATCATCAACAGTGCTAAAGAAAACGCCATCGAAAAAATAATGTCCCTTACCAACGGTAAAGGTGTTGATACAGCTATTGAAGCGGTAGGCTTACCGGCCACCTTTGAATTATGCGAGGAGATCATTTCTGCAGGCGGCCATATCGCCAACATCGGCGTACATGGTAAAAGTGTTGTACTCCACATGGAGAAACTCTGGGACCGGAATATCTCTATCACCACCCGCCTGGTAGATACCGTTACAACGCCTATGTTATTTAAAACGGTTCAATCGAAGCGGATAGAACCTAAGAAATTGATTACCCATCGCTTTAAGCTGGATGAAATGATTAAGGCCTACGATACGTTCGAACATGCTGCAAGAGAAAAAGCCTTAAAGGTATTACTGGAAAATTAACCCAACCCAAATTAAAATCCAAAATGAAAAATAACATCAAAAAAGCAGCGGTACTGATCGTTTTCTTTGCCCTGGGTCTGCAACACCTGCAAGCGCAGTCGGTGTATAAGCTGGCCGATTCGAAAAATATTGCCATGAAATTATCCGGTACATCCACCTTACATAAATGGGATATGAATGCCAGTATATTCTCCGGTAGAGCGTCGTTCGATTTTAAACACGGGAGTACGACTGAACTTGCGTCATTAAAATCCCTGACGTTTATACTCGCTGTAGCTAACCTGAGCAGCGGAGAAAAAGGCTTGGATAAAAATGCCTACAAAGCCTTGAAATCTAAGCAGTTTAAAAATATTTCCTATAGGCTAACATCGGCGATAGTATCCCCCGAAGGCGACGATAAATATCTTTTAAAGACCCATGGTGCACTCACAATAGCGGGGGTTACCAAAGAAATTATGATGGATGTCCATTGCGTGGTGAACAGTGATGGCACCATTACCTGTACCGGCACAGATACGTTAAACATGACTGATTACCAGGTAAAACCGCCAACCTTTATGTTGGGCGCGATGAAAACAGGCGATGCCTTAACGCTCGATTTTACCATGGTTTATAAAAAACAGGTACAGGCTAGCCCAATCATTTCACATCGGCAATGAA
>Ga0116227_10016698_pt1 | contig 10462 bp, 4 predicted proteins | sample S1TSphgellanicum_FD_89693 | JGI IMG/M metagenome (GOLD analysis project Ga0116227, IMG submission 89693) | Host-associated microbial communities from peat moss isolated from Minnesota, USA - S1T2_Fb - Sphagnum magellanicum MG | ecosystem: Host-associated > Plants > Peat moss > Unclassified...
AACCAATGTTTTAATGTGGCCTGTATTTTTAGTTGTATCCGCCAGTGCAACAGCATATTTTTGATCTATTTTTTCGAAGCGGTTTCCAGGCCCAAAAGATGCCATTACCCAAAGAATAATGGAAATTGCAATAATTACTTTACCAGCTTCAAAAACAAAAGTCTTTGATTTTTCATACATGGTATAAAGTACATTTTTCCATCTGGGCATACGGTAAAGCGGCAACTCCATAATGAAGTATGACTTCTCTTTGGTTTTGATAATAATTTTCATTACCCAGGCAACTAAAACAGCAGCAACAAAGCTGATCAGGTACATGACCATAAGAGCCAAGCCCTGTAAGCTTATTATTCCAAATATTGTTTTAGAAGGTATGATTAGCGATATTAACAAGATGTATACCGGTAAGCGGGCAGAACAGCTAATTAATGGCGTAACCATAATGGTAATCATCCTATCTTTCCAGTTTTCTATATTTCTGGCCGCCATTATTGATGGAACAGCACAGGCCAGTCCACCGATCATGGGCACTACAGATTTACCGTTTAGCCCAACCTTACTCATAATTTTATCCATCATAAAAGTAACTCTGGCCATATAGCCGGTATCTTCTAAAATAGATATGAATGCAAAAAGTATAGCAATTTGTGGAATAAATACAAAAATACCGCCTAATCCGGCAACCACACCATCCAGCAAAAGATTAGTAAGCATACCTTCGGGCAAGTATTCATGGCCTGTTGAAGCAATCCAGCCAAACCCGCTTTCAATCCAATCCATTGGATACGATGACCAGGCAAATATGGCGTTAAATATGACAAACAGAATGAGCAAAAAAGCAGCAAAGCCCCAAACTTTATGGGTAAGCACTGCATCCAGACGATCGCTGAAAGAAAACTTATTTTTTATTCCACGATCTACAACGACATCACTTAATATACCACTTAGGTGTTTATATCTAGCAATGGTTTCGGCTGCCTGAATTTTTGAAGACTCAAATTGATGTGCGTGCTCTATTTGCTCTATTTCATCTTGCTGTGCTGCATTAAAAAGATTTAAATGCTCATGCTGGTGCAAAACCTGAAGCGCGAAGTAGTCATTATCCGTATTGATTTTTTGCTTGATCGCATTAATAGCCTCTGGTGCTAAAAAATTCACATCTATGCCATTTGTTTGAGTTGCTATCCCCGTATGTTCTATAGCTTGTTTTAACTGACTGATCCCGATATTATTACGGGCTGATATAGCGACCACCTGAACACCCAACTTACTGGCAAGTTTATCCACATTGATTTCAATACCCTGTTTTTCAGCAATATCAATCATGTTGAGCGCCAATATAACAGGAATGCCTAAATCAGCTACCTGTGAGTACAGGAGCATGTTCCGTTTTAAATTTGAGGCATCTGCAAGAAGTACAATCATATCCGGATGACTGCTGTTTTTTGCATCAGCCAGCACTTGAAAAACAATACGCTCGTCATTGCTTTTTGGGTATAAACTATACGTTCCGGGCAAATCGACAATTTCAATTTGCTTTCCGCTGATTAATTTAGAATAACCTGTTTTTTTATCAACCGTAATACCCGGAAAATTGCCTATTTTTTGATTTAAACCCGTTAAACGGTTAAAAAGAGTAGATTTACCTGTATTTGGATTCCCAACTAATGCAACTTTAATATCCAAAACCCAACTATTTATTGTACAATAATCACTGATGCTTCACTTTTTCGCAAACAGAGCTGATAACCTGCAACACGGATAGCCATAGGGTCTCCCATAGGCGCAAAGCGTTCCACCTCAACAATTTCACCTGGCAAGCAACCCATTTCCATCAACTTAACAGACAAATCTAGATCTGTAAAAGCAACTATTGTTCCGGTCTCACCAACTTTTAAATGCGAAAGTTTCATATTTTATTTTGGCGCAAGTTAGCCTTTCTTTAGATTTATTCCAAATAAGAACAGATAATTGATCGACTTTAACGATTAAAAGCCATAAAAGCCTCCAAAGGTTAGACATTTGGAGGCTTATTGTAATAAAAAAGCTTGCTAGGCAGGCTTACATCCTGTTTCTTCCGCCACCACCGAAACCTGGAGTAGGCATGCTTACATCGTTACCTATATTTCGGCCTGCTATACGGGTTAGAGAATAAGTAAATGAGAACATATAGTAGCGTTTAAGTACAGTATAATTTAAATCGGTAATAGTATTATTAATTGTTGTACGGCTAATACCTTGGTTTTGATTTAAAGCATCATTTACTGCAATTTTAAAAGTACCACGTTTTTTGAAAAACTGACGGCTAATGTAAGAATTTACCAAAGTGTAGTCACTGTTATAGCTTGCTCCGCCACCTGTATTTTTAATATAATCTAGATCTACAGCTAAACGAATATTACCTGGAAACACATAACTCACATCAAAACTTGGATTTAAAGTATAGTAGGTAGTATTTTGGTTTGCATTTACCGAATAGGTAGCACGGTTATAGGTCCCCGAAATTCCACCAGTTAAATCAAACTTATTCACATTAGTTACTAAACTATATTTATTTGTTAATGAAATGGTATTTGTAATATTTTTGGTTAAATCTTCTTGTCTTCCTGTAGCAGTAGAGAAGTTAACATTTCTATTATAACTACCATTTAATGAAGCGTTTAAATTCAACTTCTTTTCAGGGAGTAATGGTAAACCTAAGTTTATGCTTGCATTACCTGAGTACACGCCATCAACATTTATATAATTTGTAGCAATTTTGCCGTAATTTTTATCTGTTTGGTCTAAAATAGTATAACTGCTGTTACCTATTGCGTTAGAGGTCTGATTTAAATTAACAAAAACAAAAAACATTCTACTTTTTGCAAAGTCGAAATTATTGTAATTAAACATTAAAGAGTTATTAAAAGCCGGACGTAAACCTGGATTACCAATGTATACAAATTGAGTATTAGTATTATCAGGTATAGGCTGTATTTGGCTTATACTTGGCTGTGTAGTCTGTCCTCTATAGCGAATATTTAATCTTCTTGAATTACTAAAGTTATATCTAAAATTAGCTGATGGTGTTAAATTAACAAAATTTTGAGTACGTACTAAACCTGTAGTTAGGTTATCGTTTTCTCTATTGGTTTGCTGCGCAGCTAAGCCAATATTAAAATTGTATTTTTTCTGCGTTTGCGTAAAACTAATGCCTGCTGCATTGGTTAACGTTCTATTTTCGTAGGTATTAGAGTAGGTTTGATCTACTAAATCAAACTGACCGCTAGCACTATTAAAGTTATAAACATCTCTTACTTGATTGCTATGTATATAACCATTTTGATAATTAAATTCTAAACTTGTCGTTTTTGACAAAGGCTCTGTGTAAACAGCCCTAACCGTATTATTTATAGAGTTAGCATTGGTATGGTTTAGTTGATTTATATTATTTGGCGAAGTTACACCACCAATAAACTTATTTTCAGCAACATTATTATATAAATCTGAATAGCTATCGCTAATACTTGTATTTACGTTTAAAGAAAAAGTTCTACCTCTACGTGCAAACTTTTTTCTAATCAATAAATTGTTGCTAAAATTAGGCACAGTACTTTTAGAATTCTGATTTTGAGTTCCTGCGGTATGAGAGGTAGGATTTAAAATCCTATCGTAATTACTAGATGTTAAACCATCTGTTTCGGTGTAACTAAAATTAGGCTGTACTTTAATAGTAGTAGTAGAATCTAATTTTGTGTCGATCATAAAATTGAAACGATGATTAGTTCTGTTAGAATTGCTTTTGGTGTTTTCAAAACCATTAGTAACCTGAGCGCCCAATAAATTTTGAGTTGTACTTCTTTGGTCATTTTCGCTACCTGCTTTGTTAAAGAAATAACTACCTTGAATTTGGGTTCCATCTTTATAAGTATCTGCAAAATTTAAACCAGCTGCATTTGTAGTGGTAATACCATTACCGTTAGAAGACGATGAATTGCCTCCACCCATCATACGGCCTCCACCTCCAAACCCATTACCTAGCCCACCTCCCTGACCAAAACTTTGCTTATTCACGTTATTAAACTGACCTATAAAACTCATTTGCTGATCGTTATCAAATTTATTCACATTTAGACTTGCATCATAACGATCATTTGTTCCATAGCCTACTGTGCTGTTACCAAAATACCCTTTCTTCATACCACTCTTTGTGGTAATGTTTAGAATCTTATTTCTCGTACCATCATCCACTCCACTAAACTGAGCCTGTTCAGAAAGTTCATCAATAACCTGAATTTTATCTACCATATCAGCAGGCAGGTTTTTTGTAGCCAATAAAGGATCACTTCCAAAAAACTCTTTACCATCTACCTTAACTTTAGTAATAGTTTCTCCCTGCGCTTTAACGCTACCATCTTTAGCCACCTCAACACCTGGTAATTTTTTCAATAAATCTTCCACTACAGCATTCTCACGCACCTTCATCTGCTTTGCATCAAATTCTAACGTATCCTTTTTTACAATAACAGCGGGCGCATCAGCTTTTATGGTCACTGTATTTAAGTTTAATCCATCATCATTCATTTCAATTTGCCCAATACTTACAGGTACTTTTGTGCTTGTTATTTCAAAATTCTTTGAATTTGTTTTTAAACCTAAATACGCAACTATAGCGCGATATTTTCCTGGCGCAATATTTTTAAAACTAAATGTACCATCAGGAGAGGTTTGGCCGGTTGCGACTACACTAGAGTCTTTTAAGCTTTTTATGGCCACCGTTGCAAAATCAACGGGTGTTTTATCTTTAGCATTAATTACTTTCCCACTTACTGTTCCTCCGTTTTGGGCTTTCGCTAAATAGCCACAAAACATTAGCATTAACAATATTACCCTTTGTAGATTAATTTTCATTCGATTTTAATTGTGCGTGTAACGTTTATAAAAATAGTGTATTTACTAACCGGTTGTACAGTTCTATTAAAAATATAAAACTATTACAATCTGACTAATTGAATGCTGAATAGTTTGTTAAAGAAGTGTTAAATGATCGGTAACATTTCCAATACAACCGATTTAATCTTTAGTTACTAAAGAAAAACAGTTGAAACTCATCTCTGATGTGCAGGATAATTTTTGTAATAAACCTTAGGGCAATTGCATCCTTTTTTAAAAATGCCACATGCACTTAGGCTTAAAACAAAAACAATAATGGCGAAATTAATGGTGGCTCTCATATTTCATCTAATTATTTTTTGGTCTATATATCATTTTTGCAGATTTCTATAGGCTAATTAATGGATTAATGGCGGTCTTCATTGAAATTAAGTCTATGCAATAAAATATAGCTAAAAACAGCCATGCATGCCCCGATCATATCGCAACCAAAATCCCACCATTCTGCAGACCTATAGGTGAAAACCTTCCACTGAAGTAACTCTATCCCCCCACCAATCACAACGTTAATTAAAAGTACTTTAAAAATAGTTACTATACTAAAGCCAAAATTATGCTGGTATTTTATTTTACCGTAAAACAAGAGCGTAGAAAGTACAAAGAAAAAACCTAAATGGGCAAGCTTGTCTGTACCTTCAAAAAAAAAGCCAGGTCCCGATGCAGACTCTGGCATTCTTATGTTACAAAGCACTAAAACGATTGCAGTCCAAATCAGGGCCAATTGCTGTTGCTTTAGTGCTTTGTACAAATTCATCTGATTAAGCACCTACTAATGCTTGGTAAGCATCCGCTGTAAGCAGTCCTTCTAATTCTGCTTCATTGGCAATAGATATTTTTACCATCCAGCCTTTTCCATATGGGTCAGAATTAACCAATTCAGGGTTATCATTCAACTCTGGATTGACCTCTACAACTGTACCGGTTAATGGCATAAATAGATCTGACACTGTCTTAACAGCCTCTACAGTACCAAAAACATCTTCTTTAGCTACTTCTGTGCCTACTGTATTAATATCAACATAAACAATATCACCTAATTCTCTTTGGGCAAAATCAGTAATGCCAATATAAGCTTCTGTACCTTCTACTTTAATCCACTCGTGGTCTTTAGTATACTTTAATTCTGATGGAAAATTCATATTTTTTATTTTTTATGATTGAACAAAGTTAATTATTTATTCATCATGATTAAATTTTTAGTTTCAATGTCGCTAAGCATCCTTAATGCCCGTTAATTTAAAGTAAACCTTAAGCTAAAGCCAAAATTACTAAATGAGGTATTGAATGTTTGTGAGGTATAAGGTTTTGTAATGTTTGAATCGTAAAACAGTTTAATGTTAAATTTCTGATTGAGCACATAATCTACACTTGGCCTTATTGTAATGTTTTTGGCACCCGATGAGATTTCCGCTTCAGTAACATCTGCGCGGTAAATAACAGTTTTATTATCTCTAACTGCAACATCCAATTTAAAATCCATATTATTATCCATTTTAAGCCTTTTAAATAAGCCAAAAGGAAAACGGAATTTATTTGTACGGTAACCAAGGCCTAAAACCATATTGTTTTCTGAGAGCTGTGCCAACTGGCTATTTGCCATATTTAAACCAAGTAAACGCGATTTATTGATTTCAAAGGTAGCCGTAAGGTTATTTTTAAATCGGGTATCAACCCCAATTAGAGGTGAAAACTGCTCGGCAATGGTCACCTGTGCAAACTGAAACTGTGGTAAAAAATTATTGTTTAAATCCCTGATGCTCGAGAATCCATTTACTTCCTGATAACGCAACAGTGAATTATAACCATTTATACTGTATGTAGAACGGTATCCATGCCTAAGATCAACTGATGAAAAACGGTCAGCAATAAAAGGAATACGCGTTAAACCGCCATATGTTAACCTCCAGTTTGGTAAAGGTATTTTAGGGAAGGCATTAAGGCTAATTTTCCCGGCGTCTTTCCCTGTATAAGCAGCCATAAATGCCGAAATCAGCACCTCCTGGTCTTCTTTGTTATATCCGTTTGCAAACCCGTCACTGTTTAAGCCTGTAGAATTTGGATTTCGGGCACCCAGCCTTTGTGATATAATGATCCGGTTGGCCATAAACTGATTAAACAAGCTGGAGATTACACTGGCATTTTTTTCTTTGAAAGCGGTACCCAAGGCAATGTATGAAATACTATAATCGCCGGTTGTAATTGCACTAAGGTTTTGAAATGATGATGATGTGCTTACATACCTAAAATTGGACGAATAGTTTCTATTTTGATTGCGCGTTGCCGTTAAGGTGATACGCATATCTCTTATTGGTTCTAATTGCCCGGTTATACTTAAATCTTCTCTAAGCGTATTAATATAAAGTTGCGTTTGAAGCGTATCTGTAGTAATCCACCCATTGTTCAATGCCATATCACGTATATCTCTTTGACTTCCAAAAGCAAAAGCTAAACCCGGGGCACCTGTAGCATTGTCTATACCCAAATAATTTGTTCTTGGCAAATAGCCAGGCAGGAATGTACCTTTAGTTTGCGTATAAGCAGCGTTTACATTTTTTAAACTGGTTAATAAATTAATAAAAAAGTTGCCCGCTCCGGCACCGTCCTGGTTATTGGCTTTTCTTACAAATCCAAATTTATTGTACAATGTGGATAGGCTTAGCGTTGGGTTTAACTGTATGGTTCTGCTGTTTTGTACGGTATTTCCCAAATTAATATTTGGATCTCGCAGAGTAGAAAGTGGCTCGGTTTGCCAATTAAAATTGGTACCATACCGGGCTGCCAGAGTCACCCAGTTTAAACCTGGTATTTTATTAATTGGCACCGCGTAGGTCACATTTAAATTATGGTTATAATCTACAGTTCTGCCCAAACGCTTAAGGTTTTGCCAAATGGTATCCCGCTTCAAACCATCAATACGTCCTTCCGGTTCATCAATAATGGAATAATTGGTTGCATTAAAATCCAATTGTAGTGATTTGGTCAAGTTCCATGCAATACCATAAATCCTGCTCATTTGGAAGTTTTTATTAAATGTAGTTCCGAATCCATTTTGATATACTGGAATGGTGTTGTTTGGATCGTTGTTTCTTAGTGTATTTTCTGAATACAAGCGATCTACATCAATTCTAAAATTAATTGCGGTGGGCAAAATGCTGAAGTTAAAATCTTTTAACAGCGCCAACATATTAGATTTTATAATTTTCTCAAATGGAGAATAGCTTTTTGGCTGACCCGAATAGCTGTACTGCAAAGATGCTCTGTATGTATCCTGTAAACTACTTTGATTAATAAAATCGCGGTGATCATATTGTGTATAAGCATAGCTGGCCGCAAAGTTTTCTATATCCCAGATTCTTGATGGCTTTGTATTATTTGTACGTTCTTTACGCACATTCGTAAAGTTAATGCTCCGCCGAACAGTATAATCCTGGGCAAAATTTAAAATTGAATCTTTCTGGGCTTTGGTTGATTGATCTAAAGCGTTTTTAAGTTCTATATCCGGTGTACGCGGATTATACTGCGGTGTACTTACCTGTTTAGAGAAACTAACAAACATAGGGATCTTAACTCCTGATTTTTGAGGAAAAAACTTACCCAACTCTACGGCTGAAGAAACATCCAGCAGTACATTATCTGCCCGATTACGCTCACTCACCCTCGAATCTATAGAACCAAACCCAATTGTTGATTTGCTTCCCGAAATATTTACATCAGCAAAGTCAGCAAGCTTAAGATTTAGCCTTGCTGTAGCTGCCCAGCCACCGCGTTCGTCAAACTCAGTTAAACGCAGTTCATTAAACCATACTTGTACACTTTTATCTAATCCATCATCTCCTTGCGCATTGGCTAAATTACGGTAAGGATTTTTTACACCCAGCATGTACACCCGTACTTTGCTCATATCTGGTTGTCCTTTTACAATAATGGTTCTAGATCCATCAGAATAAGTGAAGGGAACATTTATAGGCCACGGCTGTCCGTTGGTTTGTTTGGCCACATTACGGGCCAGTTTTGCATTTTGGAAAAGAGTTAGGTCTACATCCATTCTATTGGCTTCTGGCCAAATGGCATTTGGATCACTTGTTCCCGGCTGAGTAACCTTTAAAGGTAAGCTATATTCGTAATAGTTATCTTGGTTGTCTGTACCAATACGGATAAATGCATCTACATCATTATCCTTTAATACCTGGTTATTTATAGCTTCAGCATGAATAAACATTTCTAAATGTTTGTAGGAACGAAAATCGCTATAAGCTGTTTTAAATGCCGCCCTTCCATAACCATCGCGCAGGTTTTTAATGGTAACAGCCAACGACTGTTCATTTAAGCGGGTGTCTCCACGGTAATTACTATAATCTCTTTCACGTACAATGCCGGGAGGCGTAACATAAGGTATTGGTGTGCGCTTACCGTTTTCTTCTATATTTACGGTACTCACCTCTATAGTAGAATTATCAGGCGTTAAAACGGGCAAAGATGGATCAACAATAATTTTATCAGCGGCATTGGTTGCATTATATTCTCTCCATTCGCCACGGATGAGCTGCAACTTTGCAAAACGGATAATTGCCGTATCAGCAAAGTTGGTCATGAACATCCGCATAAACCGAATGGATTTGAAATCCTGTATACTGCCTACTTTTTGCTGATATTGACCTATAGGAATTCTAAACTGATACCATGAAACAGCCTGTGTGGTATTATTAGCCAATTTAACCTGTGACGTTACCTTATCGGTAATGAAGTTTTGCCCTACAACCAAATCAGCCGGGCGCATGGAAACTTTATATTGAAAATACTCATCACTTTGCGTCATGTTATTATCCCGGTTAATATCTTCTCCATCCGGCAATGATGTTGAAGCCGAATTTTCTATGCCCAGTTCATCCTGCGATTGTTGAGCAGTTTTAGAGTTCCCTTCTGTTCCGTTATACCTTTCATAACGCTTTAAAATTCCTGCATTGGCCTGATCTAACAGTGGACCTCTAAAATAAGTGTAATCATCTGAGGATGGATCTGCATCTATTAAAGCTGCAGCATCTGGATTTAACTGTGATTTAATCAGATTTAATGCATTTGCAAATTTTATTCTCTCATTTGCATTAGATAGGCCGTCTAAGCCAACATCCTGTGCTTTACGTACAGCGGGGTTATTATCAAATGCCTGAACCACTGGTTGCAACTTAGGCACACGGCCCCAATTTGTTTCATTATATTTTGTTGGGTCATCATCAGCCGGAAGTCCGTTTTCCAAAGATTTACGCCCATCTTTTAAAATATCTTCTGAAATATTCCCAATATTGAAGTAAACATCGCCACCAGCTGAATTTGGCTTATATATAAATGGGTCCATCACCCAAAACTCAATAAAACCTATATTTTGTGCTTCAAAATCATTGGTTTCTATTTTACGCATAAATCCAGCCCACCTGCTTTTAGGATTGGTTAAGCTTCCATCGCGGTTAAAGCCTGTTGTTGCATAATTATAAGGACCACGAACCGTTGGATAATAAGCAACATCTAAGGTGGT
>Ga0116227_10016699_pt1 | contig 10461 bp, 14 predicted proteins | sample S1TSphgellanicum_FD_89693 | JGI IMG/M metagenome (GOLD analysis project Ga0116227, IMG submission 89693) | Host-associated microbial communities from peat moss isolated from Minnesota, USA - S1T2_Fb - Sphagnum magellanicum MG | ecosystem: Host-associated > Plants > Peat moss > Unclassified...
AAATTTGTATTGAGCCCCAAATCTGAAGTGCTTGTACTTACCATCCTTATCTGGTGCATAAAAATTAATATCATCAATAGTCTGATCAAAAAACTCAAGAAACCAGCTTTCTTTAGATTCAGGTAAATATCTAATCTTTATTCTGAACCAGTAGGTGGAATTTAAATGAAATATTTTAGGCGTATTGATCTTATTCTTAATGAACTTTCGAGCCAATTCTGGTTTAACAATATCCTCAAACTTCAGGTTTCCATGTGGATCTTCAAGTTGTTGTATTTCCCCAAGAGTAAATAAATGATGGGGCACCCGGTCGTTAACTTCAACCACCGATTGACCTAAACTTTCTAAACAAGGAAGCAGCAAAAACATAAAAAAAAAAGAAAACCTGATCTTAAAAATTGTGGTCATTTATATTACAGTATTGAGAAACCAATGCCCGGGAAATCGAAGCATTGGCATGGTTATATTTAGCTGCTGTAATAATAGTAATATTTTTTAAACTAAGCAATCCAATTGCAAGTTTACCTGCGCTTACAGCAGCAAATTCATTTTATAAGCATTTGTGGAAAGCAGAACAATTTACCAACAAAAAAACTCCTAACCTTGCTGACTTAAATTTTACGATATTGCATATGATAATAATCAGCCCCCCATTAAATGACGTTAATTTACTACCTTAAATCCAAATCGGCTATATAATTTTTCATCTTGTCGATTTTTTAGGCTGACCAACAAACCGTTAGTATGATGTTTTGCAGGTATAATAATTTTAATTAAAGAATGGATTAACTTTTCACCAATGTGCTACCCTTGTTTATTTTCGGATACGCTCAGGCAATCAATATAATATTCTTCTGCCTTTTTTTCTGCTTCCCGCAACGTATCAAAACCAAAAGTAGTTTGAAGATACGTCAAAAACGGCGCGCTCAACAATTCATGATCAGCACCGTCATAGACGCTGATCATGCCACACACCGCTCCTTGATCCTCATAACCCAATACATTTTCATAACTGTATTGGTTTTTTGGCAGTGCTGCAAAATGTTCAAATAGTGGAATTGCCATAAAAGGGTCTGATTCACCAGCAAATTTAGCGGCCAAATCATCCATATCAAGAATAAGGGCAAGAAACTTTGAAGCGAAAAAATCAAAGTAAACGATAAAGTGGGAAACCCAATCATCATCAGTGTAATTTTGGCATGGTGGATGATAGATACGTTCAAATACGCGTTTGACGTATATAATTATGCTGATTTACATCAATACTGGGACTTTAAATCAATCACTTTGGCTAAAAAAAATCATTTGCACTACGAATTGACTCGGAAGCAATGAAAGCTCTTGAAAAATGGGCCGATGATGAGTTGCGTAGTATAAATGGTCAGACTGAACGGATGCTGAATAAAAGTTTAAAGCAAGCTAAAAGGCTAAAGACAAAAATCGGAGAAAAAAAATGAGTACACATCGGATCCGATTTTTATATAACTTTAACCTGGCATAAGTTTGAACGGCAAATCATGAGTACAAAGAAGAAAAAAAAAACAAATTACAATGAAAAGGAACTTGCAGCCAATCACTACGCTAGATTTGTAGAACGCATGGGGTCTTTAATGATTGCTTTTGGGGGTCCATCTGCTTTAGAGGAAATCCCAAAGCGACTATTTGAGGGGCTATACATGATCAGATATCCAGCACTCAAAGCGAAGGCTGCGGTGGGCTCAAGTGTAACTAAAGAAAAGGTTGGACAATTTAATAAATTGATGAACCATAGCCTATCTGATATTTATATTACACTGGATAATGGGAATGAAATTTTGTTAGGCTGGTATCTTTCTGAGGGAACATTACTTGTAAATTATTTTTATAGTTTAATTGGTGAAGAATTTACAGGCGCCGTTAAACTAAAGGCTTGTTTCGCACCCTATTTCCCGGAAACCAGGGGTAGGCAAATACTTGAGCAAAGTCTGATTAACCTAATGGAAGATGTAACCATATCCCTCAGCGATTTTAACCATACTATTTTGAAGGCAAATATAGAGAAAACTGCCTGTTTTGACTTATCAAGCAACCGCAATGACATATTTTTACATGAATTTAAACTTTTAAAGAGCAGCCTTACCATAAACGATAAAAAGCGAACCATAATGCAAGTCGGCTGGATAGACAGTGAGTTTACTCCAATCTGGGCAAAAACAAAACCTTCGCAACTTGGCTTTAAAACAGGATCGCTGGATATACCCTTGGATGTTTACATACAGCAACATGCATTAGACAGGTTGAAACAACGTCTAGATATCATTCCTGGTATCATGCATTTCATAACGTTCTTGATTTTTTCGGAGAAAACGATACCACATCACAAAATGAAAGACTTTTGTTTAGTGGAGTTTAGATTGTCTGATCTAAAAGCTGGTTATCTTTTGGTGAGATTGATCGATGCAAAACTGTTGATTCAATCTTTTTTATTTTTAACCAATAATCGTACGCCTGAAGGGGAGAAACTCAAAGAGTTGGTTGCTTTAGAAAAAGAAGATAAAATATTTCTCGAAATAGATAATCTTCCAACATTTAATGCATATCATTTTGACAAAAATGAAAGATTGAGCAAGCTATTTACTGACGCAGGCTGCGGGTCACTTTTAAAATTAGGACATGTAAAGGAGTTTTCAGTTTTAGAGATGAAAGATAAAGACCCGGAGTCCATTATTCAATATCTGGATAAAGTTTAACATGCGTCCCCATTATCAGGCTTAAAAACTAAAATCAAATGGATAACCAATTTCAACTAAGTCCTCGGCCAATTGATCCCAATCCTCCAACTCATCGACCAGACATAAAACCATGGCTTTAGTTAGTATTTTACCTTCATAAATTTCACTTATTGTACCAATTGGAATACCAGTGTGTTTATAACTCCCCTTAAAGTATCGAGTCGCCCAATCTATATAAGTTTGCGGTTGTCCGCCTAATATTTTGAGCATTTCATCTGAGCCATCGGCTGCCGACTGAACCTCAGCACCGATCCAGTTTCCTGTATCAATTTTCCATAAGCAAAAAGTAGTTCCAATAGAATTCACCGGTTCAGCGAAAATAAAGGGTTCAAATATAGCTGGCAGGCCTTTTGTAAGCTCTAATTTATCCGGTTGTTCAAATTCATGTGCAAATCCATTAATCACACATCCATCTTCGCGTAACAAGATCAGCATCTGGTCGCCCTCGCCATTGCGCATTTCGCAGAATTCTTCATTAACATCCCAGTTGCAATTGTAAGAATAATAACGGTACACCCAATCCTGACAGAGGATGGCGTCTAAAACAGAAATGGCTTTACAAATTGCCCGTATAGCATTGTGATCTGGCAACAAACTATAGTCTTTAGTAGAAATCATATTTAATTATCAAATGTACACACAGTTCCAGGTTGAATTTCGTAAGGTGCTAATCCCGGCAAAAACACTCTTGAAGAAAATTGACCTTCTGTAGTAATATGCTCTCCTTTTACACGAATCCAACTCCCCTCTCTTAAGCCCAATACTGGAGCTTGATTGAAGACATGAAATTCTTTAATCCGGGTTTCTCTGGTCTCGCCGTTGTGTTTAGAGTTTGGATCAGGATCCAGGTAATGTGCATTCAGGTTGAAAGGAATAAGTCCCATCGTATTGAAACTTGGTGGATATACAATAGGCATGTCATTGGTATTCTTCATATTTAAGCCGCCAATATTACTTCCGGCACTGGTACCCAGGTAAGGAATTCCATCTTTTACAACTTCTTTTAAAACATCCATTAGTTTCTGATCGTGTAGTTGTTTGACCAATAAGAACGTATTGCCACCTCCGGTAAACAGCGCTTCTGCATTTTTCAAAGCAGTTTCAGGCCTTTCGAAATTGTGCAATCCTTTGACCCGGATGCCTATCGATTCAAAAAAAACGGCTACTTTTTGGGTGTATTCATCATGACAGATCCCCCCTGGACGAGCATATGGTATAAAAATAATTTCAGAAACACCCTGAAACAAGGTTTCAACTTCTGACTTCAAATATTCAAGGTAAGCTTCCCCAAACAGAGTCGATGTACTCGCAAGAATCACATTTTTCATATGGCGAAGCTAATTAAAATCACCATTAAAACAGATATTGGCTTCCTCAATTACCGTTTTCGTCAATAGGTCAGCATGATAGTATTTTATTCTAGCTCATCTCAATTCTTAAAATGGATATTTAAAGTCAGGATAACACCCAGTAAGTGGGATAAAAAATAGCGGCTAAAATACCATCGGAATAGTTCATATTGTATCAACAAACCCAGTGACCTATCATATTACAAAAAGACATTAACGCACCAGATTTCCAACTGTTAAATCCAAAAGGAATCCCGGTATCCCTAAAAATCTACTGCTTTTCAAAAACGCCCTAAAAAACAAACAACTTATTGAAAAAATTGAATCAGATTTTGAGAGTGGCGCGCGGAGCGGTGTAAATGGCACCCCAAGCTTTTTTGTAAACGGAGCCAGGTTTAGTGGTGGAGTACCGACCTATATGCGCTGATCAAAGAAAATGTTTCTTAAAGCTGGAGTTGCTATTTCTTCCAGTCAGACTTAATCAACTCGAACCAATCGCATACGATGTTATCATCGTAATCGAATTGCCCGGTAATTCGTAATCCACATTTTTGCAATGTATGCCTAGATGCAACATTATCACGATGTGCAATAGCGTAGATAGCATCCAATTTAAGAACCTCAAATCCATAGGCAATAGTAGCCAGGGCCGATTCTGTAGCAAAACCTTTCCCCCAGAACTGAGGAAGAAACCTATACCCGATTTCATAAAAATTAACGTGGTTATTCAATTGTGTTGTAATTAATTTCAAACCACTCCAGCCGGCAAACTGATTGCCGGCCTTGGTGACTACTGCCCAACGACCAATACCATTATCAACATATTGTTGACGAATGAATCGGATGTTGTCTTCAGAATCGGTAATTGTCTTAAATGGCTTATTACCCAAATATTTGTGAACTTCCACATTTGAATCCATTTCAAACATTGCCTCAGCATCACTCGATACAATTTCCCTTAAAATAAGCCGCTCAGTTTCTACAAAATGTTTCATGATTTTTCGTGTCGGAGATAAAGCAATCATGAGCATATTCAACGCTTATTGAATTGTTTGCTCATGATCACACTTCATATGCTGTTATTGCGCATCGTAAATGATTACTTTTTCAAACAAATCACGGAATTCATCCAGGAATGCTTTATGAACAGGATGAATCTGGTAAACATCGTGGCCAGCTAAATCGTCAAAGAACAAAATCAACGAAAACGTATAACTGGTATCAACAACTGCACGCTCAATTGGTGCAGGTGTACCGATATGAAGTGTTTTGATGGTTTCGATATTTTCCAGTGAAGCCAAACCTTTGTGGAAAGCATTTTTTTGATCTTTTGAGGTACCGGCTTTTAGCCAAAATAAAACGTGATGTGCTAACATTTTTTCATTTTTTTTTCGAATATAAGAAATCAGAAGTATTAATTCGGCTTATAACCTAAATCAGGATATTTTAACCTTTCTTCAGAAGCACAAATCGAGTATCTGATAACAAGCCTTTACATTTTGGGACTTGGTCGGCTGAGACAAGTCCAAATTCTGAAATTAGCAAATGATGCAGAATGGATAACTACTTTTAAAAAAGGCAACAAATTGATCAGTAGTAAAATCCGGATTAGCGTCGCCTCATTTAACAGCTATCAATCGGGAGTACTTGAGCAACCCGTTCAGCTGCAAGCGGGAACCAGTGTTAAGTTTTACAATCTCAAAATTAATGAGGAATACTTATTAAAGGAAATTTTCCCGTAATTAAAAGCAGAGTTCTGGTGGTTTTTGGAACTGAACAAGCAAAAGAATTATCAAATTGTAATCAATGGCACAGCTTTAGCTTATACCGATTATATCTTAGACTATCAGGATGACATCGTGCTGAGGTACGAAGACACCGATACCTCTTTTAAACTCAGATTTGTGCAGTGGAGCTCCACCTTACACAAGGAACTTTCCAAGGCCTATTTTATCAACGCACAATTGGAAGAAATTCATAAAGAATATACTACACTGAACATAAAAGCGGATGAATACTGCCATAGCGTATATATCCAAAGTGAGTTTTTTAATGAATTTGACTTTAGCGGAACCGAGTTTGATCTGCAAATGAATTTGTACAGCCGATCAAATCCTAAGCCGAATACAAATTCCTGATTAAAAAGTAAATGAATTGTTGCATGCCAAAAGAAAGGTATTCTTAAAAGAACACTCCGTCAAACTATTGGAACGTTATGAAAAAGAAGGAATTTTATCTACGATTGACCCTTCCAATCTTAAGCGTAAAGAAAGGCTGTTTCGCATTTTAAAATCACTTTATGAAATACAACCGAAATTGTTCAGCAACTTAAGCATTGATCAAAAAAAACAATGGTAACTTTATTAGACACCGTATTGATTTCTGATCAACGATTAGCTTTTACGGAAATCATCAATAGGATCATAGATTTGAGCGAAAGCGAGCGTACAGATCTTTCGCCTATATTAGAGGAATAAATATTAGGGATTTCCTTTGAATGTATTTAGGGTGGCTGTTTTCCATTTGATATATCCTAACCGGCCACAAACATCGGCCACCTCATTTTCGATAGACAAGGCTACATCATTTACAACTTTCCAACGGATGCTGAATTTACTGTTGTAACTGATATAAACCACAACATCTTCAAACATAGGCTCTACTGCTTCCAATGGTTTCAAATGAACATCTTGCAGCTCAGCAGCAAGACGCTTCAATCTTTCGGTCATTACTTTAGCTAAAGGGGCTGTTGAGCCAGTATCGGGATCTACAATCGGAAGTACAGTAACAGTCATACAATCAATGAAATACTACAAATATTAGCAAATATAATAATTCTATTCTAAATATTATCTATCATTAAAAAGAGTCTGCCATAAAATGGTAAATATTTAAACTAATTTAACTGTAATTACCCCAGTTTCGCTTTAAAATCCAGTTGGTATCCCAGGTTACATAATCCTCTGGTTCAAATCCATCCTTTAAAATTTCGAGTTTAATCAGCTTAGCTTCCAAAACAGTTAGATCTATCTTACCATCTGGGCTATCTATAGCGTAAAAGTAGTAGCGATCCAGTCCATCCTTATATTTTTTGGTCGCACCAAAATCAAAAGGAAGACAGGTTCGTTCTACTGCGCCGTCATCTTTGGTTTCAACGGTAATTTTCACCATTTTTTTATCCTTTACAGCTTGGACAAATTTCACATAATTATCATTCTTCATAGCCAATAAAATCCCAGTGATTAAGGTACTTATGGAATCCTTTCAAAGCTATCATTATATTCAGCATTCCCGGCATCTAACACTGACTAAATAAATCTACATTTGACGCAAGGGCTTTCTTTTTATGGTAAGCCAATAGCCAGATTAATCCTATTGCAGCATACAATGCAAGTACAAGTACTGCAGTAATCGTCACATTTCCTTCTACAGCATTTGACTTTAAAAACAAAGATAGCAGAGACAAACCAACACCACCTCCCAGAAAGTAAGCTGTAGTAGCCACACTAGAAGCTAAACCATAGTGCTTAGCATCTACCTCCTGGACGCATATAATAGACAAACTTGTAAAACAAATGGTCATCCCCAAGCCTGTAACGCAAGCAACAGAAAAAAGTAAAGCCAGAAAATTATAATTATTCAGCATGGATGCGACAAGTAGAACTGCTCCACAAAGCATTAAACTCATCCCCAATATACTCGTTTGCCAAACGTTCAAAAATCTCATGACGTAAGGCAAAGCAAATTTGGCAAACAACGCGGACAAAATACTAAAAGGGACTAGCGTCACTCCTGCCCTTGCTGCACTAAACAGCATATCTTTTTGTAGCATGATAGAAAGTAAAAACAGATAACCAGTAAAAAATGCACCCAGAAGCATGAATACAATAATACCGTTCACCGTAACACGTGATTTGAAGACGCTGAGATCAATCAGAGGCGAATCAAGGGTGGTTAACCGATGCTTCAGGATAAAATAAGACGCTCCAATTGCAACAATCAATGTAATCAACATCCAATAGTGCTTTCCAATATCACCCAATTCATGTACAGCATAACTCAACATCAATAAACTTAGCACCAATATCAGTCCAGACCAGATATCCGGCGTATTCTTTGTTTTTGCTGGAACATCTTTCTCGAGGTAAATCCACGCCAGTAAAATGACTAATGCAAGCACGGGTACATTCATAAAAAACACCCACTGCCAACCCCAGTAGGTTGCTATAATACCGCCAAGCGACAAACCACTACCTGAACCGATCGCCGCAAAGGAGCTAAATATCCCGATGGCCTTGCCCCGCTCCTGCTTCCCGGTAAAAGTGTGTGTCACAATTGAAAAAGCAGAAGGCATAATTAACGCCGCCCCAAGGCCCTGCACTGCTCTAAAAAAAGCCAGTAAATGAAAAGAAGGAGACAATCCGGCACCAAATGAAGTCAGCAGGAACAAGGCTGCTCCAAAAATAAAAATGGTCTTGCGTCCAATAACATCAGAAAGCTTACCTCCAATGATCAGGAAGCCCCCATACAACAATACATATAAGGTTTGCAACCATTGCACCTCATCCCCTGTTAGCCCATAGTGGTTTTGTATAGATGGAATTGCCAGGTTGACAATGGCAATGTCCAGTGCTTCTACAAAGATACCAATGGAGGCAATAATCAGGATCAGGTTTTTCTTCGAAATCATAAACAAGAAAGAATAATATTCTACGCAAATATAAATACAGCCATATCATTTAAAAAATGAAGTTAAAATTCAGAACAAGCAGATAGATATATGTAATTTAGAAGAACAAATAACACATTCAAGCAAAACAATGGAAGCAAAAACAGAACAAGGTCATACCGCCCCTGCCGCATTAGACCTGAAGGATTTTGAGATTTTGAGAGTACTGCAGGAAAATGCAAAACTGACGATTAGGGAAATTGCAAGCCTGGTTCATTTAAGTGCAACCCCAACCCACGAACGGATCAAGCGCCTGGAAAGAAGTGGCGTGATTAAACAATATGCAGCTTTGTTAGACCACAGGAGGGTCAATAAAGGCATTATGGTATTTTGTCAGGTATCTCTGAAAGAACACAATAAAAAAATAGCCGGTGAATTTATCGAAGCCATTATGCAATTCAAAGAAGTCATCGAATGCTATAACATCTCCGGTGATTTTGACTTTATGCTCAAAATAGTTGCACAGGACATGGAAAGTCACCACAACTTCTTTGTAAACAGACTCAGTGAAATCAAGGGTATTGCACAAACCAATAGTATTTTCGTAATGGGTACCATCAAATACACACATCAATTGCTTTAAATCATTCGTGCAACACGGCAGCCTTACCAAATTCCCAATTCATCCGGGCAATGTTAAGCACCGAGATGCCTTGCGGACATTCTACTTCACAGGCTTCGGTATTGGAACAATGTCCAAATTGTTCGGCATCCATTTGCGCAACCATAGACAAAGCTCTTTTTTGAGCCTCCTGTTTACCCTGAGGCAATTTTACCAAATGCGTAATTTTTGCAGCGGTAAATAAAGCGGCGCTTGAGTTCTTACAGGTGGCTACACAGGCTCCACAGCCGATGCAGGCAGCAGAATCAAATGCCGATTCGGCAATTTCATGTGGAATGGGAATGCCGTTTGCCTCTGGTGCCTGCCCGGTATTCACTGAAATAAAACCTCCAGCTCCAATAATCCTGTCAAAGGCTGAGCGGTCTACTTTCAAATCACGTTTGATAGGAAAGCCTGCCGCACGGAAAGGCTCTATATAAATCGTATCCCCATCCTTAAATTCCCGCATGTGCAGTTGACAGGTGGTGATATGTTTTAATGGGCCGTGTGCGCGGCCGTTGATCATCATACCACATTGACCACAAATCCCTTCTCTGCAATCGTGATCAAATTCAATTGGCCGATCCCCCTCCAGGATCAGCTTTTCATTAAGTGTATCCATCATTTCCAGAAAAGACATGTGCGCAATCACATTGTCCATTTCATAATTCACCATTTTTCCTTCAGCAGCGGCATCCAACTGGCGCCATATTTTAAGATAGATCTTCATAGGTTCATCGTTTACTTATAACTTCTAACAGCTAGGGCGACATTTTCGAAAACTAAGGGTTCAGGATAGAGTTGAGGCTGCTGATTCAATCCCTTCCAGGCCCAGGCAGACACGAAACAAAATTTCTCATCGTTACGCATCGCTTCCCCTTCCGGACTTTGGTATTCCTCCCGGAAATGTGCGCCACAAGATTCCTCTCTTGTCAGTGCATCGTAACACATCAATTCGGCAACTTCCAGGTAATCCGCTACACGACCAGCCTTTTCCAACTCCCCATTCAT
>Ga0116227_10016700_pt1 | contig 10461 bp, 10 predicted proteins | sample S1TSphgellanicum_FD_89693 | JGI IMG/M metagenome (GOLD analysis project Ga0116227, IMG submission 89693) | Host-associated microbial communities from peat moss isolated from Minnesota, USA - S1T2_Fb - Sphagnum magellanicum MG | ecosystem: Host-associated > Plants > Peat moss > Unclassified...
CCTCCCCCCGTCGCCACGAATTTCGCCACGATGATCGCAAGAATAAGGCTGGAATACAGCATGAAACGCACCGGCAGCGCCGTATTGATGAACGGCACGCGCAACACGTAATACCATGGCATTACAATCCCAGTGAATCGCGCGCCGGTCCACAGCTGCGGTCCAAGACTGGCAAGCATGATGATCGCCAGCATAAAGCAGCAAAGTTTAACATCACCGCGCGGCCACCCAGTCCAGGCATACCAACCCAGAATTACAGCAAGCGGAATCCCGGTCGTAAAATCCCATTGCGGAAAACGCCCGATCAGCGATGTACCGGAGAATGCCATAGACGGGCTGCTCAGGACCACGCGGGGGTTGGTGACCAGCAGATTGAACAAATGCCCGGCGGAAACATAGGCCCAGCCAATGGGAATTTCCACGCCGCGCCTCACGGTCAGTACATTCCACAATATCGGCATTGTAAGCAGAAGGGTGAACAGCCCAGCAAGCAAACCATCCGCCACCAGCCGCCAGAGTGCCACCCGACGCTCCGCCAGCAGCAACAGCGCCAGCGCCCAGGCGACGCCGCCAAAGATCAGCATCGTCGCTGCAATTTCCTCCGAGATATAAAACTGCACCGAAATTGCCAAAGCCGCGAGGATAGCAGCGGCCGGCCGCCCCAGCCGACCATCCAGCCGCACCAGTACCACCAGCAACAGGCACGGCACCGCGGCGTTGAAATCCAAGTTCATATGCGCAACACTCTCGGACATTTCATACGTTGAAAACCCGTATGCAAGCCCGCCGAACATCGCCGCCAATGCGTTACGCGTGATATAAAGGCACAACGCATATCCGCCCGCGGCTGCCAGCACCGGCGCCAGCAGATTTAGCAGATTATACGCCAGCACCGGGCCGCCCAAAAGCGTCACCGGCGCCGCCAGCAGGGCCAGAAAAGGAATGCAGGTCGTCCAGACAAGATCAATTCCCACCGGCTGCCAGACGAACGTCGAGTATAACGGCGGCAGATGATGCGCCAACGCAAACGGCCACCAAGCCAAAAACCAGATGAATAACAGCGGATCGGAAGAAAGCCCCAGAATATTCCGGGTGATCGAAGCGCCGCCGTCAATCAGTGCAACAGAAAGCGCCGCATAAAGGCAGATCGCGCCAACATGCCACCGCCAGCCGGCCCGCTCCTTCACCTCCATTTTCTAGCGCAACGACGTGGATGCAAACTTACTCGCATCGCCACCAAATTTTGTCCCCAACAGCATCCGCCGCAGCTCCGCGCGCAGATAACACACCACGCAGCCGGTCAGCTGGATTGCCACGCACCACCATAGTGCTTCCCTGCACAGCCAGAAGACGATCTGCGCATAAACCGCATGTTCAGGCCCTAAGATTGCCCAGCCCAGAACAGCTGTTCCTTCGCGAAAAAACGCCTCCCAGAGTACGAGTAAGACGCAAACCAGCAGCCCGCGCCCCCATCGCGACTCTACCGCCATTGCGGATAATCCCGGCAGCAAAAACAGCAGGAAAACCCCGCGATAATCCAAATTTTGCGCCGCGAAAAAACAGAACACCGTCACGACAGCGCCAGCCATGAAAAACAACAGCCGGGAGGCATCCAATGTAAGCAGAAGCCGCTCATATCGCGGCGCGACGATATATCCCGCCAGCAGCCCCAGCGCCGTGAGCAGCTTCGTGCCCAGGACGATAAACGCCGCCACGCCAGGATGACCGACCACGGTAAAAAACTGCGGCACGTTCGGCTCCAGTGTCAGCACCGGCAGATAGCGCAGCAGTGCGAGGCCAAAGGAAATATTCATTGCCCCAAATACGCAACGGAACGGCAATCCGGCCGGGAGAATGCTGATCGCCGTGGCGCTCCCATGCGCAAAGCAAATCAAAAAAACAGCACCCGCCGCAGCACTCATTCCCAGCACGGCAAGCAGCACGACAAGTCGCTCCCGCACCGCCAGGCCGAGCAGCACGACGGGGTAGAATTTGCACGCTGCCGCAAATAAAAACACGGCGTAGCCCAGAAATGCCACCCAGCGCCGCGCCAGCAGCGCCAGCACGCCGATCAGCGTCAGGAGGAACATGACCACGTCGAAATTGGACGATTCCAGTGCGTACACCACCGTGCCAGAACAAACACTCAGCACGCGCGCCATCAATTCTGCGCAGCCCTGCGCCGCAGGCAGCAGCGCAAGGGCGGCGATAAACGCCGCCCCATACAGCAAGCCACCGACGGTCAGATCCTGCGGCCCGATGCCGAAATCCGCCGCACGCAGCAAAAACGGCGAGTAGTTATAGACCCCGCCATTCATGCAGTCGCTGGGCGCGTACACGTTAACGCCCTCATGCCAGCAGGCGCCCGCCTGCAAAATTGCGTTCAAATCGCCGTACGGGTGCCGATTCGGCATCGCATCCCAGACCAGCAGCAGCGCCTCGTAAGCATGCGGCGCGCGCAACCGCAGCAGAATGAATGCGCCATAGACCAAAGCAACCGCGAGGCTTGCACCGTACCGCAGCGTCACCTGCCGCGCCGCATGCCGACCGGAAAAAATGCCGCCTTGGTCCGCCACTCAGCATCTCTCCCAACACCAGATCAGCGCGAATCGCCTGCTTATGCCTTCAGGATACGCAGCAAATCACCGTTGCGGAAGCAATTCGTCAGCACCGCGTCAGATTTTCGGGTCGGTCAGCCCCGTCGCCCGTATCCTTGCTGCTTCCTCATCCCAGCCCGGCCGCTCATTCACGCGCAGAAACAGCTCCACATTCGTCTCCAGCAATTGCCCCAGCTCCCGGCGTGCGCGCATGCCGATTTCCTTGATCCGCGCCCCCTTGGCGCCGATCAGAATCGCCTTATGGCTGGCCTTGGTCACATAAATCACGGCATCAATCCGCACCGTGCCGCCCTTTTTCACCTTGTAGCTTTCGGTCTCCACCGTCGCGCCATACGGCACCTCGTCGCGCGTTTGCAGGAACACCTGCTCGCGCACGATTTCCGCCGCCAGCAGCCGGTCCGGCAGGTCCGTCATTTCATCCTCGGGATATAAAAACGGCCCCTCGGGGAGTTTCGCGGTACAGTAATCCAGCAGCACCTCAATCCCATCGCCGCTCGCCGCCGAGATCATGAACACCTGCTCGAAGCTCGCCAGCGCCGCCAGGTCCTGCGTCAGCGGCAGCAGGCGGTGCCGCTCGATCAGATCGACCTTGTTCAGCACGAGCGCCATACGGCGGCCGGTGCCCGCCAGCCTCGTCACAATCTCGCGCACCGCCTCGGTCAGCCCGGTCTTGGCGTCCACCAGCAGCAGCACGAGGTCTGCCTCCCCTGCCCCATCCCAGGCAGCGGCGACCATCGCACGGTCCAGCCTTCGCTTTGGGTTAAAAATCCCCGGCGTGTCCACGAACAGCATTTGCGCTTCGCCGCGCACCAGAATGCCCAGCACCCGCGCGCGGGTCGTCTGCGCTTTCGGGGTGACGATGGACACTTTGGCCCCGGTCAGCCGGTTCAGCAGCGTGGATTTCCCGGCATTCGGCGCGCCGATCAAGGCAACGAATCCGCATTTAGTCGTCATGGTGGCAAAACTCCCAAAAGGGCCAGCGCCGCCGCCTGCTCGGCCGCGCGCTTGGCACCCGCCTCGCCCCGCCCCACCGCGTCGCCCACGCTGACCTTGATCACAAATTTCGGCGCATGCGACGGGCCGGACTGCTCGACCACCTCATAGGCCGGCAATGCCAGCGCGCGCTTCAGCGCCCATTCCTGCAAGGCGGTTTTCGGGTCCTTCGGTGGAATGAACTGTTTTTCAATCACATCGCCCATCACGCGCCGGATGAAATTGCGCGCGGCCTCCAGCCCCGCATCGAGATACAGCGCACCGATCACCGCCTCCAGCGCATCGGCCAACACGGTCGCCTGCGTCCGCACGCCGCGCTTGGATTCGCCGGGTGCGACGCTCAACAGCGCCGCCAACCCGTTCGCCTCCGCAATCGCGGCGAGCGAGGGCTTGGAAACGAGTGCGGCCAGCCTCGGCCCGAGCGCCCCCTCCTGCTCATCGGGAAAGCGCTCGATCAGCCATTCCGCGACAATGAGCCCCACCACCCGGTCGCCGATGAATTCCAGCCGCTCGTTGGACCCGACCCCCTTGGCCCCGGCGGCGGAGCGATGCGTCAGCGCCTCAGCCAGCAATTTCGGCCGCGCGAACTGGTGTCCCAGCAGCGTCTGCGCGGCCGCCAGGTTACTCACGCGCAGCCTGCCTCATGTAATGCCATGCAGCATCCGGCCCCAGCGTATCTCCAGCGGCCATTCCCAGAATTCGTAGAACGGGTATTGCAGGTCGATCGAGAAAAAGATCAGATCCGCCGGCCCCACCACATTCTCGATCGGCACATAACCCACCGGCCCGTCCATGAAGCGCGAATCCTCCGAATCGTCCCGGTTATCGCCCATCATGAACAAATCACCCGGCGGCACCGTGTAAACCGGCGTATTATTGGCGAAACCGTCATCGGTTTCCTTCAAAATCGCATGAGATTTGCCATTCGGCAGCGTCTCGGTGAAGGCGCGCGCCACGACCGGCCCGCCGGAGCTGTCATCGGTATAATTCCCCTCATCCACCCGGGGCACCTGCGCACCGTTAATCAGCAGCTGCCCGTTGGTGACCTGGATCGTATCGCCCGGCAGGCCGATGACCCGCTTGATGAAATCCGTATCCGGCTCTCCCGGCGGACGGAACACCACCACCGCGCCGCGCGGCGGCACCTTCCCCAGAATCCGCCCGGAAAACAGATCCGGCGAGAACGGGAAGGAGAAATGCGAATAGCCATAGGTGAATTTGTTCACGAACAGGTAATCGCCCACCAGCAGCGTGGGCACCATGCTGCCCGATGGGATGAAAAACGGCTCGAAAAGAAAGGTGTGAATGCCAACTGCGATAAGCCCGGCATAGACGATCGTTTTGAAGAATTCCCCGGCGGTGGAGGACTTCTGGTATTTTGGCGACATGAATAGACCTTGTCCGATCAGATGCGGCATCAAGCCCGGCGCTTGCGGCTTGTCAAGAAATCGGTGCAGAGAGAGCGCGCTTCCGCCGACCCGAATCCAGAGAGTTGTGCCCTATGATCAAGCCCGCCGGTATCCGCCTTCCCTTCATCCTGGCTGCGATCCTCGCCGCCACCAGCCCGGCTCTGGCCAAAATCCACCATCATGCGGACGGCGCCGCGCCCTCCGAAGGGGCCGCGGGCGACAATACCGCCACCCCCATGCCGGCCGGCCCACCCCCGGTGCCGGACAGCCCGGCCGGCGATAAAAGCACCCCCGTGCCGCCCACGCTGCCGGAGATGACGGCCTATGTGCTGATGGACGGCACGACCGGGGCGATCCTCGCCGAAGCCGCGCCGAACCTCACGCTGCCCCCCGCCAGCCTCGCCAAATTGATGACCGCGCATATCGCTTATCAGGCGTTGCATGGCGGCTCGCTCAAGCCGGACCAGACGGTGCCGGTGAGCGTGGATGCCTGGCATGCCGGCGGCTCGACCATGTTCATCTCCCCCACCTCGGTCGTCACCGTCGATCAGCTGCTGCACGGCCTCATCATCGATTCGGGGAATGATGCCGCCGTGGCGCTGGCCGAGCAGATCGCCGGCAGCCAGCCCTCCTTTGTTCAGCTGATGAACAAGGACGCGGCTTCCATCGGCCTGACCAACACGAATTACATGAATGTGGACGGCCTGCCCGACCCCGCCCAGCATACCAGCGCCATGGATGTCGCCCTGCTCACCCGCACGATTTTGCAGGACGAGCCGGAGATTTTGAACATCTCCAAGCTGCAGAACTACACCTACAACAACATCACCCAGCCCACTTGGAACCCGGTTCTGGCGCATGACCCGACCGTGGACGGGCTGAAAACCGGCCGCACCGAAGCCGCAGGCCATTGCATCGATGCCACCGCCATCCGCAACAATATGCGCCTCATCGCCGTCGTCACCGGCGGCCCCACCTGGCATGCCAGCACCGCGGCGATCGAATCCCTGCTGAGCTATGGCGAGAAATTCTTCACCGACTCCAAGATCGCCACCGCCGGCACGGCGATCGACACGTTGAACAGCGATGCGCTGGATAGCGGCAGCGTGCCCGTGGGGCCGGCGAATACCATCACCCTCACGCTGCCGGATGACGCCGCACCCCGCGTCACCCATAGCATCGCCTATACCGCCGATCTTACCCAGGGTGCGACCAAGGGCGAGACGCTCGGCACCGTTACCTATACGCTGGATGGCAAAACACTGGCCACCAGCCCCGTCATCGCGCTGGCGGATTCGCCGGCTGCGAGCTTCACCACCAAACTGAAACGCAAGCTGAGCAAATATCTATGACCGACACACCCCCCGACCATCTGAGCAACGACCCCAAATCCCCCTTCTTCAATGAGGCGGTGCTGGAGCGCGGCATCGGCATCCGCTTCAACGGCGTTGAGAAAAACAATGTGGAGGAATACTCCGTCTCGGAAGGCTGGGTCCGCGTGGCGCTTGGCAAAACCGTGGACCGCCACGGCAAGCCTTTGACGATGAAGCTCAAAGGCAAGGTTGAGCCCTACTTCAAGGAAGCTGCCCCCGAAGCCTGAGCCCGACATATGGGCGCCCGGCGAAAGCCGGGCATCCATCATTTCATCCAACAAAGCGTAACCGGCCGACAACAAATTGTAATCCGGCGAAATCGTTCGTATTCTATAACGACCCAACCCTAAAAACAAAAAACCAGCCTGATCGGGAAAAGCCCCGATTCCACCGACATCTTCGGTAACAATTCATCCATCGCCCGCCGCTGTCATCGTCTTTCCGAAATTTCACGGACTGCTTAGAAAATAGCAGTGAACCTGACCAACCGGAAGGAGCGGGATATTGCCGAGCGATGCAGCAAGCGTGCGCGAAGACATCGATATCGCAGCTTGGCGGTCTGCAACATTTCGCGATAAAATTCAGTTCAACACCAAAATCCTTCGTGCAGATCTCGCAAATTTCTTCCTCTACCAGTTCCGCTGCGTGGATGGCTTCCTCATCACCGGAAAAAATTCAGGCACGCACTGGCTGAAATTCATGTTGAGCTGCGCCATCGCCCACGAGTTTGGCGTCAGCCCACCGCGTTTTTCCTCCGGCGTTGAGGCCAACGCCATCATCGGCCATCCCAGCCGGCCGCCAATGTACGCAGCGCTACCGCGCATCGGCAGCGCGCATACCATCCCCTCCAAAGCCTTTGCATGGCGCTGGCTTAACCGCCTCGCCCCGCACCCGCCTGTGGTGGTTCTGGTTCGCGATATTCGCAGCGCCATGCTATCCAATTATGTGAAATGGAAAGACAGCTACAACGTCCCGCTCTCCGATTATGTGCGCGGCGACCCAAGCGGCAAGCGCTTCATCGCGGATATCTGGTGGTATATCCATTTCTTCAACCGTTGGGGGACGATTCAGCAAAAACGCCCTGAGAATGTGCTGATTTTGCGATATGAAGATCTGCTGCAAGACCCCGCAACGGCGCTCTCCTTGGCAGCGCGGCATTGGGGCCTTCACCTCTCACCGCCCGCCATCGATGCGGCGATGCCCTACGCCTCGCGCAAGGGCATCGCCGAAAAACTCGATCCCGCTTTTGGCGAAACGGTCATCCCCGCACCATCCGCCAAACGCATGTTGGGCTTCGCGAATGCCGATCACGATTTCATCGACGACATGTTCGCCAAGCATCTGCGGCACAGTCTAGGCTACGATCTCCGCACATCGTCATTTCGAGTGTCACGCTAGGGCTTGATTACGGACGACGCAAAGCAATCCATCTGCTCGCCACAAAAAATTCCCCTATTTCGGCCGCACCATATCGAACCGCGCCTCCGGCCCGATTGCCGCATAGGCGCTTGGGCCGCCCGCGCGCAGCACAGGCGCTGCCCCGAACGTGTCGAACACGCCATCCTTTAACAGCGCCTCGTCGATATGCACGCCGATCACCTCGCCCAGCACCAGCCAGGTCTCGGCCAGATTTCCCTTATAGCCCTTCAGCTGCACAATATCGGCCACCTTGCACTCAAAATTCACCGGGCTTGCCGCCACACGCGGCGGGGCCACCAGCCGCGAAGGCGCTTTCTCCAACCCCGCCAGATCAAACTCATCCACGCCATATGCCACGGTGGCGCAGGTCTCGTTCATCTGCGCGGCCAAAGCGCGTGTGGTGAGATTCCATACGAATTCGCCGGTCTCCTGCGCATTGCGCAGTGAATGTTTAGGGCCAGTGCTCGAGAATCCAATAATCGGCGGTTTGTAATTGAACGCGTTGAAAAAGCTGTAAGGGGCAAGATTGACGGAGCCATCCTTGCCCATCGTGGAAACCCAGCCGATTGGCCTTGGCCCAACAATCGCGTTGAACGGATCATGCGCCAGCCCATGCCCCAAAGCCGGCTCGTAAAAATATTCGGCCATCTCAACATCTCCTCGTCATGGCGGGATATTGCGGTTCGCGCTCAGCGGATCAACATGCGTGTCTGCTGAAATTAATCAAAATCATAATACCCCTCCACTTTCATGAAAGCTCGGCCGCGCCTGCCTAGCTAAGCAAAGTCGATTGACCGTCGCCCTCATTGGGCGGCCAAAAACCATCAGAGGAAAAAACCATGTCACGTATCGTTTTCGCCACCGCCATCGCGTTCAGCCTCGCCGCAGGCAGCCTTGCCCTCGCGCAGACAATGTCCACCGCGCCAGATAACAGCGCCACGAGCAACACCAATGCTGTACCCCAGCCCGGCATGGCGGCCACGACGTCCGATTCCGGCAATCTTGGCACCGGCGCCTCCAGCAGCAAAATCGGCACCGGTACCACCAGCCACGGCGCCATCGGTATGGGGAGCAGCAACAGCGGCGTTATGAGCCCGAGCGCCCCTGGCACCACGGGTCACGGTGCGACCGGCGCAAATGCCGATGCCAGCCAGACCAGCACGCCATAAATGCGACCGCTGTAGAATTATACTTCGCCATGAACGTCATGCCCGGCGAAGGCCGGGCATGAACGGCTTTTATGAAACCAGCCTCAAGCGGGGCTCAGCTAACACGCGCCTTTCCCCGCCAGCGCCGCCATAAATTCCAGCGCGTGAAATCCCTCCACCCGGCAACCGCCCGCAGCCGTCGCTGCCGCCAAAGCCCGTTCGGCACGGCGCAACAACTCCTGCGGATTATACAAATCGTCCATCCCCACAAACGCCGCCGCGCCGCAGCTTACCGACAGCATCCCCGACTCATGTCCGGAATTGGGCAGCCCCAGCGCGCGGATCGCCTCGAAAATCTGCGCCGCCACGCGCTGCGCACCCGCCGCATCGGCGAGCGGCAGCAGTACGGCAATCCGCGCCCCCTCATAACGCGCCACCAAATCCCCGGTCCGGCGCGGTAAAGCCTGCACGGCCTGCGCCACGCGGCGCAAACACGCATCGCCCTCCAGCTCGCCATAATGCGCGTTGAACGCCGGGAAGTGGTCGATATCCACCAACACCATCCCCAAAGGCTTGCGGCTGCGCACCGCACGCTTGAATTCATATCCCAGACTCAAATCGAACTGATGCCGGTCCGCCAGCCCGGTCAAATCATCCTCCAGCGGCAGATCGCGCAGCGGCGCATGGTACAGCAGACGCGGCCCGGGCCGCCTCGGCTCGGTCACATCCACCATCACCCCGTTCAGCGCCTCCACCGCCCCGCCTGGCCCAAACGCCGCCGCGCCACGCAGAACCACATGCCGCGTCTCGCCATCCGGCCGCCGCGGACGCGCCGCCACCTCCAGCTGCCCGCGCCGCGCGACCGTCTCCTGCAACAGCGCCCCTACCCGCTTGCCGTCCACCGGGTGAAACGCCGCCAGCGCGCTCTCAATCCGCGGCGTATAATGCTCCCGCCATAACCCATGAATCCGGAACATCTCGTCGGACCGATAAGCCGGTTATCCGGCACCGTCATCTGCCAATACCCCACATGTGCGCTCTGCTCGGCCATATCCAGCCAGCGCTGCGCTGCAACGGCCACCGCCTCGGCGCGCTCAGCACGCTGCGTCAGCCGCCGGCTCAACACCCGCATCTGACCGCGCCGCAGCCGCGCCACGACGGGCCAGAAACTCGCCGGCACCGCCAGCAGGCAAAGCACCGCCAAAGCCTGCAAAAACGGCTGGAGGCCCGCCGCACCTAAATGCGCCGAAACCATCAGCGCCACCTGCACGCCAGCCCCCGCCGGGGTATAGTGATATCCGAACATAGAGCCACTTTTGGCAACACCCACGTTGATTGGGTTGGTGCAGAGCTAAGCTATGATTCAACGCGGTCCGAGTCATACCCGCTAACTTCCGGGCCTATACCCAGTGGGCAGCCTGACACCCGAGATAAAGGACGCTCTGACACCAACAACCCGGGTCAGAATGACGGGTTATGGCCGGTCGAGAGAAGACCTTCC
>Ga0116227_10016701_pt1 | contig 10459 bp, 8 predicted proteins | sample S1TSphgellanicum_FD_89693 | JGI IMG/M metagenome (GOLD analysis project Ga0116227, IMG submission 89693) | Host-associated microbial communities from peat moss isolated from Minnesota, USA - S1T2_Fb - Sphagnum magellanicum MG | ecosystem: Host-associated > Plants > Peat moss > Unclassified...
CCCAAAATCCGGCCCGTCATCAGGCTGGGCGAACGTTTCATGCCTCCCCGTAATCGGGATGGACTGCAGGGGGAACCCGGGGCAAAATGCACCCGTCGAGTTCCCCCCCGCCCGGTTCTTCCCCACCCGTGCCCCCCCCCCCTCGCCCGTGCTGGCCCCCCCAGCCCCGTGCTTCACCAGGCTCTCCCTTGCCCCACCCCCCAAAACACTCCACAGGGAACGGGCAATGACTGGAAGAATCTTCCAGGCATTGCCCAATTTTTGTCCACACAGACAGACGAACAGACACCATGTTGCTTTTATATATAGGATATTGGTCTTTTTCTTTAAGGATTAAACATCCAGGCAATTATACTAATCTAGTATCAATAAAAACATCCATGAAACAATTAGTTTTTAAACAAACCATGTTTTTTTTAGGTGTGTTTTGGTTGGGGAAGGGACTTTTAATTTTGACATGGAGGTGTTTTTCCCACCCTCACATACTTTTTGGAGCTACAAGCCTTGGAAAAATATCCAAAAATATATATATCCAAATATAAGGACTATTCATATGGTAGGTATCACTGGCCATTAAATATCAGTGCTTTAAAACATTTTGTGTGGGTTCCACCTTGTGGGCCCATGTGTTAACAGCCTACAGCTCGTGCAAGCCTGTGAAGATGAAAGTTTGAATATTTCCTACAGTATTTGCCTTCATGGATGTTATACTTCCTTGGCCCATTTTCACATCACTCTGGCACTGATTTCATCCAAAAATTGATGTACAAGCATTTTCCTATCCTGACTTTAAGTTCATATACATGTTAGTGACCATTATTACCCTTTCAGTCAAATTCCATAGCCAAGTGTCAAATTGTACTAATTTTAGGGCAAATACAAAAGGTTTGCTTTTTAGTAATGGTAATGACATGTGGGAGGATGCTGTTGAAGCTCAGAAGTTTGACTGGTAGGGTAAAACCTTAGGATGGGGGCATTCTCAAAAATAACGGGCCTAGGGCAAGGCGACAGCTACAGCCCATGGGTGGGGACATTCTCCTATTGCTTTATGACCTTTTGGAAGATGATGAGATTGCAAAGATTCCAAGTGTGATGTGGTGGCTTGAAGCTTTGTGTTGCTTCGGGATTGTAACTTTTGTTATTTCATACTATGTTTTTTTTTTTGTCAAGTCATTTTTATACAAAAGTTGCTGAAATTTCATGTGATTACAAGTTGTGCATGTTCTAACTTCATATGTCATATAGGAACTAAATTATCATGTTTTTCACGTTTACAAATTTGAAATTTTAGACATTTTCAACAATTTGTCTTTGACATTTTTGAAAACAATTAATATTTTAATAATTAATTAATTCATATCAAATGGCTATGGAGGTGCACGATGCATTTGAGTGTGATATGGATTGGTTGATTTGGGAGTGTGCTTGTCTTTTTCACGATAGATGATTAAGAGTTCATTTTATTTTATTTTATTTTTGCATTCAGTTTTTCAAGCAACATGTTAATATTGTTTTTTAATGTGACTTAACTTCTATTATAAAAAAGAACATTGATTTGGTAGGAAATGCTTATTCTAAACCTCTTATTACTTTTAGATCTCGTGATTTACATGCAGGCGACATTAGAGGGGTTGTGGGTGAGATAACTTCCTACCATGAAAGGGACTAGCTCTCTCCCTTCTTTGGTTTCAGTGGGCTATGTATCTGATGGCCTTTCTTTGACCTTCATTTTTGTCTTCCATGTGATGGTTCTAATCATCGATTTTTATTGGATTTTTTGTTTAGGTATTGGTAGCAAAGCAAATTCATATCATATAGTAGTGTAAACATCACAACTAACATTCATTTCCATTGTTGATATCCACCAAATTCATTTGTGAAAGCCAAATGTTTTGGAATTGCTTCAAAATATTATCACATCCTTAGACAAAATCATGATCTCCAAATATTTCCTAGGTTAAATGGAATCTTTAAGTGGCCTCATTTTTTTAATGCAAAGTTTTGCCATTTGGTGAATTGTTTTTATAAATGATGAAATAATTTTGGGTGGGGGGGGAGTCTACTTGAAAAAAATCAAAATTTTAAACTATTTTCAGATTTTGTATTCTTCTTGAATAGGTGAGCAACATAAATTAGTTTACTTTTATCTTTTGTTTATAGGCAGATATGGCTAAATTGTCTTATATATGATGGTCACTTCCTACATCATAGAATTGAAAACACAGAAAAGGGCTTCTTGAAGAAGGTGAAGGGCAAAGATCAAAATTGATAGGCTTTCTAAAACTCAATAAATTTGAACCATATAGACAAAGACAAAACTTGAATATTTTATTGAATAAAATTGAACCACCTCCTACAAAAATAAAACAAAATTACATGTCTTCACAATTTTTAATGTCACCAATTTTTCTTTTCATGCTTGAATCTCGCACATTAATCAAAATGTCAAACACATAGTCAATATTCAAAACTAATAACCAAATAAAAAATGAATAATTCAAATGAATAATAAAACAAGATAGAGCATAATATTGTCACATGTAAAACATGCCCAATTCAAAGGGAGAATGCATCTATCTTGCATACTGTAACTACGACTGATAGGCATTTCTTTGTCGAATATTTAATTATTTAGAAAAAAAAGAGCTTTGACGGTTTCACAAATTTAATTTTCCAGAATTCAACAGTTGAGGAATAACTATGCAAAGTATGCCTTAAGTTGTGTACTTATAAATAGTAAGCCAATGGTTGGGACAATAAACAGATTTTTCACAAGTTGAGAGTTTGATTCTCAACAATTTCCACAAACATATTTTTTAAATTCTCATTTTTTCAACAAGACCTTGTGAGAATTGTTGTGTGGAACATCAGTTGCAGGTACAATATATTTCCACTCTTTGGTAAACCTTCCCTTTTGACTGTGAACTTAGGGGTCTTGATTTTTAATATTAAAACTTCAATTTTTCACTATCAAAGGAGGAGGAGGAGGGGGTTTTGGCTTTTTACATAACAACTCAGCCTTTGACTGTCAATTGAGGGGGTTTTTTGGCTTCTCACATGAAAACCTCAAGCTTTGGTTACCAAGGGAGGGGATTTTGGTTTCTTACATAAAAGTTTCATGTGGTTTTCTTTTTCAAGAAAAAAAGTAACACAACACAAAAGGGATGGGATGACATACATGTTAATTTTTTCATATATCTGTCCATGAGCAAAATTTATATCTTTTGACATGTTCAAAATGACTAGATCATGTCTTTGGTCAGCTTGTCAGTTTTTTAAATGCAAACTTGACATGTTGCAAGCCAAGACTGGTGCAAAAAACTAAACTTACATTATAAGACAAAGAGCCACTTTAGATGAGGGTCCAAGGTCCGGGGTCCAATGAAATACAGGAATCCTATTGGATGAGAGCTGTAAATTGAAGCATTGCCCTTTACATGAAAGTCCAAAACCAAAAAGTGGCAAATCGAGGCTAAACTTACACAACATCACCATTTTGGAGGGAAAATCAATTGGTTCAGACACAACAAATCAAGCTAAAAGGGAGAGCCAATGATTTGAAGAACCAAGATGTAAGGCAGGGTCCAACTCAAGGATTGAATTTGCTTCAAATGAGCCGAGATTGGTTCCCAGAATTTGGACCCTGGACACCATCTAAAGTGGGCCTAAATTAGTGTCCTTAATCTAAAATTCAGATTTTGTCATGAGCCAAATATAGCCCATAGGAGTAGATCCATTCAAATTTCACACCCATTATGTGGGTACTTGTGAATGTCCACCACATCCAAAATAATGTGCATGTGCAAGCTATTCGCTTAGCCTCAACCCATATATATGAAAAGAAACCCCATACAGAGGATCAATTAAATGCCAACACATAAGCCAATCATTGTGAGCAGCCAAGTAAAGCAGCGGAAACTATGGCCCTTGTTTCAGGAGAGAGAGGGGAGGGCCCCAATATGGAATGACGCTTTCTACCCTTGTGGGTGGTCATTTCTCATCTGGGTCCAATACTACCTTGGCATCTTTGACATTGATTGCATATTTTTTAGAAATTTTCAATTTTTTTACAAATAAAAAGAAAATTTGAAGGAATATATATGTAATTTTCGAAGAATATTCTTTCTGTTGAAATGAAAATTTAAAGTTTAATTATTTATTTGACAAATATGTGTCAAAGCTGCTAAGGTATTTAGCTTGTGATGTCAAAAGTACAAATTCAGCATACATACATCCCCATGCCAATTCTATATCTTATAGTTTCAAATACGCATCTTCATGAGTCAAATTTCTAGTTCAAAAATCCTTCCTGACCTTTTTCAAACCTTTGAACCTTACCATCTTGACATCATCCAATCTTGAAATACCGTATGCAAACTAGCTCAGTGCATACCCCATCCACATGCAATGCACTCTTTTCTAGGCTAGAAGAAATTGACCATTGGAGAGGAGAATCTTCACACTGTAATTAGAGTAAAACAAGCAGGATCCCTGTACCCTGCAGCACACTTCTGTTTCATGTACAGAAATGGTTATGGGTTAGAAATCAATCAGTGAACTGAATTCGTGACACTCTTTTGGAGTCTGTAGTGTCCCTCTGGAGAGGCCTTCCTCAGAAATATGTCAGAATAATCGACAATACTCAACTGGAGACAAAGTAGGTAGTAGGTGCTGCAGGTGCACAGAATGGGTTTCCTTTCATTCAACAAGAACTCTGATGTCAGATTGGGGGATTGGGGTCATTGCAACAGACATTAAATTGCAGTTCCAGTCATGTGTCTAAATCATCAGAGTTCGTCCACAATAAAATAGGTTGTGACACACAATTTTGGACTCTGCACTGTCCCCTACGGAATGCCTTCATCAGAAATATGTCAGAATAATCTAGAAGTCAGATTGTCTGGGTGATTGGGGTCGTTACAGACATTAATTTGCAGTTCCTGTCATGTGTCTCAAAACATAAGAGTAGATCTAACTTTAGCTGTAGTTTCAAACTGAATTCAAAACTTGCCAGAAATTACTTTGTAATGATACAGCTGTTTCTTGTGACAGAAAAATAATTTAATTTTTTTTGAAATGATGTGTTTTTAGGATTTTTTTGTGGGTTCCCAGGAGGGAATGTAGTTCATTTCGGAATGTCATTGATTTTGAGTGAGTGCGTGACAGAAGTGCCCCCATGATTGGAGTAGCAGCTGTGATCCGTCCAACATTCTCGAGTCAGAACGTTCTCGTAGCCGGCATTGTGGGGGCAGCAGGAAGCTGAGCATGATTGGCTCAAACAACTTGACAAGATGTGCTGTTTACACCACACTATTTGTGCCAGGGACAGCAAAAGTGTTGGGTAGTTAAGCTTCAAAAGCGCATATGTATAGCTCACTAGACTTTAGGGTCACTGAAACACCAACTGCACAACAACAAAACATCACTAGGTGGATTCATGCAAATAACTGGATTATGCATACACCAAACTGCACTAACACCCATGCCAGTGCTCAATCATCCTTGCCCTAGCATGATTAAAGGGTGCAAATCATGTGGTTATAAATGCTGATAGAAAACTTGTGATTGCAATGGATTCAATTTGAATAAAAAAAAATTATTCAACCAAGTTGACCTTGATTTTTCTCAAGGCACATAATATGGGTAATGGCGTGATGATGGGGGCCTCAAGAGTGCAACCCTCCTTCAATCTACAAGACCAAGAACACACACACCATCATTTTGGTGTCCAAACCTTTGCAATGTCTGATTCTTGTACAAAAGAAGAATCAGTGGCCAAGGTAATTTGAGAAGCACTTCTCCTGCTCTTGAAACATATATATATAGACCAACTTGTATAGGTTTTCAGTATATGTTGGAGGGTTTAATATGCATCTCCATGTGGAAGCTTGTTGATTGAAATTAGATCTTTCTTGGAGATGAAAATTGTTTATGAGAATGCTAGATCATCAATCACCTTGGGAGCATGTACATGCATATGCTTTTCTTCTAGACAGGTCAAGCCACTTCAAGCTCAATGAGCTCTTTATTGTGCAGCAAAAAAAAAAACCCGTGTTTGGAAGATGATTCATCTTGCTCAATGCCTATAGGAGGCTTGGTGCTCATATTATGGGAGGTACTTCCCATTTCAAGCTGAATTTTTTTGGTCACATAATATGCATTCATTTGTGCATATGAAATCATAGAGCATTACAATATGATAAATTTGCAAACCATTAACACAAATGTAAAATATAAGCTAGAACTATTGTGTTTCTGATTCAAAAACAATTATTGTCCCAGAGGAAGCTAACCAAATTAGGTAGAATCACATCAATGACCCACCATCAACCAGATATCTAAATACTAGATATGCTTCAATTTCACATGAAACTAAGAACTTGTGATGTTGTTTGCTTGAAACATCATTTCTATTCATATAAATCAAATAAAACATTTGGGGAAATTTGGAATTCAAAGTTGATAAAAAACCAGTAAACTTCAAAAATGTCTTCACATAAAAGTTGATACTCAGGCTTAGGCCTGAGGAGCCATACATTATGTATTCCTTACGAGAGAGTCTGGCTTTTGGGTGCCAGTTTCAAAGGGCAAAATTGTTTCAAAGAGGAAAAACTTCAGGACTATCTATTATGTGATACTTTAGAATATTTTTGCTTCAACTTGAGCATCCATTCTTTCTCCAATCTCCTAATAGTAGATATTTTCATCATCCCTTTGAAGGTTTTGGATGTGTTGTTCTACATCAACTACATCTTGACCTGTATACCTTTATTTTTCACTGGCCTTCACTGGCCTGTCAGTTTGCAAAATTAAGTGGACTATGCCCCCATTGGGTTCCAAGGACAATAAAACTCTAATTTTGAAGGCTACAGTGAGCCAGCATCCACCAGTACACCATCCACTGGATGCTCACTTATTACTCAGTTGTGGATGAATTAATATTTGGTTTCACCCTGGTAACCAATTCTTTCAGAAATAGGTCTCATGTATAGGTAGGTAAGTAAGAAGAAAGTTAAACTACTAGGTAAGTAGATGATTTACATAGGTAGTGACTGTTTTTACCACCTACTGACAACCCAAAACTAGGCAGGTAGTAAGAAAAAAGCAACTGAGCTAACCACCAGGGTTAGCTAGGGAACTGGAACCCAACAGAAAACTGTTGCGTGATAACTTATCATTCATCCTTCACGGTTAGCTGGTGGGTCCTGGTTTACTGTGGCCCAATTTTGAGCCCTTCTAATTGGGTACTGGAAGCCTGGAGGGTTTTGGTCTCGTCGGTAGAAGTTCCATTCAAGCCACATTCGTTTTTTAATGCCATGTTTTCTATTATTATCCCCCCATATTGTGGTTGGTTCTTGCGCCATTTTTCTGGCTTCTACAGTTAACAGCCAATCCAGAACAGAATTTCCCTACTGGCCCTAGCTACTTGACCTCCAATGACTATTGAAGTTTGAACCGTTGCTCACTAAAGTACCAGGGATTACTGTACCTGTAGCCACTAGGAGCTGTACATGCCACATGGTACTATTACGACCTTTAATGGGCTGTCTTGCTGACGTGTCACTTCCTCATTGGAGATCCTCCAACTTGTATCTCATATTAAGTTGCCTGTATATCATTCTATTTATTGATGAAAAGTGACCCTCTATCCAGATAGATTCTATCATGCATCCACGTGCTGATCAGGTTACCAAGGTACAGAACTCTGGTTAGGTCTGGTAAACTTAGTCCATATCAGCCTTTTTTTTTGGGCGAACAATCCCCAAAAGTTGACACTCCCAAACTTTTCTGGCGAAAACCCCCTTTTTTCTTGAAATCAATTGGCCAGATTGCGCCCCTTTTTGAGGAGTGAGTGGCCACAAGTATGCATACTGGCTACACTTTTAATGCTCCTGGAGAAAAGTATCGTCAGTTAGGCGAATTATGACTGAATCTGTGTGGGGATAGTAGCCCGTACTGCAACACTTAAAAAATGAAAAAAAAATGACTGGTCCATATCCTACCAGTGTTTTTTGTCACAAATTTGTGTTCCTAGCTAAAGTGGCTGCCACTCATTGAAAAATGTAAAACAATTGATGATCATCCCTAGGAAGATTTAGCCAAATCTGGCTATAAACCTGAAATAAAGTACAAATCTTTAATCATCCTTCCATATGTTTTGGCTGCACAATGAAAACCACATATATGAATGTGGCAATTTTTACTTTCTTTTTTGGGTCCTTCACTCCAAAGTCAGTCGTTGTTCAACTTTTTCATTTTTTATTCCACTTTTTGGCAATATATCACCAGTAAAAAAATAGCTGTATCCTACTTCCTGTAAAAAGTATTAAGTTTTAGTTGGTAGCAAAACAACACAAAAGGATGATTAATATTTCCACTTTCATATTTTGCTTTTACAGGTTTGGGGGCTAAATCGTCTTAGGTGCATTCACACTTGATGTTAGGCACTTTAGTGTGGAGTCGCGTAACACCACGCTAGTCATTTAGGACTTAAACCCACTTACCATGATCATTCTATGTTAAGCTAGCATTCACTTAAATTTAAGATACCGTCCATTTAACATTGGGTGCCACCTAGGATGTCACCTAGATTTTCATTTAACACTGACTTAACATCAAGTGTGAATGCACCATTATAGATTGATCACGACTTCAGCTACATCACAAAATCAGGAAATAGAAGAAAGCATTTGGTTCAAATCTCTCCCTTTCAGTCATGTCATGGTTTCAAGGTTGTGACTTTCCATTATGTGCATGATGGAATTCATGATCTTGTCATGTTGTCATGATCATAACTAACGTCTTGAGTACCATGGAGAGTCCTCCCATGACCATGTACTATGGTACAATGGTCCTGACTGCTGAGTCCGACTCCACTAGCCCAAATCCCAGAATCTCAGTGTCTTTTTAAGGAATTTTTGTTTGCAGCCAAAGTGGGGATTCTTTGTTGGAAGATTTTTTAAAAGGGGGTGATTATTCCTAGGAAGATTTAGCCAAATCAGGCTTTAAACCAGAAATAAAGCACAAATCTTTAATCATTTTTCTATGTGTTTGCTGCACAATGACAACCAAATGCATAAATCTCGCAATTTTTACTTTTTTCCCCTCATTTCTGGCGATTGAAAACCTCACTTTTTTTATGGATTTAAAAAAAAAATTATTTCACATTCTGGCAAGATTACTCCAGTAAAAGAAGGTTGGGGTGGCCGATTTCAAGATACTTTACCCTGAGGTCAGTTTCATCATTAAATAATCCTCAAAATTGGGAAATGAAATTCTGTGAAAATATGAAATTGAGACGTTGAAAATCATCATTATGATAATTATCATAAGCTATACTGTGAATAATTTCATTACTCATATCACACTATAATAGTAAATGATGGAAAAAATAATAATTTCAAAATTAAAAAAATGAATTCGTTTTTGAAAAATAATTATTCGTTTTGGTCAATGTGGAAACTGACCTAAGGCTACGGTAGCCATGAGGGGACCTCATTGACGAGACCAGAATAGGGATGAAACGGCGCCACCGGTTTGTCCCAAATGCCAAGGTAGACGTCAGGGGGCTCCTTTTTCCTTGGAGGTTTTTTTAAATGTACCTAGAGAGAGCCTTACCTGGTGTAAACAGCCAGTGGGCTTTACAAAAATGTAATTGCCCACCTTTGTGGGCATTAGGTGTAGGGTAAAGCCCAGGGTGGGGGCATTCTCATGATAAGGGACCTGGGACAAGGCGATAACCAAGTTCCGCCTCACATTTTGGGAATGTCCCACACCCTAGGGCTTTACCCTTTGTAAAGCACAAGGCAAAATTTATCATGAACCAAACCTATGTAGATCACAATTTGTATGAATGGGAGGGTTCTTATGCCTACTCCTCAATAGTGGGAGGGTTCTTACGTCTAAAAGGAGGCATAATTTCCCTCCAATCCTTGAGGAGTGGGCACAATATATCCCTCCCAATTTGTAGGAGGGAAATTGATGGATATTAGTGATATTTTGTATTTTCATGTTCAAAGTTCCACATGAGTTCCAAAGCAATCGAAGACAAATTTCCTTTACACAAATTTAGTTGCTAAAGGAAAGTCGCAACCATACTATTACAAAATCCATAAAACCTCCAAGATTTTTCTTAGTGTATTTGGAGATATGCTTATATAGTGTAAAATTTTGTGGGGCATTTTTGAAAGGGACACACCTGCATGCATGGGCATTCTGTTTTCCAAAATGCCTTGTGTCAGTTTTTTTCATGATACCCATCAACTATCACAGGAAATTTTGTATTAATAAAATCATGTCAATTTATACTTAGTGACATGCTTTGGGGGGCGGGGTGGGGGGGGGAATTATCATCGCAATTTATACTTAGTGTCATGCTTTGGGGGGCGGGGAGGGGGGGGGGAACGACCTTGCTCATAAACCTGGGTTTTGGACTTAACGAGGTTTCTACCAACACCGG
>Ga0116227_10016702_pt1 | contig 10458 bp, 10 predicted proteins | sample S1TSphgellanicum_FD_89693 | JGI IMG/M metagenome (GOLD analysis project Ga0116227, IMG submission 89693) | Host-associated microbial communities from peat moss isolated from Minnesota, USA - S1T2_Fb - Sphagnum magellanicum MG | ecosystem: Host-associated > Plants > Peat moss > Unclassified...
CCACGGCTGTCCGGTTTAGATTCAGGTCCATTGGAGGCTCATCTGGTTTCGATCTTGGCGAGGGGCTGGTTCCGGTTCGAGCAGATGGTCGAGCCGCTTTTTGTGCATGAGATTGGCGCGCACCAGTCTCAAGAAGACGAGCGGGCTTTGCACGATCGTTTGCGCAGCTTGCGCCATGCGCAGCAGGAGGAAAGCGATCAAAGCGACGGCGATCTGAATGCGCACCGCGTTCTCGGACGCGCCGAGAAAGTGCACGATCTTCAGGCTCTGCTTGATCCAGCGGAAGAAAAGCTCGATCGCCCAGCGTCTCTTATAGAGATCGGCGATCTCCAGCGCCGGCGCATCGAGGTCGTTTGTCAGGATGCGGAGGACCTTGCCTGTCTCGATCCTCACGCGGACCTCGCGCACCGGATCCGCCATCGGGTTCTTGCGGCTCTTGGCCTGGCGCGCCGGCAGGAAGCCCACGCGGTCCGAGATGATGTTGCCGTCTGCGGCGACGGCTTGCTCCTTGACGACGGCGAGTGGCGTATTGGCCTTGAACCTTGTGACGATCCGGCATCCCGCCGCGTCGAACTTCGCCCACCAGGCATAATCGTAATAGCCGAGATCGAAGACATAAGAGGCGCCAGGTTCTATCGGCATGTCATGCGCGGCGGTGATATCGTTGATCCTCGCAGGCGTCAGGGCCGCATAGATCGGCTGGTCGGCGTCCGGATCATAGATCACATGCAGTTTCGCGCTGGTCGACATCGTGGAAAAATGCGCCCAGCTGCCGCTCAGACCGGAGAGCGGCAGCACGGTCGCATCAATGAGATAAGTTGCCTCGGCGATCTTGCGGCGCAGGCCGCGGCGCGCGCCCTTCAGCATCAGCTTGAAGAGGTCGCAGAAGACCTCGGCGGGCCGCTTGGCATTGGCATCGGCGAGCGTCGACCGGCAGGCGGCCTTGGCGCCGAGATGATAAAGCCGCGACGCATGGCTTTTGAGGCCGGTCACCGTCTCGCGCAGGGTCGAAGCGCCGGCAAACTGCGCATAGAGAAGCGCGATGAACTGGCTCTTTGTGGACAGCCGTCGCACCCGATGATCGCAACCGTGCTCCTCCACAAGCCGTTCGAAGCCAGACCAAGGAACATGCTTCAGAAGATCGTGAAAAACGCTATTTTGATGCTGCACGGCTTTGATCCCCTCTCGTGTCCAGATGAGTCGCCAAACCCTCTGAACAAAGAAGAATCAATGCCGTGCTCCTTGTCCAATCAATCTAAACCGGACAGCCGTGGACTTGATCCGCGCATCCAGGCCCAAATGCCGGCAATCGAGCCTGGATGCGCGTGTCAAGCACGCGCATGACGCGCGAAACGATGCGTGTCTTCCAAGCTCAGTTTTTTTGGACAGATCTGCTCCTTTCTGGGAGAGGCTGATCAGAGCTATCAGAACGATTTCAAAATGCTCTCGACCATCTTCTTGGCATCGCCGAAGAGCATCAACGTGTAGTCCTTGAAGAAAAGCTCGTTCTCGACGCCGGCATAGCCCGAGCCCATGCCGCGCTTGATGAAGAGCACCGTCTTCGCCTTCTCGACGTCGAGGATCGGCATGCCGTAAATCGCCGAGGTGGGATCTGTTTTCGCCGCCGGATTGGTCACGTCGTTCGCGCCGATCACGAAAGCGACGTCGGCCTGGCCGAATTCCGAATTGATGTCCTCGAGCTCGAAGACTTCGTCATAGGGCACGTTGGCCTCGGCGAGCAGCACGTTCATATGGCCTGGCATGCGGCCGGCGACGGGATGGATCGCATATTTGACGTCGACGCCCGCCTTCTTGAGCTGATCGGCCATTTCCCGCAGCGCGTGCTGGGCTTGCGCGACCGCCATGCCGTAGCCTGGCACGATGATCACCTTCGAGGCATTCTCCATGATATAGGCGGCGTCCTCGGCCGAGCCTTGCTTGACGGGCCGCGTCTCGACCGCGCCGCCAGCCGCCGTCGTCTCGCCGCCGAAGCCGCCCAGAATGACCGAGATGAAGGACCGGTTCATGCCCTTGCACATGATGTAGGAGAGGATCGCGCCCGAGGAGCCGACGAGCGCGCCGGTGATGATCAGCGCGAGATTGCCGAGCGTGAAGCCGATGCCCGCCGCCGCCCATCCCGAATAGGAGTTCAGCATCGAGACGACGACCGGCATGTCGGCGCCTCCGATCGGCACGATGAGCAGAACGCCGAGCGCGAAGGAGACGAGCGCGATCGCCCAGAACAGAAAATGGCTCTCGCTCTGCACGAAGCCGATGATGAAGAGAATGAGGATCACGCCGAGCGCAATATTGATGGCATGGCGCTGCGGCAGGATGATCGGCTTGCCCGACATGCGGCCGTCGAGCTTGAGGAACGCGATGACCGAGCCGGTGAATGTGATGGCGCCGATCGCGACGCCGATCGACATTTCGACGAGGCTTGCGCCGTGGATATTGCCGGGCGCGCCGATGCCGAAAGCCTGCGGCGCGTAAAGCGCGCCAGCGGCGACGAGCACCGCGGCGAGGCCGACAAGCGCATGGAAGAAGGCAACGAGCTGCGGCATCGCCGTCATCTGCACGGTGCGCGCCCGCCAGGCGCCGATGCCGCCGCCGATCGCGATGCCGACCACAACCAGAAGCCACGCGACCGGGCCGGCCGGAATCTGGTAGGCGAGCGTCGTCAGAATGGCGATCGCCATGCCGACAATGCCGAAAAGATTACCTTGCCGCGACGTCGCCGGCGAGGATAGGCCGCGCAAGGCGAGGATGAAGAGGATGCCCGAGACGAGATAGAGAAGAGCCGCGAGATTGGCGTTCATCGGCTCAGCCCTTCTTCTTGTACATTGAGAGCATGCGCTCGGTGACCAAGAAGCCGCCGAATATGTTGACCGAAGCAAGGATCAACGCGAGGAAGCCGAAGATACGCGCCAGCGTCGCCCCGTCTTGGCCGGGTGCCCCGGTATCGACCCCGACCGAAAGAAGCGCGCCGACGACGATGACCGAGGAGATCGCGTTGGTGACGGACATGAGTGGCGTATGGAGCGCCGGCGTCACCGACCAGACGACGTAATAGCCGACGAAGACCGCAAGCGCGAAAATCGCGAGGCGAAACACGAAAGGGTCGATCGCGCCGCCGGTCGCGGCATGCGCCGCCGCACCGGCTGCCTGCGCGATCTGATCGGCATAGGCCTGCGCGGCGTCGGCAGCCTGGCGCGCGGCCTCTGCCGCGGCTTGCGCCCGGTCCAACAATTGTTGCGGCGTCTCATTCGCCATGTCCCCTCGCTCCCCGACTTGAGCCAGCGTGCCGATCAGGCCGCTGCTTGGAAATTTGGATGGACGAGCACGCCGCCTTTTGTCAGCAGCGTCGCCTTGACGAGCTCGTCGTCGAATTTCACCGCGAGGCTCTTCGTCTCCTTGTCGATCATCGTCTCGACGAAGGCCAAGAGGTTCTTGGCGTAAAGGGCGGAGGCGGTGGCGGCGAGCCGGCCGGCGACATTCAGATTGCCGACGATCTTGACGCCGTTTTGCGTGACGACCGTCTCGCCGGGCTTCGCCAAGGCGCAATTGCCGCCACGTTCGACGGCGAGATCGACGATGACGGAACCCGGTCGCATCGAGGCGACCATCTCCTCGGTGACGAGAAGCGGCGCCGGGCGCCCCGGGATGAGCGCCGTGGTGATCACGATGTCCTGCTTGGCGATATGCGCGGCGGTAAGCGCCGCCTGCTTCGCCTTGTAGTCGGCCGACATCTCCTTGGCGTAGCCGCCGGCGGTTTCTGCCTGCTTGAACTCCTCGTCCTCGACGGCGATGAATTTGGCGCCGAGCGATTCGACCTGCTCTTTGGTCGCCGGACGCACATCGGTCGCCGTCACGATCGCGCCGAGGCGCCGCGCCGTGGCGATCGCCTGAAGTCCGGCGACACCGACACCCATGATGAAAGCCTTCGCCGCGGGCACGGTGCCGGCCGCCGTCATCATCATCGGCATGGCGCGCCCGTATTCGGCCGCTGCATCCACCACCGCCCGATAGCCGGCGAGATTGGCTTGGCTCGACAGCACGTCCATCACCTGCGCGCGGGTGATGCGCGGCATCAGCTCCATCGCGAAGGCGCAGACGCCAGCTCCGGCCAATCCCTGCAACGCGTCGACATGGCCATAGGGGTCCATAATCGCGATGACCGCAGCATCGGGCTTGGCGCCGGCGATCTCGGAGGCGAGCGGGCGGCGCACGCGCAACACGATATCGGCAGCTTCGACCGTCTCGGCCGCGCTCGGCGCGATGCGTGCGCCGACCGCGCTGTAATCAGCGTCCAAAATGCCGGATTTCAGGCCAGCCCCCGATTGCACCACGACTTCGGCGCCGAGGGCAGAAAATTTTTTCACTGTTTCCGGCGTCACGGCGACGCGGTCTTCTTGGGGGTCCGTTTCCGCGGGAACAGCTATGCGCATGAAGAACTCCGGCCACTCGCCCCTCGCGGGCACTTTTTGGAACCCGTCTGGACGGCGCTTCGCCACGTCTTCCAGACACGCGTGTCAGAGCTTAAGCATGTCCTTTTCAATTCAACGAGTCCAGCCGACCGCAAAGGATACGGACTCCGTCGATTTTCAAAGCCGCGCGGCGCAATGGCTAAGGGCTTCGCCTGCCGTACCCTGCAGACGAGCCGAGGCGGGAAAGCGCCGGTCGAATTCGATCAAACGAGAAAGAATGCCAAGCAAATCAAAATGATGGCGACGGCGATCGCGCCCCATTTGAGCAAGCCCGTGAAAAGCCGATAGGTCTTTTCGTGCTCCGCATAATCCATGTCGGGATGGCCTTTGGAAATGGCGTGCGTCTCGGCCATGTGCCTTTTGTCCCTCGCTGCTCAGAGCATCGTGCGCAAAACTGCGTGCGTTTCGCGCGCCAAACGACGCTCTAACTTTCCGAATCCAGGGCATCTTGTGGGTCTTCAAATGATTCCATTCGAAGGCAGGATGCTCTAATACTTGCGGTCTTGCTTTCGCAGCGATCTTTCAGGGCGTCAAGAGGCCGGGTTCCGACAGAAGGATGCCGCGTTTCCTCGCGGATTTTCCCATTGCGAAAGGCGGCGCCGATTTCGCTAAAAAAACTCGCCCTATCGCCGCTCACGCGGCGACGGGCAAGGCGGCCTTCGCCAAGGCGCCGGCCTGGCGGGCGGTGAGTGTCTCGAGGCTGAAGCCGTCTATGGCCGCCTCGAACAGGGTGTGGAAATTGAGCCGCGCGTTGATATGCAGGAAGGCGCCGCCGAGGCCGATCGCCGCGCGGTCCATGAAGACGAATTCGCGCGGCACGCGGACCGGACCCTTTTCCTTCAACGCCTGATGGACGCGGAAGGCTTCCTTGCGGCCATATTGGCCAGGCGCCACGCCATCGGCAATGGTGCGGATGCGGTCGTCGAGCGACGGCCCGTAGATGAAGCGCGCCCAGACGTTCAAGATGTCGATCAGCTCCTTGGTCAGGCCGCGAAAACCCCAGGTTTCATAGGCATGCACCGTGCGCGCGTGGTCATTATGCAGGAGCCCGCGATAGAGCTCGACGACGCCGCCGACGAAGGCGGGCGGGAAGATCCGCACGCAACCATAGTCGAGCAGGTTGATACCCTGCGGGCTTTGATCCGCGGGATCGCGAAACACCGAGTAATTGCCGAGATGCGGATCGCCATGGATCACGCCATATTGGCTGAAGGGAATCCACCAGGCCTTGTACATGGCGGTGCAGATACGGTTGCGCGCGGGCTCATCGGCCTGCTTGAAGAGAAGCAGCTTCTCGCCGTCGAGCCAGCCCATGGTGAGGAGCCGCCCCGTCGAGAGCGCCGGCGCGATCGCCGGCACCCGCACCTCCTCGATCGGTGCGAGAATCGACGCATAGAGCGCCGCGTGCTTCGCCTCGCGCTCATAGTCGAGCTCTTCGCGCACGCGCGCGCCGATTTCCTTCGCCATTTCGCGCGTGTCGATGATGGGGCTCATGCGGCGATGCAGGGCAAAGAGGAGATCGAGCTGCTTGAGATCGGCTTCGACGGCCGAGCGCATGTCGGGATATTGCAGCTTGCAGGCGAGCGCGGCCCCGTCATGGCCGGTGGCGCGATGCACCTGGCCGAGCGAGGCGGCGGCGGCCGGATGCAGATCGAAGCTGGCGAAGCGCTTCATCCAGTCGGGGCCGAGCTCGGCCTGCATGCGGCGTTTGACGAAGGCGGCGCCCATAGGCGGCGCCTCGGCCTGGAGCTTCGAGAGCTCGTCGGCATATTCGGGCGGCAGCACGTCGGGCAGGGTCGCGAGCATCTGCGCGACCTTCATCATCGGGCCTTTCAAGCCGCCGAGCGCGCGTGCCAGTGTCGCGGCATTGGCGGCGTCGGAACCCGTCGCGTTGAAAAGCCGCGCGCCGGCAATACGGGCGGCGACGCCGCCGACATTGGCGCCGACGCGGGCATAGCGCGCGGCGCGGGCGGAAAAGCGGTTGGCTTCGGTGTCTTTCATCGGCGCGCTCGGTTCTCGGATAGAGACGATTGAAGCAGGTAGAAAGTCTCAGATATAGGGCGCGAAGGTCCGGATTGTGACTGTCTGGGTCGTCGAGGGGATCCTCGCTTTTCAAGCAACGAAGGCGCGTCATTACTCCGGCAAGTGTAGAAACAGCTTTACGCGGCTGCGAGGGCAGCTCTCAGACCGGGTATGATCCGAACTCTGGCGGCGCATGGCGAATTCACAGCGCAGCGCTTTCGCGAAACGGATTGATCACGACAAGCTCGCCAAATTCTCGCCCGTGCTGAAGATCTTCACTGTAGAGGCGGGCGCAACCTCCTTCCAGAGCAGCGGCGATGATGAGCGCATCGTAAAAGGACACGCCATGATCGCGCGCCAGCGCAACAGCAGCGGCATGCATGTCGCTTGTCAGCGGCATGATCTCGGCGAAACGCGCGTGGACGAGGGCGATCGCGCTCTCGACGTCAACCCACCCGCGCCACAGCTTGCTCCTTAAAACGTTCGTGAATTTCAGCACTTGCGCGCTTATCAGACCGCCCTCAGCCAGCAATAAGCGCGCATTTGCTTGCTTCGGCCCGTCCGAAAAAGCGTAGACGAACACGTTGGTGTCGAAGAAGTCCATCAACGCTCGTTGGCTTCGTCGCGGTCGAACTTATAGCCGTCTGGAAGCGGCCAGTTGAACTGACTGATCTTAGCCAGAAACTCGGCTCTTCTGTCGATCTTGCTCAAGCCCACCTCACGGCGACCGAGGACGACAAGGTCGACATTATCACCAGGCCGAAGGCGCATTTCCGCGACGAGCTTTTTGGGCAGTCGCACCGCCAAGCTGTTGCCCCACTTGGAAACCTGCATTTCGAATCTTTGATATCCTGAATAACTAAGATATCATAAAAAGGATATCTTCCTGATGCAAGGATCCGATTTTCTAAGTCGCATAGCTCATGCTAACAATCGTTATGACGGGGCGGCGATGACGATATCCGCCAACGTCACACCGCTCTCCGCGAGCTAGCGAAGTAGGTCCCATCGAATTTCGTTAGACGAAGAAGCCCGAAGACGCTCTTGCATGCGCGTCCTTCACCGCGCCGAAATCGTGACGCCGGACGCGGCGATGAAGGGGTAGATGGCGCCGCCGAAATTCACGGCCTCGCGCGAGACCGCGTGGATCGCGCTCAACAGCGCCTGGAAATTGCCGCTCACCATGGTCTCGCCGAGCGCGTGGCGCACCTCGCCATTCTCGACATAGAACGAGTTTTTGGCGACGCCGGAAAAATCGAGATTGCTGTTCGGCCGGCCGCCCGAGAAGCGCGACAGGATGATGCCGCGCTTCGTCGCGCCGATCATGTCGGCAATGCTCGTCTCGCCCGAAGGCACCACGAAGTTCCAGGCGCCGGCCGTCTGCTCCATGCCAAGCTTGCGCGACATGTAATAATCGACGAGGAAATCGGCGAGCACGCCGTCCTTCACCACGTCGAGATCGCGCGTCGGCACGCCGAAGCCGTCGAAATCCGACCCGTCCGGGAAATCCGGCGACCGCGGCCGGTTGAGCAGCGAGAAAAGCGGGCTCGCGATCGCCTCGCCGCGGCGCTCTTTATAGGGGCTCGTGCCGGCAAAGAGCGCGCCGCCGGACAGCGCCTCGGCCAGCATAGGCAAGAGCGATTGCAGGCAGTCCGGCGTGATGATGACGTCGCCGACGAATTTTTCCGGCACGGGCGCGCGTTCGAAGGCGCGCAGGGTCTCCTCGATCAGCCGATTGACGGTGCCGACGCCGATCAAGCGTTCGAACGGCGCGTAGGCGCTGGCGCCTGAATAATTGAACGAAGTCGTCTTGGCGCCGTCCTTGGCGCTGAACATGGCGCCGAAGCCATAGGACGCGCGGCGCTGGCTTTGCCTCAGGTCGCGCGAATTGGCGAAGGCCGTCTCGGTGTCGCTGAAGGAATAGATGCTGTTGCGTGTCCGGATCAGCGGATAGCTCTGCTTCAAATCGTCGATGAATCCCTCGACGGCGGCAATCATCGCTCCGCGGTCCGAGGCTTCCGGCCCATGGCGTGTCGCTGGCTCGGAGCTCGCGGCTGCGACATCATTGGCTGGATCGGCGACACCGGCATCGGCGGCGACGAGGGCTGCGGCGAGCGCCGCCTCGACGGCATCGGTCTCGCGCCCATTGACGGCGGCGGTGCCGCGCTTGCCGTCGCGATAGACCGTGATCGCCGCAGTATCGTCCTCGAGGCTGCGCAAAAGATCGATCGTGCGGGCGGAGAAATCGATCTCAAAATAAGCCCGCCGGCTGGCGCGCACCTGCGCCGCATCGGCGCCGGCCGCTATTGCGCGGGTCACAAGCTCACTTGCAAACTCGGCCGGTGTCGCGTCGAGAAGCGCGCTCATCCCTGGCCTCCGACGGAGAGCCGGCATTTGAGCGCCGGGCCGCCCATGCCGACGGGAATGGGTTGCTTCTTGCCGCACATGCCGCCGACCGCCCATTCGAGACGGTCGCCGACATGGGTGACGGTTTTCAGCATGTCGAAGGCGACGCCCGAGATCGTCGTGTCGCGGATCGCGCGCCCGAGCTTGCCATTCTTGATCTCGTAGCCGCAATTGATGCCGAACATGAACTCGCTCGTCCAATCGGCCTGGCCATTGGTCGCGCGCTTGAAATAATAGCCGTGCTCCACGGCGCCGATCATATCTTCGAGTCTGTCGGCGCCGGGAAGAATGGCGGTGTTGCGCATGCGCACCAAAGGCTCGTCGGCAAAGGCGTAAGCGCGCGCATTGCCGGTTGGCGCCGCCTCGAGGCGCCGTGCCGTCTCCTTGCTGTGCAGAAAATTCTTGAGCACGCCGTTCTCGATAATGGTCACGTCGGCGCAGGGCGTGCCTTCATCATCGACATGAATGGCGAAGTTCGACTTTCCGTCCGGCCCGCGCCCGGCGTAATCGCCGAGCGTGATCTTTTCCGAGGCGACCAACTCACCGAGATTGTCGCCCGCGACGGAGCCGGCGAGCACGCTGTCGCCTTCGCATGTATGGCCGATCGCCTCATGCGCGAGAATGCCGGCGACGGAAGAGTCCAAAACGACGTCGTGCACGCCGGCCTGGCATTGCGTGCCTTCGGCCTTGGCCCGCAAATTGGCGTAAAGCTCCTCGAGCCGCGCCTCGAAGGAAGAGAGATCGCCAAAATGATCCTCGAGCTCGCCGAAGCCGCCGAAGACGTCGTAAAGCTCGACGATCCCGTCATTGGCCTGCAGCGCCATGCTCGCATAAAGCATCGCGCGCGGCACATAAGAAGAGGTCGCGGCGCCCTCCGACGTGACGAGGGATTTTTCGATCGCGCTCGAGGCGAGCATCAGGTCCCAGGTGACGAGGCCCGGATATTTGGCTTTCACGATGGCATCGAGACGGCGCAAAATATCGACGCGATCATTGGCCGAAAAAGCCGCCTGCCTGCTGCGATAATCGTAAATGCCTTCGCCCGGCGCGGTTATGGGCAGCGCGATCGGCGCAGCGCCCGGCCGTCCGATGAGCGCCGCATTATCGGCCGCCTGCGCCAAGGTGGCGGCGATCGCATCATCATCGTCGCGCGGCAAAGCCGCGAACCCGTAGACGCCATCCTTATAAACCCGCGCGGAGACGCCGCGGCTCTGCGACTTCGAATTTTCGAGCAGGGTGCCCTTGCGCATCGTCAGCCGCAAAGCGTGATTGGCGTGCCAGCGCAATTCCGTCGCGCCGGCGAGATGTTTGGCATGCGCCTTCAGACGGTCGAGCATGGGGGCTTCCTTTGTGGTCGGGTAGCGATCAATCGACTCTTTATACCTGAATCCTGGCTCCGCGACGAAAGTCTCAAGACAGATGACCCTTGGTCCAATGCGTGAGCGCTACTTCGTCCAGCTCGCCAGCGGCAAGCGCGAGAAAGATCGCTGTGGCTTCAGCGGGGGGCACCTTGAAGTCAATCCCGTTCAAGCCGAGAAAAACG
>Ga0116227_10016703_pt1 | contig 10457 bp, 11 predicted proteins | sample S1TSphgellanicum_FD_89693 | JGI IMG/M metagenome (GOLD analysis project Ga0116227, IMG submission 89693) | Host-associated microbial communities from peat moss isolated from Minnesota, USA - S1T2_Fb - Sphagnum magellanicum MG | ecosystem: Host-associated > Plants > Peat moss > Unclassified...
GGCGCGGCCGCGCTGGTGCGCCTGCTGGAGCGCTGCGACGCCCTGCGCAAGCCGCAGCGCTTCGCACAGGTGCTGCTGGCCTGCGAGTGCGATGCGCGCGCCCGCCCGGGCTGCGAGGCGCATCCCTACCCGCCGCGCGAGCGCCTGCTCGCGGCGCTGGCGGCGGCGCAGTCGGTTGCCACGCAGCCGATCGCGCAGCAGGCCCAGGCCACCGGGGCGGCGGGCCGGCGCATCGGCGAGCTGATCCAGCAGGCACGCATCGAGGCCGTGGCACGGGCCGGGGTGGCTGCCAGCCCCTGAGACTGTTACATACGTTCAGGCCGTTTACAGTTTTCGTCCTACACGCGCGGACTGGCGGCGCTGATAAGGTCGCGGGAGATGCAGTTGCTACCCGCTCTCACGCGCGACACCGCGCTCTTCCTGGATTTCGACGGCACGCTGGCCGAACTCGCGCCGCAGCCCGACGCCGTGCGCGTCCCCCTCGGGCTGGTGCCCACGCTGGCCGCCCTGCAGGGGCAGCTGGACGGCGCCCTGGCCATCGTCACCGGCCGCTGCGCGGCCGACATCGATGCATTCCTCGCGCCCCTGGTGCTGCCGCTGGCCAGCGAGCATGGCGCGCGCTACCGGCTCGCCGACGGCAGTTGCCCCGCCATCGCCGTGCCCGACCTGGCGCCGGCGCTGCGGGCCGCGGCGGACCTGGCCGGCCTGCACCCCGCGCTGCTGCTGGAGCACAAGACCAGCTCCCTGGCACTGCACTACCGGCATGCGCCGCAGCTCGAATCCCTGTGCCGCGACACCCTGGCCCGGGCCATCGCCGGCATGGCCGGCGTGGAGCTGCTGCAGGGCAAGTGCGTGCTGGAGGTCAAGCCCGCCGGGGTGAACAAGGGCCAGGCCATCGCGGTCTTCATGTCCCAGGCCCCGTTCGCGGGACGGATGCCGGTGTTCGCCGGCGACGACGTGACCGACGAGGCCGGCTTCGCCGCCGCGCAGCAGTTGGGCGGGCGTGGCATCAAGATCGGCGAGGGTCCGACCCTGGCCCAGTACCGCTGCCTCAGCCCGGCCACCCTGCGCGGCTGGCTGGCCGCGGGACGCACCCACCTGCCTGCGCGAGGACAGGTGTGAAAGGCCTGGACCCTTCCCACCCCGGCTTCGCGCCGGCGGCCGCGCCCTCGCTGGCGCTGGGCGTCATCGGCAACTGCGCCTTCAGCGCGCTGGTGGACGCACACGCGCGCATCGTCTGGTGCTGCCTGCCGCGCTTCGACGGCGACCCGGTGTTCAACGCGCTGCTGGAGCCGGGCGATGCGGCCAGCGCCTTCGCCATCGAGATCGAGGACCTGGCCTCCGCCCGGCAGTGGTACGAGCCCAACACGGCCGTGCTGCGCACCCAGCTGTTCGACCACGCGGGCCACGGCATCGAGATCACCGACTTCTGCCCGCGCTTTCACAGCCGCTCGCGCTACTTCCGTCCGCTCACGCTGGTGCGCCGGGTGCGGCCGATCCAGGGCTCGCCACGCATCCGCGTCTCGCTCAGGCTGCGCTACGACTGGGGCCGCGCCGAGCCGGCCGTGACCCGCGGCAGCAACCACGTGCGCTACGTGGGCGAGGCCATGACGCTGCGCCTGAACACCGACGCGCCGATCGCCCACGTGCTGTCGCAGCAGCCCTTCCTGCTGACGCGCGAGCACAACTTCCTGCTCGGCGCCGACGAAACCCTGGCCGGCGGCATCGCCGACACCGCGCGCCTGTTCGAGCAGGAAACCATCTCCTACTGGCGCCGCTGGAGCCAGCGCCTGGCCGTGCCGCTGGAGTGGCAGGACGCGGTGATCCGCGCCGCCATCACGCTCAAGCTCTCGCTCTACGAGGACACCGGCGCCATCGTCGCGGCCATGACCACCAGCATCCCCGAGGCGCCGGGCAGCGGACGCAACTGGGACTACCGCTACTGCTGGCTGCGCGACGCCTTCTTCGTGGTACGCGCGCTCAACAGCCTGTCCGAAGTCGGCACCATGGAGGACTACCTGCGCTGGCTCGGCAACGTGGTGGCCGGCGCCGGCGGCGGCCACATCCAGCCGCTGTATGGCATCGGGCTGGAGCGCGAGCTGCCCGAGTCGTTCGTGCCCCAGCTGGCGGGCTACCGCGGCATGGGCCCGGTGCGCGTGGGCAACCAGGCGCAGGAGCATTTCCAGCACGATGTCTACGGCAACATCGTGCTCGGCGCGGCCCAGGCCTTCCACGACCATCGGCTGCTGCACCGCGCCGCGGCGCCCGAGTTCGCGCGGCTGGAAGAGGTGGGCGAGCAGGCCCTGCGCGTGTACGGCACGCCCGACGCCGGCATGTGGGAGCTGCGCACCCGTGCGCGCGTCCACACCTCCTCGGCGCTCATGAGCTGGGCCGCCTGCGACCGGCTGGCCAAGATCGCCATGGCGCTGCGGCTGCCCAGGCGGGTGGTCTACTGGCAGGCCCATGCGCAGCGCATGCGCGAGGAGATCCTCGCCCGCGCCTGGAGCGAGGAGCGCCAGGCCTTCGCCGAGAGCTTCGGCGGGCGCGAGCTCGACGCCAGCGTGCTGCTGATGGCCGAGGTCGGCTTCATCGAGCCGGCGGACCCGCGCTTTCGGGCCACCGTGGACGCGCTGGAGCGCACGCTGTGCGACGGCCCCTACATGCGCCGCTACGAGGCCGCCGACGACTTCGGCAAGCCCGAAACCGCCTTCAACATCTGCACCTTCTGGCGCATCGATGCGCTGGCGCGCACCGGCCGCAAGGCCGAGGCCCGCGCGATCTTCGAAACCATGCTGGCAGCGCGCAATCCGCTGGGCCTGCTGTCGGAGGACACCCACCCGGTCACCGGCGAGATGTGGGGCAACTTCCCGCAGACCTACTCGATGGTGGGCATCATCAACGCCGCGGTGCGCCTGTCCGCCCCCTGGGACACGGTGATCTGATGAGCCGGCTCGTCGTTGTCTCCAACCGCCTGGCGGACCCGCGCAAGACCGCCGCCGGCGGGCTGGCCGTGGCGCTCGGCGACGCGCTGGCCAGCACGGGCGGCCTGTGGTTCGGCTGGAGCGGCCAGATCGTGGAGAACGGCGCGCCGGGCGAAGGCGAGCTGCGCCTCCAGCAGGCCGGCCCCGTGACGCTGGCCACCGTGGACCTGTGCCGCGAGGACCACGACAGCTACTACCTCGGCTACAGCAACGGCGTGCTGTGGCCGGTGTTCCACTACCGGCTGGATCTGGCCGACTTCGACAACGGCTACATCGCCGGCTACCGCCGCGTGAACCAGATGCTGGCGCGCAAGCTGCTTCCGCTGCTGCAGGACGATGACATCCTGTGGGTCCACGACTACCACCTGATCCCGCTGGCGGCCGAGCTGCGCGCCATGGGCTGCCGCCAGAAGATCGGCTTCTTCCTGCACATCCCGCTGCCGCCGCCCCTGATCCTGGCGGCCCTCCCCCAGCACGAGTGGCTGCTGCGCAGCCTGTTCGCCTACGACCTCGTGGGCTTCCAGAGCCAGGCCGACACCGCGCACTTCGAGCGCTACGTGCAGACGGAGGCCGGCGCGCAGGCGCTGGGCGGGCACCGCCACCGCGCCTTCGGCCGCACCGTGCGCGCCGAGGCCTTCCCGATCGGCATCGACGTGGACGAGTTCGCGCGCCTCACGCACGCGAAGGAAGCCGTGGAGACCTGCCAGAACATGCGCGAGGAATACGCGCGGCGGCGCCTGCTGATCGGCATCGACCGGCTCGACTACTCCAAGGGCATCCCGCACCGCATCCGCGCTTTCCGCGAGCTGCTGGCCCACTACCCCGAGAACCGCAACAGCGCCACCCTGATCCAGATCGCCTCGCCCTCGCGCGAGAGTGTGGACGCCTACGGCGACATCCGCCAGGAACTCGAGGGCCTGTGCGGCGCCGTCAACGGCAACTACGGCGAGCTCGACTGGATGCCGGTGCGCTACATCCACCGCACGGTGGCGCGCAAGCGCGTGCCGGGGCTGTGCCGCGCCGCCTGCGTGGGGCTGGTGACGCCGCTGCGCGACGGCATGAACCTGGTGGCCAAGGAGTACATCGCCGCCCAGGACCCGGCCGACCCGGGCGTGCTGGTGCTATCGCGCTTCGCCGGCGCGGCCGAGCAGCTCAAGGAAGCGCTGCTGGTCAACCCCTACGACACCCACGGCACCGCCGAAGTCATCCAGCAGGCGCTGCAGATGCCGCGCGAGGAACGCCAGATGCGCCAGCAGAAGCTGCTGCAGCGCATCCGCGAGCAGGACGTGCACTGGTGGCGGCGCAGCTTCCTTCAGGCGCTGGCCGAGGCCGGGCTGGATTGACTCAGGGCAGCAGGGCCAGCGCGGCGTAGTCGCCGACCTGCGCGCCCAGGCCCGCCTCCACCAGCTCGAAGCCGCCGGTCAGCGCCGCGAGCCGGCCCTCGATGCCGGCGCGCAGTCGCGGCAGCAGGAAGGCGCGGTGGTGCCAGAACACGCCGCCGCCCAGGCTGATGCGCTGCAGGTCCAGGGTCACCACCAGGTTGTAGAGCGCCCGCCCCATCACGCGGCACAGCTCGTCCACCACCGCCAGCGCCGCCGCATCCCCCGCCGTGGCCGCCGCCAGCAGGGCCGGCGCCCCGGTGCCGAAGCGCCGGGCGATGGCGTTGCCGGCCACCAGGGCCTCCACGTCGCCCAGGTTGCCGCAGCCGCACAGCGCGCCGCTGGCGTCGTCGCTCACGAACATGTGGCCGCCATGGCCGGCGTTGCCGTTCTTGCCGCGCAGCACCCGGCCGTTCACGCACAGCCCCATGCCGATGCCGGTGCTCCAGGTCACGTAGCCGCAATGCTCAAGGCCGCGCAGCGCGCCCCAGCGGCGCTCGGCCTCCAGCGCGGCGATGCCGTCGTTCTCCACCCGCACCTGGCCATAGCGCGCGCGCAGCGGCGCCTCCAGCGGGGCCGAAGTCCAGTCGTTGGGCAACTGGCGCGCCGGACCGGCCAGGCCGCCGCAGATGTTGGGCGCGGCCAGCTCCACCTGCCCCGCGTTCAGCACGAAGGGACCGCAGGAGGACACGCCGACGCCGGTGACGGCCGCCTCGTCCACGCCCGCCTCGGCGCAGGCCTGGCCGATCAGCCGGATGATCTGCCGCGCCAGCGCGTCGGGCGGGCCGGTCCTGGCGGTCGGTTCGGCCTGGCGCGCGCTCAGTCGCCATGGCGCGCCGCCGGCGCTCAGGGCACCGGCATCCGGCGCCGCCAGGCTGACCGCGACCTTGGTGCCGCCGACGTCCACGCAGGCCTGCATGCCTCAGACCATCCGGGAGACCAGGCTGGCGGCCAGGCTCAGCAGGATGGTGGAGGTCAGCGGGATGGACCAGTCACGCCCGAACAGCCTGAAGCGCAGATCGCCCGGCAGCCGGCCGAAGCCCAGCTTGCCCAGCAGCGGCGTGAGCCAGCTGATCAGCATCAGCGCCAGGAAGACCACGATGAACCAGCGGATCATGATGGCTACAGTGTATGCGTGCGGTCACCCTGCGCGAAACCCAGGGGCTCCCAGGGCGCGCCCTTGCCGAGCGCGATCACCTTGAACAGCTCGCCCATCTCGTGTTCATGGATCAATTTGAGCCCCAGCGCCCGCTGGGCGGGCGTGCAATGCTCCAGTTTTGATAGCAGGCCGCAGTTCATCAGGAAGCGCGCCTGGCTGGCATAGCCCAGCACCTGCAGCCCCGCGTCCTGCGCCGCCAGCGCGATGCCGGTGAAGTCGACGTGGGCCGTGATGTCCTTCAGGCCCGCGTCGGCCAGCGGGTCGCCGTCGGCCAGGTGGCCGCGGTGGCACATCAGCGTGCCCATGTGGCGCTGCGGGTGGTAGTACTCGCGCTCGGGAAAACCGTAGTCGATCAGGAAGGCCGCGCCCGCCGCAAGCCGGTCGGCCAGGGTGCGGACGAAGGCCTCGGCCTGGGGATGGATTTCGGTCAGGTAGTCGTGCGGGCCCTCGATCTCCAGCGGCGGGCGCAGGTCGGTCGGGCTGTCGGCGAACACCGGCCGGCCCTCGTGCCAGGCCACGCCGCGCTCGTGCCAGACGCCGCCGCTGCGCACCAGCAGCTTGACCGGCATGGCGTCCAGCACCTCGTTGCCCACCACCACGCCACGCAGGGCCTCGGGCAGCTCGCCCACCCACTGCAGTTTGCCGGCATGGGCCTGGAGCCGCTGCTGCTGGCGCGCGCGCAGGCTGCCCGACAGGTCCACGATGGTGTAGCACGCCACCCGGTCGCCCAGGGCGTCGAGCAGCTGCAGCGCCAGCGCGCCCGAGCCGGCGCCGAACTCCCAGACCTCGCGCGTGCCGGTCGCCTCCAGCGCCTGGGCCACCTGTTCGGCCAGCGTCTGGCCGAACAGCGGCGTCATCTCGGGCGCGGTCACGAAGTCGCTGCCCGAGGAGGGCATGGCGCCGAACTTGGGCGCCTCGTTGGCGTAGTAGCCCAGACCCGGCGCGTACAGGGCCAGCGCCATGTAGCGGTCGAAGCCGATCCAGCCGCCGGCCTGGCGGATGGCCCGCTCCAGCAGCGCATGCAGGGCGCTCGTTAAACTAGTCGGTTCAGTCATCACGCCCGGATTGTCCCCGAATGAGTCCCCCGCCCCGCTCCCGCACGGTTCTCGTGACCGGCTCCGCCAAGCGGCTGGGCCGCGAGATCGCGCTGGCGCTGGCGGCCGGCGGCTGGCAGGTCGCGGTGCACTACCGGGGCTCCCAGGCGGACGCCATGAAAACCGTCGCCGACTGCGCCAGCCTGGCGGTCGCCGCAGCCGCTTTTGATGCGGATCTGTCGGACGAGGGCGCGGTCCGCGCCCTGCTGCCGCGCGTGGCCGCGCATTTCGGCCGGGTCGACGCCGTGGTCAACAACGCCTCCACCTTCGAGCACGACGACGCCGCCAGCTTCGGCTTTGCCGCGATGGAGCGGCACCTGCGCAGCAACACCGGCGCCCCGATCCTGCTGGCGCAGGCGCTGCACGACCATGTCGCCGATGCGGCGGCGCGCGGCGAGGCCGACGCCGCCGGCGCGGTGGTCAACCTGCTGGACCAGAAGCTGTGGAACCCCAACCCGGATTTCCTGAGCTACACCCTGTCCAAGGCCGCGCTGGAAGCGGCCAACACCCTGCTGGCGCAGGCGCTGGCGCCACGGCTGCGGGTGGTGGGCGTGGCGCCGGGCCTGACCCTGACCAGCCACCTGCTGAGCGAGGACAAATTCGCCCGCCTGCACCGGCTGTCGCCGCTGGGCCGCTCCTCCACCGCGGCCGACGTGGCGGCCACGGTCAGGTTCGCGCTGGAGAACGCCTCGATCACCGGCACCACGCTGCTGGTGGACGGTGGCCAGCACCTGATGAAGTTCGAACGCGATTTTTCGCTGATGTAAGTTCACCCTCGAAGGCACCCCATGTTCAACGCCGCGGGCAACCAGATCCTCACCCTCACCGGCCTGCGCTTCGATGCCAACCTGGGCATCCTCGACCATGAGAAGACCGCGCCGCAGCCGATCCAGGTCGACGCCGAGCTCAACCTCGGCACCCAGCCCCTGCTGCCGCGCGACGACGAGATCATGCATGTGCTGGACTACCGCAAGGTGCGCCGCATCATCATCGAGGAATGCACGGCCGAGCATGTGAACCTGCTGGAGAGCCTGATCGGCAAGCTCGCGCACCGCCTGATGCAGTTGCCCGGCGTGCTGGGCGTGCGGGTGAAGATCGCCAAGCTGGAGATCTTCGAGGACTGCGAGGTGGCGATCCGGGTCGAGACGGGGCAGTGGTGAGCCGGCGCGGCCCCAGCGCCGGACTTCACGCCCGGACGGCCCCGATGAGACAATACGGGGCATGAGTGCAGTATGGATCGATGACCCCGTGGCGCACGCCGCCACGCCCCCCGCCGCCGGCCCCGGGGCGCTGAAGATCGAGCGCGAGACCCACAAGCTCGAGAAGCGCCTGTGCCGCGAGGTCGGCCGCGCCATCACCGACTTCAACATGATCGAGCAAGGCGACAAGGTCATGGTCTGCCTGTCGGGCGGCAAGGACAGCTACGGGCTGCTCGACATCCTGCTCAAGATGCGGCAGCGCGCACCGATCGACTTCGAGCTGATCGCCGTCAACCTCGACCAGAAGCAGCCCGGCTTCCCGGCCCACGTGCTGCCCGAGTACCTGACGCGACTGGGCGTGCCCTTCCACATCGAGAACCAGGACACCTACTCCATCGTCAAGGACAAGATCCCCGAGGGCAAGACGATGTGCAGCCTGTGCAGCCGGCTGCGCCGCGGCATCCTGTACCGGGTGGCCGACGAGCTGGGCGCCACCAAGATCGCGCTGGGCCACCACCGCGACGACATGCTGCAGACCTTCTTCCTCAACATGTTCTTCGCGGCCAAGCTCAAGGGCATGCCGCCGAAGCTGGTGAGCGACGACGGCCGCCACATCGTGATCCGGCCGCTGGCCTACGTGGCCGAGAAGGATCTGGTCCGCTGGGCCGAGCACAAGGCCTTCCCCATCATCCCCTGCACCCTGTGCGGCAGCCAGGAGAACCTGCAGCGCAAGCAGGTCGGCGCCATGCTGCGCGAGTGGGAGAAGAAGTACCCCGGGCGTGTCGAGAACATGTTCAGCGCCCTGCAGAACATCGTGCCCTCGCACCTGATGGACGGCTCGCTCTACGGCTTCAAGGACCTGCGGGCCACCGGCGTGGCCAGCGAGGACGGCGACCGCGCCTTCGATGCCGAGGAGTTCGCGCCGCCCGCCCTGCCGGGGCTGCAGGTCGTGAAGCTCTGAGCCGCCCGGTCCCGCCCACGGAGGTTGCCATGAAACGCCTGCTGCCGACCCTTCTTCTCGCGCTGGGGCTTCTCGCGGGCTGCGCTACGGTGCGCCTGGTGGACACCCAGGTGCGCACCTACGCCACGCTGCAGGCGGTGCCGGCGGGCGCCAGCTACCGTTTCGAGCGGCTGCCCTCGCAGCAGTCGCACGGCGAGCAGCAGGCCCGGATCGAGGCCATGGTCGTGCCGCTGCTGGCGCGCGCCGGCCTGCGCCGCGACGACGCCAGCACGCAGTACAGCGTGCAGATCGGCGCGCTCACACAGCGCGCGCCGCGCGCGCCCTGGGACGACCCGATGACCGGCTGGGGCGCGCCGGGCCGCGACTACGTGGTCACCGGCAGCGGCCAGGTGATCTACGCGCCGATGATGCCGCGCATGGAGTCGCCCTACTACCAGCGCGAGGTCAGCCTGCTGCTGCGCGACCTCGCCAGCGGCCAGGTGGTGTATGAAACCCATGCCGCGCACGACGGCCGCTGGGCCGACAGCGAGGCCGTGCTGCCCGCCATGTTCGAGGCCGCGCTGCGCGACTTCCCGCGGGCGCCGCCCGGCACGCGCAAGATCAACATCGAGATTCCCCCCGCCCCATGACACGCATCCCCGGCGAACCCACCCGCGTGCTGGCCATCCGCCATGGCGAAACCGCCTGGAACGTGGACACCCGCATCCAGGGCCAGCTCGACATCCCCCTCAACGAAACCGGCCAGCGCCAGGCCCGCCGGCTGGCGCTGGCGCTGGCCGCGGAGCCCATCAGCGCGATCTATGCCAGCGACCTGTGGCGCGCCTACGAGACGGCGCAGTCGATCGCCGCCGCCACGGGCCTGGAGGTGATTCCGGACGAGGGTCTGCGCGAGCGCGAGTTCGGGCTGTTCCAGGGCAAGACCTTCGCCGAGATCGAGGCGATCTGGCCCGAGCAGTCGCTGCGCTGGCGCAAGCGCGACCCGGCGTTCGCCCCGGAAGGCGGCGGCGAGTCGCTGCTGGCGTTCCGCGAGCGCATCACCCGCACCGCGCACCACCTGGCCGCGCGCCACCCCGGCCAGCAGATCGTGCTGGTGGCCCACGGCGGCGTGCTCGACGTGCTGTACCGCGCAGCCACCGGCCAGGAGCTGCAGGCGCCCCGCACCTGGCAGTTGGGCAATGCCGCGATCAACCGCTTGCTGTGGACCCCCGAAGGCTTTACGCTTGTCGGCTGGGCCGACACACATCATCTGGACGATGCATCCATCGACGAAACCTCTGCCTGAGAAATCCGGCAAGCCCCTGCCCGAATCCCTGCGCCAGCTGGTGGGCCAGCGTGCCGACGCGATCGACACCCCGGCGCTGGTGGTCGACCTCGATGCCATGGAGCGCAACCTCACCCGCATGGCCGAGTTCGCGAGGAAGCACGGCGTGCGGCTGCGCCCGCACGCCAAGATGCACAAGAGCTCGGCCCTGGCCCGGCTGCAGGTCCAGGCCGGCGCGGTGGGCGTGTGCGTGCAGAAGACCGCCGAGGCCGAGGCCATGGCCGCCGGCGGCGTGAGCGACATCTACATCAGCAACGAGGTCATCGCGCCGGCCAAGCTGCGGCGCGTGGCCGCGCTGGCCCAGGCGATCACGGCCGCGCAGGGCCGCCTGGCGATCGCGGTGGACAGCCTGGAGGGCGTCGA
>Ga0116227_10016705_pt1 | contig 10457 bp, 9 predicted proteins | sample S1TSphgellanicum_FD_89693 | JGI IMG/M metagenome (GOLD analysis project Ga0116227, IMG submission 89693) | Host-associated microbial communities from peat moss isolated from Minnesota, USA - S1T2_Fb - Sphagnum magellanicum MG | ecosystem: Host-associated > Plants > Peat moss > Unclassified...
GGACTTGGGGGAAGCCACCACCTTCCCCCTTATAGTATACTCTGCAGCTCTCCACGGAGGCTACATCCAAATGGCTATTTTTCCCGGGACTCCCGAGTGGGAGTCCCAAAATCGCGCCAAATGAGACTCCCGCGACTTTGGAGCCCCATAACTTTGCGAGAAGACCTTGGCAATGCGATCTAAAGCAAAGTTGTAGCTCTTGTCGAGAGCTTTCCAACGATATGTGGCACACCCCCTGCAACTAAGTAAATCGGGTCGATTCTTGACTTTTTGTGGTCGGGAGTCAAACTGACAATTCAACTCCCGGCCCTTTTTTTGGCCATAACTTGTGTTTCAGATGTCCAAATGAATAATGCGAGCCCATTTTAAACATCTACGCTTCAAGAGCTTTCCAATGATATAAATAACGCCACGAGCCATTGAGGTTTGACTCTTGTAATCGCTTTCTGAAGTTTCAGGACTCCACCGAGATTCCATTTCCCAAAGTGAGAGTTGCCTTGGGAGTGTGAGTGTTCATTCCCTCACACTCCCTAGCACTTTCTTGCACTCCTGGGAGTATGTGATGTGACTCCCGGGCTTCCTTTTGCCTTGACTCCCGGGCTTCCTCTTGGTTTAACTCCCGAGCTTCCGTTTGGCTTAACTCCCGGGCTTCCTTTTGGCCCGCACCCTTGCAATTCCCTTTGCCTTGGTCGCGAGCCCAAAGCTAGGGTTGCGACAATATATGCATTTGTAAAACATACATAAATGCACATTTACAACATCTTTTCTATTGGTAGGGCCAATGTGTTTATGACGCCTTGTTGAACTAGTGATGCGGATGTGCACATTGCAATTTGGTGAAGTAGGCTTGACCTACTTACCTACCTATGTCCATGTTTATAAATAAGTAGGTCAAAGTAGTTATAGTGAAACGTGGTAGGTGATCATTGTTCATCCACATGGATAACCCTATATAGGGACATATTGTTAATCCTTTTAATGTTTGAGTTGTTAAAAAAAGGGGGGGGGGAGGTGGGGAGCTTAATAATTTTAATTTTACATTCCTAACAATTTAAACAAATTTCAAATTAGAATTAAAATGTTTTATTGCCTTTGCACAAATGATTTTTTAATTCACTCATCATAATATCGTAAAATGCACCATAGTAGGTTGTAGGTTTGAATCTCAAAAAAGTTAAGAATTGACAATTTTAGTAAAACCAAAATTTCCTTCATAAAATGTTTTTTGAATAAATGATGAATCTTTAAATTTTCAACAATTTCACTCTTGCTATTTTGTGTAAAAAAAACCCTTTCAATATGTTGATGAATTTCAACCATTTTTTCAAATGGAAAAAATTACCAAAAAAATAAAAATAAAAATCAAACATTTGGAAATGAAACGATTTCATCAAACGATTTGGGACATTTTCAATTGTTAGAATTGAAGGGAAATAAAATAACCATATTTTCATTTTATTTTTTCAATGTGTAGCTAACAATCTAGGAGGACAATTAAAAAATTATATTTCATATCTAGTTTATAGTTTGACTAATTTTCCAAGGGATGATCAACATTTTTTCTACATTTTCATATGGATAATTTCCACTTGGCTACCAAACACATATTCCAAAATAAATAAAATTGACGAGTCTTGACAAATTCAATCAAATTTTCCTTAATTTTCATTGTCCTTGAGATGATTTTACAATAATTATTTAACACCTAACCTCAGCGGCATGTAAATGGTGTCCCTTATAACAAATCCTATTTTACTGAGTTTGAAATGGAATAACCAATTTTATACTTAAAAAAAAAAATGGGATCCAAGTTAGGCTATAAAACATAGATGAATGAATAAAATTATTCTTTTTTTCATTCATGTTGGATGCAAATTTTAATTCATTTTCATCCAAGTTGGTTGACCTCCACCAACAACATGATTGCATATTGTTAAGTTTAGGAAATTATTGGCTTGTTGTTTTCTAGGGTTTAACCTTTTCCCCATTTGCATACAAGTGGTTGTTGACCTACACCTAACAACGTGAGAGCATTTTGTTGTGTACAAAAAGTTTAGGAAATTACTGGGCTTGTTGTTTTTTAGGGTTTCATCTTCTACCCAGTTCCATCTAAAGTGGTTGACTCTCCATCAAACAACTCAAATGCATTTTGTATTGTAAAACAAAGTTTAAGAAATTATTGGCTTGTTGTACTTTAGGGTTTCATCTTGTTCCCATTTCCATCCAAGTTGGTTGACCTCCACCAAAGATGTGGGTGCATTTTAGGGTTCCCTAACTAAAAAAAAAAGAAAAAGTGTTTAGGAAATTATTGGCTTCTTGCATTTTAGGGTTCCCTAAGTAAAAAAAAAGAAAAAGTGTTTCGGAAATTATTGGCTTCTTGCATTTTAGGGTTCCATCTTATTCTCATTTCCATCCAAGTTGATTGACCTCTACCAAAAGATGTGAGGGCATTTTGTACCCTTAAACAAAAGTGCTTAGGAAATTATTGGGTAGTTGTTTTTTAGGGTTTCCTATTCTTCCCATTTCCATCCAAATTGGTTGACCTCCACCCAAGACGTGAGGACATTTTGTACCCTAAAAAAAAGTGTTAAGGAAATGATTGGCTTGTTGTTTTTTAGGGTTTTATTTTTCCCCCATTTCCATCCAAGTTAGTTGATCTCCACCAACAAACGTGAGTGCATTTTTGTAGTAATTAAAAAAATAATAATAAAAAATTATTGGGTCGTTGTTTTTTAGGGTTTCATCTGCTTCCCAATTCCATGGAATTTGGTTGACATCCTCCACCAACGACGTGAGTGCATTTTGTAACGTAAAAAACACAAAGTGTTGAGGAAATTATTAGCTTGTTGCTTTTTAGGGTTTCATCTTCTCGCAAGAAGGAACGAAGGAAAGGGAAGCGAAGGGGAAGGGAAGGGAAGGTCCGGCGGAGGAGAAGAGAAGGGGAAAGATCTGGCGAAGAAGAAGAAGAAGAGTGGGGATTGAAACGAGAAGATCGAGAGCTAGTGTGTGTGGAATCGACGCTTCAAGCAGCAGCAGCTATTGTTGTTGTGTTTTTAAAAAAGTCGACGATGGAAAAACTGATGAGAAGAAGAAGGAGGAGAAGAAAGAGAAGTGAGGGTGAAGCAAATGTCAAAGACTCTTCTTCACACCAGTGATGAAATCGGTAGCACCACGGGGAAATGACAGTAGTAAGAATAATTGTATTTGTAGTGTGAAGAAGGGATTTTCCATGCGCAGCCACAGAACGAAATGCCGCCAGAGATCTCGAGTCATCATAGTTGGGGGAAGAAGAACAGAGAGCCTTATGCCAACGGCATGGAGGTTTGCAATGCCTTTGTATTCTGTACCAGTAGTCGCTTTTGAGCAATCTTAAATCCAAGCAAGAAGATGGTTGCCTTCGATTTTTAGGGATTTTTGTTGTTTCTCTTCAGCGAATTGCTGTGAGTTTTTAGAGTTTGAGGGTTCTTCAAGTACATGAAATGCAGTAACAGGTTTTTCCATGCTCTTTTGTTGTCTTCTTCTCGCTGGTGGAATTTGAACATCGATCTTTTCTTCTTGAGAACCGGTTTCCCATATGGCGGATCATGAGCGGTGGTTTGCTATGCAGGCTATTTTCACTGCAGTATGGATTCTCTTCTGCTTGAAGGTACTGTTGCAGTTCAATGCCCAGTCAGTCTAAGCTGAATGGCATCAGGAGTCAGATGGAGATGCTATCTTTTGTCTTGCTGATCCCTTGTTTGAGATCAGAGAATGTAGGATCATTTGCACTACAAACCAATTGGATGGGCAGATGGCAATTTCAGGTAGCACATTGCCAGGAAAATGTATTCACTGCAGTATTACAGACAAAAAATTATGCCCTACAAACTTCATCACAGTTGCTGGATTGGCATTGCTTTGGAGCAGGTAGCACACGAGTCAATGGTTTTGATGAATGTGAGTACAAGGGACAAATTCTTCCTTGAAGTCTATCTGTACTACAATCCTGTCTTCCTCATGGTCAGTGATATCTCTCCTCATCATCATTACTTTCTGTAGCTTCTTCTGCAATAGTAGAAACAGAGAAAAAGACTGTTCAACTCCCTGCTGGATTCTTGGTCAGAGTGCTTCAATTTGGGGGTGACTATTGACTTTTTCTTAGAATTAGTCACCAAGCCCTAAAGGCTCACAGATCTTGACTCTTGCACAAGAGCACTTTACATTGGAGTACACAGACCGGTGATGTGGCTCCAAAATGCTTTACACAAGATCACTTAGCAAGATCAGGGTATCCAGATGAAGGAAGTAGAAAAGGGCTTGCCAATGGCAAGGCATTGCGGAGGTTTTCCATTTTGAAAATGCTCATTTGCATAATCAGAGCCAATGATTGTTTGTGCAGGCTTTGATGGTGTGGCTTTGGGGTGTAAATGTATATGTGTTTCTGAATGCAAGAATTCCTTACGCCAAGGTGTTTGAACTTGAACACATTCATCTCACACACCATGAGATATGGAAGGTGGTCATCCAACAATCAGAGTCTTCCCTCCAGCATCTAATTGAAGCAAGGCAAAAAAAAAACAGGTCAAAAAAGTAACTGCAGTAATTGATCAGATGAGCAGTGTTGCACAAAAACTGGTGGCAGTTTTAAGAGTCAACAGTATCTTGTGGTTGTGCACCTCCAGATAGGTTTTTTTGGATGTACTTTGACTGTACATATCCCTGATATTATTGCCATCACCTTTTTTCCTGCTCTGTGAACTCAATAATCTGAGTCTTTACTGCAACAAATTTGCAGGTGGCTTCATGGATGACAGTGGCTGTGATAACCAGCATGACTGCATACTTGTATCTCTACTCCCGTGGTATGGTCTTCCATGCTGCCTCACAGCCTGTAAGTACAGCATCACCTTTCAGATATCTTATCACAATTCATTCTGCTACTGTGGCTTCATTAGTGCCTTTTGCCATTTGTGTGAAAAAAAAAATCTTGTCAGAATTGTGTATGAATGTCTGTATATAGCCTGTTTTCCGTGTAGGGTATTCACCCCTACATGGTGATCATCATGGCCTGTGGTCAAGTCCCATGTTAGGGTGGCCCATGGCTGTGATGTCCCCTGGTTAGGCTAGTCATCCAACTCCTATGATTAGCCTGTGCTGGGGATACCTGTCCTTGGATAGCAAGCATTGCGATGCTATGGCAAGCCTTATTTCTCCAAGGCAAAGAAATGAGGAATCAGTGAAGCTTTTGCCCAACCTGGTCACCAAATGCAATGTCAGTGCTAAATTGATTTCCTGGTGACAATCATGAGTACATCTCAAGAGTTTCTGACTTGTTAGGGGAATATCTTTTGTAGATCTCCTCCATCTGCTCTCAAATTTCTCTGTTTTTTTTCTTCATTTGCTTGTTTGGAAAATCTGAGCTTACCAACCTGATGTGACAGATTCTTCTATACGTAATGGTGCCCTTGGTGTTGGGTTTGCCTCTGGACGTATTTCACATGCAAACACGTTTCTACTTCTTGAGAACTCTTGTCCGACTGATTTTCCCCATTCAGGTGCCTTTTCCACTCCATGAGCATAAAGCAAGAATAAGGGGAAATGCAGAAATGGTTATTTTCTGGAGCAATGATGGATGAAAATTGACAAGGGGGTAATTACAAAACAGTATTGACTTGTATGGCTTATGAAGGTGGTAAGCTTATTTCTGTTCTGATGTGTGAATGTGAATTCACCAGAAAAAGATGAAAAATCATCAACATCAAACAAAATGAAACAGGTAGACAAAGACAAAAAAGATGTGATATATCTGAAGCATGAAACTGTAGACACCTCAAAGAGTTGGAACCACTTGAAAAGATGTGAAGAATTATACACGATCTTGGAGCCTTGACAGAAACTGTTTGACATTAAATGACTTTCCACAGGGTCAGTAGAGTGATTCTATCATCCTCCTCAAACTCATCTAAATTTTCCTGACTTCATTGTGAAGGAGATATAGACCCACAGCTAAGAGAGAGGCAACAAGATGAACCCTATGAAATGAACATCTTAGGGAACGTTATTTGGCTGTCCTTTTGATGAACAGTTGCTGTAAGACTCAGAGATGTATCCCACTTCCTCTTTACTAGGCCTGGAGAAAACACAGATAGTAACTACAGAGGGATGATGTTGAGAAGAGGCAGATTTTGCTGTCAAGTGCACATTTGCTTTCTCAGTCTACTGAAGTTTCCACTCATGTGCAGCCTATATCATTTTCAGACTTTTTCTTGGCAGATGTGCTGACCTCCATGGCCAAAGTATGTGACATTACCTTCATCATTGTGTTCAGCCAGTGTTATTTCTTGAGTTCTTTGTTGGTAATTTCAAATTTGCTGAAGCATATGAGCAAAACCCCTTAAGAGGAAGTCAACAGTCTTATAGTTGTTTCAAGATTCTATTGTGATTGTTGAACAACAGCCAGAGATTGTAGTCCCACTTGCCTTGATGTTTTAGGGTTCAGTATGTCTTCATCTTGCTTCCTCATTGAGTTCGGAAGTTTCCAATCCATTGAGTGTGACCCCACTTTGTAAAATGAGCAATGACTTGATTTTATGGTGTGATAACAACCCAGTAGGTGATTTCATAGTTTCATCATTGAATCTGGTGGCTGTGATGCCTACTTAACAATCTGTGTGCTGGACTTCGGAATTGGCTTGCAGTACCTCTAGATGTACAGTTGGCAGGGTTTTTGGGGGTTTTCTCAAGCAAGTCCCCCTGACTGTGCAGGTCCTCTCAGACTTGGAGCGCTCTGTTTGCAGAATGTATCATTGGCAGGCAAGTTTTGTAACTCGTGGGTTTGCATTCTTTACCCCTTGTGCCATATTCTGTGGAAACTAGCTCCATGTGATATCCTCAGATTTTCTTATTTACTTTTCAGGCAAATTTAAGCTTGACTTCCGGTTCAACTTCTGATGTATGAAGACTGACATTTTAGTTGTAGATTACTCTGTATCCCCATCAAGCGAGGGCATGGACTGCCCTTTTTATCTATCACTGTTTAATAGGGATCTTTGTACCTTGAATGATTAGCTGTGGTAAGAGGTGTTTCAGTAGCATATCAGATATCTGCTGTGGATTTCCATTCCTAGCTTCCTCCACTTCTGCTCTTGTGAAAACTGTAAGGAAAGAATCCACATAAATTGAGGCCTTCTCCAGACCTCAATTGGTGAGTGTGTGGGCCAGGTGGCAACTGTTGCTTGGTTGGAGCCAGGTGACACATGTGGAAGCCATTCTATTCATATTCCAGTTGTTTTGGCTTTACCTTATGTGATCCGCTTCATCCAGTGCATGCGACAGTATCATGACACAAAAGACAAAACTTGTCTTGCCAATGGTATGTTTTATGTGCACACTTCTTGGGATAAGTATAGGATGCAAAAAACTTGAAAATACTGTGCTCAATATCTGTGGAATCTATATATTGGGATCATTACATGTCTGAAATTCATCAGCAACAGAAATAGATATGCCTGTTATACACCCATCACATGCCAATAGGTCAGTACAAGGAAGTCTGGAGTTATGAGTCTCACGCATCATGGAGTCTTCTGCTGTCCTTGTGGAAATCTTTAAAGCAGCTCATTGAGCCATTAGAGCAGTACTTATCTGTGATCATAACTGTTGCTACACTTTTGTCAGATTGGTTATAACTGATGGGAGTGGAGGAGGGTGGGTACAGCATTGAAGTACTTTTCAACTTTCCCTGTCATATTATTGTCTGCGATGAAGTATCATGTGCTGCAAGAGTTTTGGGAGGGCTGGCTGCGTCCACTGTGGCTGGTTTTTGCTGTTCTCAATTCATGTTACTGCTTCTATTGGGATATCCGCAAAGACTGGGATATTGGGTTTGTCTCCTTCCATGATACTGACTTTGAGAATGACATGATTCATGATCATAAGTTTTTTCCTTCCATAACTAATTAGACCTAAGTTTTCACAAAGGATGAGAAATTGCCAAAGTGTTTGAGGACTGGTACATACAATAGTCTCCATGCACTAGAGGCTTGTGAGAGAAAGAACATGGGTGATGGGTGATTTGCAAAGGGACTATTGATCTTGTTTTCCTGTTCAAGCATTGGTGTGCTTAAGGATATGATCAGGGTGCAGGAGGCCTCAACCACTCCCTTTTATGTAGGCCCCTCTATGCTCTGGGCTTAGATGCTGGCCTTACAGGGAGTTGTTGCAGCTTGAATGAGGATACTATCAACTTTTTTGATTAGTTCAGTCTGTTGAGTGCTTTGCCAACCTGATGACATAGTCTTGCCATTGCTTCTGGAAATGTGACAGAAAAACAGGACACATGTTTGTGTAGAATTATTTGCCTGTTTTGAGCAGCTTATTATGTGCATATTGACACCTAACAGCAGGAGCTAATGGCAGCTAGTCACTGCCATGCATGATGAAAAAGATGGTCTGGTACTTTGTGATTAACACTCACAACGTTATGACTGTTTTGGTTTGATGAGAACTTGCAGAAAATTTACCTTCAAAGTGTTATTGTAGAGTTTTCTCTGCAATCTCATAGGTATCCTATTTGGGTGTTGATGTTCTATTTGGAGTGGCCTTATGGAGCAGACTTGTGTAGATAATCAGCATACTCTGTATCATATTGTTTCCCACATTGAACCATGTGCCTAAGAACTACTTTTTGCTGCATGTAGGTGCTTATCTGGTCCCTGCAGAACAAGGAAGCAGTGTCTTCGTCCAATCTTGCTATACAACCGACCTGGGGTATGTTGTGATGACCCTGTACTGCAGTTCCCACTTTTTAAAATTTTTAGATTCTTGGTTATTTTCTTGTCAGGGGCCTGCACAAAAAGTTGAACTGAAGGTTGCGAATGTATGTTTGAGGCAGGTGTACTATTGGGCGATAGGTAGCAACCTGGTGATGAGAGGTGCATGGACATACAAGCTGTCAGCCCATTTGCGACACAACTTCAGGACTGTCTTTTTTTTCTCCTTTCTTGAGATGTGCCGCCGTTTTCAGTGGATCTTCTTTAGGGTAGAGATTGCAGCTATCAAGTTGTCAAACTCTGGAGGTGCTCTCCCACGGGTGACTTCACAGATTCCACTGAAGGATTTGTCTGGTGACACAGAGCACTTGATTACTGCTTCAGAATAAGATGTAGGACTTTCTCACTGCACTTCTCTTTCTCAATGATTAGGCAGGTGAAAAAGTTCCTTCTAGGAGTTGACATGAATCAGAGCACGATATCTTTTTCTTTGCTTTAACCTAGATAAGGTTTAGGGTTTTTTTGTTCTAATATTCATTTAAAGTTGAGAAATTTCTTCTTAGTCAACAATCCCCATTGAGACTATTCTTCTGTGCATATACCCATTGCTATGGAGAGATAGAATTGTTGTAGCATGGTCTCTATTCCAGGATCATGGTTCACCATATAATTATGGATAGGAACTGCCAAATAACTAATGACCTGTGTATGGCTTTACTGCACATGCACTTATTGAGACTGGATGTCCAGTGATGGCTTTAATAGAAATCACTTACGTTGATGACTTGTGACACAGAGCAGATGCAATTATAAAATTCATGCTGGAGACAAACTAATGCAATTGAGTTTGATATTTCTTTTGCTGTTTGATATGGTTTTCTTAGTTACAACATCATTTATTCTTCTAAAAAATTTGGGTTTGGTTATGTGATGACTATGTTTTTATTTTTGTTGCAAAATTATTCTTCAAAATCTTCTTCCTCTTCCTTAATTGGTTATCAATGATTGATCTCTTGCCCCCCAAATAAAAGCCTTATATTCATTATTTTTGGGTTAGTCTTTGAGTTAAGGTTTTTAGGAACCAATTGTTTACATCATGATTATGTTGATGTGATAATTGATGTATGGATTTTAGACGGAATCTGAGAACATTTTCAGTTGCAACTAGTTATACCTTTATAAATTGATTAAAACATTTTATAAGATACGATTAAAATCTATTGCTTTACTTATGTAAAATTAAGAAATTAACAATGAAATTAGAATTTAAGTAATCATATCATCACATAATGGCACACATGTAATTCATACTTCAGATTTATTGGTTCTAACTAAGTATTATTCATAATGGAAATTTATGTTTTGATAAGGTAAATGATTTGTGCTAATGCTTACACAATTCAATGGACCATTGTTAGTATATAAAAACATTTATTGTACATACACACAAGCCATGAACATGCACTATTTGGACTATTACGTAATTCAAAAATGAAAAATGAGACAAAATAGAAGTGTGTAAGATTGAAACTTTCATAAATGATAATGCATCATTATAAAGCAGCCTAAGCTTTTCAGGAATAATTGGTTCCAAGAGATAAATCTGATATTGTAAACACATTCACAAATAGGTTTTTTTTTTTTTTTTTTTTTTTTCCTTCCCATTTTTTTATTTTTAAAAATTTTTTTAAAATTTCAAAAAAAAAA
>Ga0116227_10016706_pt1 | contig 10456 bp, 12 predicted proteins | sample S1TSphgellanicum_FD_89693 | JGI IMG/M metagenome (GOLD analysis project Ga0116227, IMG submission 89693) | Host-associated microbial communities from peat moss isolated from Minnesota, USA - S1T2_Fb - Sphagnum magellanicum MG | ecosystem: Host-associated > Plants > Peat moss > Unclassified...
ACCGAAAAAAACAACCCCGCCTGAAGGTAAGGTCTACCCATCCCCCCCCCCCCCCCCCCCCCCCCCACAAAGAACAATAACAAAAGAAAAAAAAACCTTGAGCAAAAAAACAAAAAAAAAAAAAAGAAAAAAAAAAGATGGCAAGTAGATTTTCATAAAATTTGGGTAATAACCATGGATTATGCATAAGGGTAAGTTTTCAAATAACTGATTGATAACCTTCAGTTATACATCAATTACAACATTTTAAATATTTCATTATTATTTTATTTTTAAAATATTGATCACCTATCTGGATGAAAATTGAATCATCCAAGTAGAGTACTAAACCGGATTGACAACCGAGTCAAAACTCAATAACCGGCCAACACTGGTGTATACCTGCTGTAAACCAGGCGAAAATCAGCCTTCGGACCTCATATTGATACCTGCCAGGTATGAAAAAAACGCAGTACCAGGACCAGTATGGTATGCTCAAAAGTCGATACTGTTGCACCACTCATAAATTCCCTGTTTTTAGGAAAATTTAGTAAAATGTTTTTTTGGAAAAAAAAAATTCTTTACATTTAAAAGTATCTTAAGGCAAAAGAAGAATTATGGAAATTCAAATATTTCACCATGCAAAAATATAACCTTCAAAAACATCCTCTAAGAGAAACCAAAATCCTTCAACATATCATAACACTCTATAACTAATCTCAAGTTTCAACACAAGCCAAAATATCATCTTTCAAAAATCCTCATATAAAAATAGACCTATTATTATTATTACCTAGGGGCCAAAATCCCTTAAGATACTATACTCTATAATGAATCTAAACACAATAAATATCCTTGCCTTGGTAGGCCAGGCCAAAAATACTAGTAAACTACATACTCGTAATGGCCATTTCTGTAGTAATAACTGGTATTATTCTACCTTTTTTTTGTAAGTGTTTTCCAAGCTGGAATTGAGGGGTGATTATTGCCTGTTCATTAATTATCTACTTATATAAAATAATTGGTGTCCGCACATGCTTGATTCGATAATTCGTGATTGGCTGGAGCCCTCCCCCCTCCGTGGGCCCTGCATCCTAGTGGTACACATAAAATAACCTTTGGATGATTTCCTCCATCTACAAATAACCTTTGGATGACTTCCTCCATCTACAAATAACCTTTCCATGCTTTCCTCCATCCAGAAATAACTTTTGGATGACTTCCCGCATCTACAAAGAACCTTTGGATGATTTCTTCCATCGATAAATAGCCTTTGGATGATTTCCTGCATCCAAAGATGCGGATGTGCAGCAGCAAGCGAAACTGCACGAAGTTCTTGTCTTCGTTCTTTCCTCGTGTCTTTCTTCGCCATCGCGATCTCCGCACCGATCTTCAAAGCTCTCCTCCTCCTCCTCCTCCTCCTCCTCCTCCTCTTCTTCATCATCGTCTTCTTCTTCTTCTTGATAACTGCGATTGGAAGCTTTGGTTTCTGAGTCTGTGAAAAAAGCTGCAGATTTGTTTGTTCTCTCTCCGGCTCAAGAGAGGAACGTAGTGGGATTTGTTGGAACAGCAGGACTGCGCACCTCAACGAACGCCGATTTGGATTCAGCTGGCTACGCACCATGGTAAGCTACCGAAAACACGAAAAAAAATCACCTTTCTCTGTCTCTCTCCCTCTCTCTCGCTCTGTCGTGTACTTGAATTCAGGGGATTTGATGCAGTTTGCGTAGTTGAAAGCGGAATTGTAATTAGGGTTATTGAAAACTTGGCACACCAAAAAACATACACACACACAAACTCACTCCCCTACCCCTCTCTCTCTCTCTCTCTCGTATTTGAATTGAGGGGATTTGATGTTGTTGCGTAGTTGACAGCAGAATTTTAATTAGGGTTAGGGTAATAATATACATGCGTGATGGGAATCAGAGACCATGTGAGAATTTGAGGGGTTTCTTTTTCGGTTTCTGATTCCAAGTTTAGGTCATACGTTTTGGAGATTGGGGTTTCAAATAGGAACTGGAACCCAATCTTATATCTGATGACAGGAACAGCATAAGCCATGTTAGTTGCTGTCAAGGAGTTGATGAGTATTTGGTCTTGTCTTAGGCTAGGTGCTCAGAAACTTTAAGGTTCAATTCAATCAAGATACATGAGCCTGGAATTGTGCAGGGAATGATTTAGGGTTGTTTAATTTCTTACTTCCTTTGTTTGGATCAGTTCACTTTTGTTTTGGCTCTGTAATCAGTAAGCAGTTTGGAAACCCTAGAACTTCCAGTTTGTTGTGTACATGGTAAGTGTACAATGCTTCAAGTCAAATTACCAATACTCCATATTCTGAAGAACCAAAGGGTTTTAAGGAGGTTTACCAGTAGATTCTCTGTGTCTGTAATGTGGCACATAGTTCAAATCTTTCCTTTCGAGTTGAAGGAGTTCCAAGACCTTATTTGAAGTGCAAACGGATCAGTATTGCAGTTGAAGAGGATTTGCTGACCATTGTGAAAGATGAGAACTAAGTGAATTATTGACGACTTGTCCTGACAATTTGGATGTGTATTGCAGTCGACCCTCGCAGCAGCAAGGGCAGACAACTTCTACTACCCACCAGAATGGACTCCAGAGCAGGTATCTAGATCTCTACACACTATTGAAGATGTTGTAGCATAGGGATAAGGCTTTTGGATCACAGGAACCATCATCAGTGGATGAAAGGGTGATGGGATTGATTTGTAATCTTGCTCTGTATGCTTTGAAATTGGGTGGTGATGAAGATCTGCTCTTGTGGTCTCCTCAAGGGTGTAATTGTGCTCTGACATTGGACTTGTTGTGCAAATTATTTAGGGAGGTCTCAACAAGTTTCATGGCCAACATGCTTTGCGGGAGCGAGCCAAGAAGATCGACCAGGGCATCCTGGTTATCCGGTAGCTTTCAAAGACCTTTCATTCCAAATTGCTATGCTACCACAATACACTATATTTGAGCACTTTGCTTTTTGGGTTCAGTAGTTAGTTTTCCTAGCAGGGTGTGTAGTAGGTGTTGTGTGAGACATTTATAGCAAAAGAATGAATCCCAAGGAGTAGGTAAGTTATTTGACTTCAGGATGAGCTAAAGGCTTGTTTTTGCTGGTGCCAGGTTCGAGATGCCATACAATATCTGGTGTGGAGGATGCCAGTCAATGATTGCCAAGGGTGTGCGTTTCAATGCTGAAAAGAAGCAAGTTGGCAACTATTATTCAACCAAGGTGCAAGTTCCTTCTTATGTCTTTCTTTGAGGGGTTGATTGCATGGGAAAAAAGAGTTGATTGTGAGGAGTTGCAGTATTGTACCCACGTGCAGCTTAGTTCAGGTGCAATTTCAAAAGGACAGCATTATCTGGGAGATTTAACACAGAACAGAAGTTGCATTATTGTCTGGGTGCTCATGGATATGCAATTCAGTATCATGTAGGAAAACATCATGTGACTTGAATCCTGACTCTTTTAAATGATCACTAACCAATTGGTACTTGGCAACCTTATCATTGTATGAGACTTGGAGGTTGTGATTGCAGTTACTGTTAGTCATTATTGATGTTTACAAATTTCATGAAGTCAGACATGGTTGTGCAATGTGCATTTTGTTTGTCTGGTAGTGCTTTATAATTTGTGGGGCATTTGATATGGAGCTTCTGGATTCTCTAGGTGTATAGTGTATAGTATATTGACTCTGTATTTGGCTGTTCTCTTTGCATTCAGATATGGAGCTTCAAGATGAAAGCACCCTGTTGCAAGCAGGAGATAGAGATTCAGACAGACCCCAAGAACTGCGAGTATGTTGTAGTGAGTGGAGCTGAGAAAAAGACTGAGGACTATGATGAAGTTGATGCTGAGACAGTCCTGTTGCCTGCTGTTGAAGGTGTGTCCTCTGTCTAATGTTTCTGCCACCAATGATTTGGAATCTCTGGTCTTCTTAACCATTAAGCACAACACAGACAATGTTTTGGTTCATCCTTTTCTTGCATGGCCCTACCACCTAGGACTAGCTTGCATGGTCTTGATGTCTAAGGGAAAAAACAGTATGCTATTGTTGGCTTTTGATACTACTATCCAACCAAAGATCAGATGGTCAATGCACAAACTGGGGCTAGAAGTCATTGGTGGTCTAGTTGCTTTTAGGTCACCTGGAAGTTGTCCCAACCTCCTGTTTGTGGGGAGAATGTCATATTCCTTTATTTTTATGACAGACAGATTGGCACTTTACCCAAGGAGGCAGAAGATCAAGGTCACATATGCAACTTTGATTGGGCCGATTTGGGCCTTTTACCTAGCCACTTAAGTGGTCTGATGTAATGTGTTGACAGTGGCAAAGTGTTCTTCCAGGATAGATGTTATGCACACTAGAAGTGTGAATTAATGTTTCTGCTCAAATGCAGTTTTCACAAATGAGCGGAAGTTACTGAAATGGTTTGTGTTCTCTGGACTGTGTAGACAGAGGGAAACTGGTTGATCCCTTTTACCAGTTGGAGCACATGGGTGAGGATGTAGCAAAGGCTAAAAAGGAAGCACCTCTGCTTGTCAGACTGCAGCAATCATCAGATTTAAAACACAGTGACAACTATGCACGCAATAAAGCTCTTCGCGCAGACCTACGGGTATGCTTATATTGTTATCCATCTCAGTTGCTGTGTTGAAGCTCTTTAGAATCTGAGTGTGGTGTTGAATACTTCTCATATCATTTGTGGGAGAGAGAGGGGTTCAATACTCAAATGGGACTCATCAGTATATCAATTTGTATTCCATGTAACAGGCTCAAAAAAAACGAGTGGCTAAGGAGGAAACAGAGGCAAGGAAGAAGGGTTTGGGAATCCGGTTGCTTCCACTTACCCAAGATGATATCACTCAAGCTGCAAATGTCACATTTGCCCACAAGTTTGATATAAATCGACGGAACAAGCGTGCAGCCATCCATGCAGCCTCCATCTTCTCCAACAATCTCACAGAGCAGTCTCCTCAGGGTGTGGCTCCAAAGTCAAATCATGCTGAAAAATTGGACCTTCTTGCCAAGCGGCGCAAAGTGGATGCTGCTGGCATAAGAGACTTGGTGTGTGGTAAATTCAAACCTTCATCCAGGAGTAAGGGAGAAAGGGACATGCGATTCTCTCTGTTGAAACCATCAGTAAAGATCAAGCTTGCTTGATTCCTATTGTCTTTCAATACAATACTCAATATGAAAAAACATTCTTTGGCTTAAAAGGAATGAGTGTATAATACAAATGTAGATAGTACAGGAAAGGCAGAACCCTTAGTTAGTGCAAAATATCACTCCATTTTTGTTTGAATCTGTAAGCAACAGGAAACTTGAAAGTGCCCATCATTGTCTATTTCTTCCTTCATGGATGAAATCACTTCAGATCCTGATATTGATTGAATTTTACTCTTTCATCCAAGGCTTCCCTAACTGCTCTAGTATTACAGTTGTGCAGGATTAAAGTTTAGGGTCTAGGCTTTAGGGTGAGAAGTTGGCCTTTTCGATGTTTTTATGATCCAGTAAATGAGCTACAATTTGTGCAACTTTATATTGCACAAATGTCTTTGAATTTTACATTCCAATACTGTCTTTGGATATCATGAGATTGCACAAATCCTGGGAGTTTCTGTTGTGTTTTTTGTAGTTGGCTGTAGGAAAAATTGTGGGCTGTTCAATACCCATGTTGCAGGTGCAAAGGCTGCAACCACAAATATCTATGTATGCCTTTTCACTCCTTCAGCTGAATACTTTGCTTGTACAGGCAAGCTCAAATAAATGAAGCTTTACTCTCAGAATCTGACTTGAAGAAGGATATTATGACTTGTTTTACTAGCTATACATCTCAATTGCTAGCAGATATCCTGATCTACTGCTTGTACCTAATGCTTCTAGAAGAAACTTAGGATGCAATTTTCTGCATAATGATCTACAAACCAAATGTGTCCAATGCTTCTTACTTTGAATGCAGATTTTTATGTAATGATTTGCCCCTATGGTTGAGTAGAGTAGATCGGCATATACTTATGTACAGCCACTGTCAGGAGCTGAGGAAGACAGTTGTGGAGTAATGACCTCCAGTGATGGTTTTCCATGTTCATGATTAAGTCGGTGGTATGATGCTTTGTTGTGGGTGTGACACGATGTCCACAACAACATTCATTTCTTGTCACACTTGCTGTGGGTTTGATTGGAACTGACACAACATATGGTATGCACCACTGTTGGTGGTCTGGAAATAGACCTGTGCCTGGTACGAACACTGGTATTGGTACTGGTAGCAAGCACTGTACCAGCCTGGTATGAACACTGGTATTGGTACTGGTAGCAAGCACTGTACCAGCCTGGTATGATCTGGGCCGATACCAGCCTGATACAGACCTGAGGTCATACCAGGCTTGTACCAGTTGTAATACCAGGCTTGGTATGGAAGTTTTTTAAAATATCCAATACCAGAACCACTCTGGTATGAATTCTTTGTACTCAATACCAGGACCAGTTGGTTAGTTCAAGCGTTTAAACCAGATCAACATTTGTATGCACCTACCGTAGCCTAGGGTCAGCTTCCACATTGACAAGATGAATAATTCTTGTTTTTGAACATCAAAAGACCAATAGTTTGGAGTATTGGACTATCGAAAGTTTGAAAAAATTTCACCTTTCTTTTTTTAATATGATTTTCAAAATTATAGTTTGAAAACATAAAAGGTATTTTTTTCATAGAATCATTTCACATTTTAAATATTCATTATACATTTTTCTTGTATATATTTTTGAGAAACATTGAATGTATTTGTATTAGAAAGAAAATGTTCAGCCAACATTCTACTATTACATTACTTAGGAACTAGGAATGGAATGATGATTCTAATCATTGATGAAGGAATGCATACAAAACCTACAAAGTTACACACAAAAAACAAAGTACAAGCAAGAACATATGAATACAAAGTAAACTTGATCTATAATTTTGATGAACGTACCGCAAGATAAATGAAAGGAAAAAATTAAGGATGCAATCTTACCATTGCAATTGGTGTTGCCATTGGATGTTTTCAAATTCATCAATCATAATAGAACATGAAGCATAATCTCCCCATCACTATACATTGTACTTCTCTCAAAAGTCCAACCTGTGGGATATCTTGGGCTGGTGTTGTTGCTCAAGCATTCCCAACCCCATCAGCCAATTCACTATGATTGTGGGCAGGGCTTCTTTTTCTTTTTCTTTTTCTTTTTCCAATTTTGTGTTGTAGCCACACTGGGGATCATCCAGAAGAGGAATTAGCCAAATTTGACTACATGTCAGAGAGGAAAGTAGAAAATTTTAAGAATTTTCTGCTATATTTTTGCTACTTGCTGGAAACTATTTTCTACTTGTGGCATTTTTGACCCAAAAAAAAAAATTCACAAAAATCCCTTGCTGAAATTTTTTTGGTCGCTTAGTGATGAAAATATGCCCCCAAAAAAACTGCTGATTGTGGGCTTTGAGACACTCAAGACAACATTTACCTATATATCAAGGCACTTATCATCGATGGTTGGCATTTATGTTTTTTATGTTTTAAACCTCTTCGATAAGTGTTTTACTCATGATCAGTTTTTTGAATGCACTGTTTTTTTTCCTGACCAATCTTTTGATTTGTGAATGGTTTAGGAAGCATGTGTGTTGCTTGATGGGTTAAAACAATTTGTGGGGTGAACTCCATGTGTGCCCAGGCAATGGTATTATGGCAATAATGAACCCAAATTGCATAATGCAGATCTTCGCCAGAGTGAACCAGCACCAGTAGCACATTCCGCAGGATGGATGGTTTGTCAACAGGAAACACTGTATTTTCATTGTATTCCTGTCCAATGGTTAACCATGAGCTATGCACTAAGCATCAAAATGCATCTACCTATCCAGCAAGTGCCAAATTAATAATTTTTTAAGCCTTGGGTACCTTTGGCACTGTGAATAATTATTTTGAGATTTCGACACTCAGAGGTCGCAACTTTTTTAGGATTTTAATGTTTCGAAGGTCAAACTCAGTTTACATATATAGGTAAACACAATTATGAACCATTGGTCAAATCCCCCTTCCTTTTAGTATATCCTCTGGGCGGTTTGTAAAAAGTTAGTAAAATATTATGAAACTTATGTATGACTTACTATACATATGTTGAATAGGTACAAAATAATAACATATCACATGATTGCAATGTCTATTCATTAACAAGTTTATTTCAATACCTACCAAATATTTTTAATACATATCTATAATTTTTTATTGTTCAAATAACCTTTAGAATGGTCATATTATATTCACAGATTAGTAGATTTTTTTTATTGAAAAATAATTATTAGGGGAAATGATCGGTTTTTTTTGGAACTTTTGGACATATCAAAAGAATTTTCTCAAATTTTTCAACATTGCAAATTTCATTTAATTTGTGTCAAATCTGACATCAACCTAAGGGTACCTATACAAAAACCACCGGCATGGGCCTGAGAGGTCATCGAAAATCAATTTGTCAATACAGACGTTTGTGGCCTCCCCCTCTATGTTGGCTAGTATTAACCCCTCTATTATCACAACCTTTCTTGACCACAAACTTCCATGAGAAAGTTGCTGACATGAACAGCCAATTTTCAGCTTGTCAGAGTGATATCAGAAAAATATTGTAGTTGGTTACAGCTCTCTCTCTCTCTCTCTCTCTCTCTCTCTATTTCCACTGAGAGATTGGAACAGGTGTCAAGCATTTAAGTCACATATTCCTCCTGGAATGGAGAAAAATGTAAAGCTTCGACTTCAAAAGTGGATAGAATTCAACCATGTTCAACAAATTATTCACCTTGTTTTTGACGTTGGAAGGACCATCATAGGATAAAGGGGAAAAAAAAGTGATGAAACCTTAGCAAATTTCAATTAAACGAAACACCTAACAAGGAGGGAAAAGAAGGAAGAAAGAGAGAGGACCCAAATCCAAGCCTAACCCAAAGTGGGTCACTAAGGTCATTGGAACAAATCATCTTCCAAAGCTCTCACTAATGATTGCAGGAAGAATATTAGAAAGAGAAATGAATGGGAAACTTGAAAAAGTGGTAGTAAGTCTAGAAGAACCCTCACTTGCAATGACAAAGTGTTTCAAAATAGAGGCAACCTGAGCTCTTGACAAAGCTATTGACATCCTTCATCAGTAGAAAGGAAGCAAAACAGTCATAGGAAGGCCACTAGAGCCTTTTGCTAACCACACCATGTTAACACATCAATGAAAAAAATAGTTCACAATCGGTGCAACCCCTAAGGCAAGGATGATAAATGCATCGATCGAATTTCAATCATGATAAAGTTCTTCCTTTGCTTGAATTGACATTATCATGATCGCCCCGTTAAATAAAGCTTGCAAAAACAAATCTACTTGAGTGAAATTGATAATGATAACATTGACCAAGGTGCAAATGCTATCAATCAATAACATGATGTCAATCCTCAATGAAAAAATTACATGAAAAATGGTGAAAAGACATAAGTTTGCTCACATGAAATATGAAACCCCACATTTCTTGCAATGGATTAGAACTAAAAAAAATCTTCTATCATAAATGCTTGTTTTAAAATATTTTTTTCTTAAATAAAGAGGGAAATTTTGATTTTTGAAAACATGTCATGACTTTTTTAATTGCCTCCAAAGTTTGTTGTCACTTTGTTCTGTTTGGAAAAAAGTTCAGACATTTTTAAGAGATTATCATTAATAAATGCTAAATCTACCTTCAGATGGTTGTCATCTACTCAGACTTCAAAATATTGACCAAAAAGCACTATCGTGTCATGGACTATATCGCAATCCATTAAAGAATCATCAAAAATTGACCCAAAAAAAATACTCTCTGCAATCTAAAAACTTATTTGAAGTGTGCGAAATTGTCCCCACAACATTCTTTTGGGTAAAAATTGATGAATGTTTTCTTTAAAACAAGGAATTTGCATCAGAAAATTTTTGTTACCTTTTGAGGTCACGAGGATGCAAAACTTTGCCACCAAAATAAAACATTGAATCCCAATAGACATGTTTTTTAAAAACAAGGTGCCCACACAAGGGCCGAACACATTAAGAAGAGCTTTAGTTTAGTTACACCCCTAGGTCAGAAGAAAGCCCAATATCTTACCTGTCACTTAGGAATGCATGGGAAAGTTGTAAAATGCACAGAATCACATCCTTTTTTTTTGTCAAAATATTCAGTTATTTCAAAAAACGAATTTGATAGTCCCAATTTGAGTATTTCAGATTTTGACACTTAAAAGCATCTCCAGCAGTGCTTAGTATGTGACCCTACAAAAATATTTTTCACATCCAAGTTCAGTTACTTACTGGCCAGAGTGAATTAACAGCCACCAATGCACCAGTTGGCCGTTCTGTCCACTGGATGGGTTGCGTTTTTTCATTTGGCGCCGGATGGGGTTCATGACAGTCCATTTCTTTTTGCTGCTGAC